>Ga0247727_10012379_pt1 | contig 14666 bp, 13 predicted proteins | sample WisWelCaveWW1625_FD_202498 | JGI IMG/M metagenome (GOLD analysis project Ga0247727, IMG submission 202498) | Biofilm microbial communities from Wishing Well Cave, Virginia, United States - WW16-25 | ecosystem: Environmental > Aquatic > Deep subsurface > Groundwater > Cave microbial mat | place... | reverse complement strand
TGAGGGGAAATTTGATAACGCCATCGTCCATGAAAAAGTGGAATTTCAGGGACGCGCCGGCTACTTGGACTGTGATCTATTGCATTACAGCTACCCAGACCTGGAAAGTTATTTGACGAAATTCAACGGTTATACCACGCTCGGGGCACAAGAAGCGCACCGGGCGGGCAAAAGGGCCGGTTGGCCCGACCTGATTTTGAAACCGCCGTTTTCCTTCATCAGGCATTATATTATTAAACAAGGTTTCCGAGACGGCCGGGAAGGATTTATTCTCTCGGTGTTGTCGTCTCTGGCTGTTTTGGTGAAATACGCCAAGCTCTACACCTTGCAAAAGAAACAGAGTGCGAAATAATATGCCGGCGGTTGAAAAAGTCGATTTAAAAGACGGCGACCGGCTGTTAATCAGCCGCACCGACCGTTTAGGCGATTTGGTCTTGGCACTGCCCTTCGTGGAAACGATGAAACGCCGCTATCCGAAATGCAGCATTGAAGTTCTGGCATCGCTTTATGCCTCTCCGATTCTCGAAAACAATCCCCATGTTGACCGCATTATGCGCGTTCAAAACGACATGCTGCGCAAAGACAAGCTGTACAAAAAAGACCTGCTGCATAAAATCAAACTGGGAAATTATAAAGCCGTGGTAGTCCTGTTTCCGGAGCGGCGCATTTCGCAGCTGTTCCACAAAGCCGATATTCCCATTCGTATCGGCACCGCCGGCCGATTTCATTCGTTATTCTTTAACGTCCACCTGCTGCACAGCCGCAAATCCAACAAGAAACATGAATCAGATTTTAATTTGGATTTCCTGGCCTTTTTCAAAAACGGCTCAATCGTTTATAAACCGCGGGTCTATTTACGGGATAAAGAACTGAATAACGCCCGGCGCATATTGGCCGAAGCCAAAGTCGAATTCCCCTTTGTGGTTTTGCACCCGGGCAGCGGAGGTTCGGCCGAGTGCTGGCCCATCAGCCAGTTTATCGAATTATACGGTGCGCTCGACCGCGCCGGAGTGAATGTGGTCATTTCCGGTTCCGAAGATGAGGGAGAGGCCTGCGACCAAATTGCCCGGGAGAAAGGCATCACTCTTAAAAAGATTACCGGACGCACCGACTTGCGAACTTTGGCGGCAGTCCTGTCTTTGAGCGATGTGGTCGTGTCCAATTCCACCGGCCCGCTCCATTTGGCCGCCGCTCTGGACACTCAAGTAGTCGGTTTGTATCCGTCGAAGACAATTATGTCGCCGCGCCGCTGGGGGCCGCTGGGCAATAATGACATTGTCATCGTGCCCGAGACTGAAGAATGCCTCTGCCCGGCCGACCACTGCACCTGCATGGAAACAATTTCAGTGAAATCAGTTTTCGATGCGGTAACATCGCTACATTTGCAAACCCAGATCCGTTAAAAGCCAGTTATATGAATCTCGCCGACTTCATTATTCATATCGAATCCTATAACGCCAATATCAATATCCCGCTGGTGCGCAAAGCCTATGAATTTTCCGACCGGGCCCACAAAGGACAAAAACGGGTCTCGGGTGAGCCGTTTGTGGAACACTGTCTGGAAGTTGCTTTCATTCTGGCGGGACAGCATATGGACTCCACGACCATAGCCGCCGGTCTGGTGCACGACGTAGTCGAGGACACCGAAGCCACCAGCGCTGATTTGCGCCGGGAATTTGGCGATGAAATTGCCGAACTGGTGGACGGCGTCACCAAGCTGGGCGCCGTTCATTACCGCTCGACGGAAGAAGAACAAATGGAGTATTTCCGCAAAATGCTCTTAACGATGTCGAAAGACATCCGGGTGATTCTCATTAAGCTGGCGGACCGGCTCCACAATATGCGCACCCTCGGACATTTGTCCGAAAAAAGAAGACAGGCCATTGCCCAGGAAACGAAGGACATTTACTGCCCTCTGGCGCACCGCTTCGGAATAAACAAAATTAAAAATGAACTCGAAGATTTGTCATTTAAGTATCTGGAACCAGAAATTTATTCGGAATTGGCCGACCGTATTAAAGAAAAGAAAGCCGAACGTGAGGCCTATATCAAAGCGGTTGAAGAACCCTTGAAAGAAGCGCTGGCCAAAAATGAAATTGAAGCCACTGTTTCCGGGCGCGCCAAACATTTGGCCTCAATCTATCGCAAAACCAAAGTTCGGAAAGTCCCGTTTGAAGATATCTATGACCTGTTTGCCATTCGGATAATCGTCAATAATGAACGGGAGTGTTACCACACTCTGGGCGTGCTGCATTCTATGTGGAAACCGGTGACTGACCGCTTCCACGACTATATCGCCAATCCCAAGCAGAACGGTTATCGCTCTCTGCACACGACCGTGTTTGGGCCGGGACAACGCAAAGTGGAGGTGCAGATTCGCACCCAGCAAATGCACAACGTCGCGGAAAACGGCATTGCCGCACACTGGCTCTACAAAGAAGGCCGCCAGCAAATGAGCAAGTCCGACCGCCAGATGATCTGGCTGCGCGACGTTCTGGATTGGCAGAAAGACATGGAAAACCCTTCGGAGTTTCTGGAATATTTGAAAATCGACTTATATTCCGAAGACATCTTTGTATTTACGCCGCAGGGGAAAATCATTCACCTGCCTAAAGGTTCCACACCTCTGGATTTTGCTTTTCAGATTCACTCCGAAGTAGGCATTCACTGTTCCGGCGCCAAAATCAACGGGCGATTGCAGCCGCTGTCGACCAAATTGCAGTCCGGTGACACCGTCGAAATCATAACCGGAGCCAACCGCACTCCTTCCCGAGACTGGTTAAAGCTGGTCAAAACCTCTTCGGCCAGGACCCGCATTCGCCGCTGGCTTAAACAGGAAGGGCAGGAGCAAGCAGTTGAACTGGGCAAACAAATTCTCGAGCGAAAACTAAAGGAAATTCATAAGGACGTTCCGCCCGAAGAAAAACTAAATGAATACGCCAGACAATTGAACAAGGAATCGGCTCTGGATCTGCTGGCCTCGATTGGTAACGGCTCTATTTCGGCCCGGCCGCTTTTGGATCTAATTGCGCCGCCGGAAGAAAAAGAAATGCCGGGGCTGGTCAACAAAGTAATCGAACGTATCCGCGGCGCCAAGGGCATCAAAGTCAGCGGCCTGAATGATATGATGTTTCGTTTTGCCGGCTGCTGCCAGCCCGTGCCGGGCGAAGATATAGTCGGTTTCATTACCCGGGGCCGAGGCGTGACGATTCACGCTCATGACTGCGAACGGGCGCATTATCTTCGGGAGAAATTACCCGAACGCCAAATTGATGTTAAATGGGACACCGGCTCCGGTCAGTCGTTTTTGGTGGAATTGGAGATCACGGTCGAAGATCGCAAGGGGATGCTGCGCGACATAACGCAAGCCATTTCCGATTCTGATACCAATGTGAAGGGCGCCGAAATGTTTGCCAGCGAAGCCGCAGCCGTGGGTAGGTTTGTGGTCGAAGTTACCGATTTATCTCATTTGAACCGGATTATTGATAAGGTGCGCAAAGTCAAAGGCGTAATTTCAACTGTCCGCGCCAGAGGGAAAAAAACCGATTAGTTCTTCTCTGCTGGCTTTATTCGAATATCACTGTCAATGTCAATTTTTCTGCGCCGCGCTCTACGACGACATTGATGGTATCGTGTAAACGAAATTTACTCAAACAGTTCATATAATCGTAAATATCAGCTATGGGCATTCCGCCCATTTCAACCAACACATCGCCGGCTTTAATTCCGGCTCTTTCCGCGGGCCGGTCAGTCGAGACACCGTCAATTCGCAAGCCTTTTACTTCCGCTATATAGTCCGGCATGATGCCAAGTGTTACTGAAAATGTTGCCCGCATCCGGCCGCCTTCCGGATCTATTGTCTTCTGAAAAACCAGCGGCCTTTCAAGCTTGTCAAAATAGTTGATAGTTTCGGCGGCAAATTCGATGACTTTTCGGGTGCCGTCGATGTCGATAAGTTCGACATCATCGCTCGGTTTGTGATAATCCTGATGAGCGCCGGTGAAAAAGTGCAGCACCGGAATGTTTTGATTATAAAAGGCGGTGTGGTCGGACGGTCCGGTGCCCGTCTCTTTCACGGCAAATTTGATTTTAGTAGAATCAACCGTTTTGAAATACTCCCCGAGTTCAGCGGCAGTGCCAACTCCGAAAATTGCCAAACCGCTCTCCTGGTCTTTTAGTCGGCCGATCATATCGAAGTTTATCATCATTCTTATCGCTTGGGAATTGACAGTCATATTTTTGGTGAAATAATTTGAGCCAAGAAGTCCCGCTTCCTCGCCCGAAAACAAACAGAACAGCAGGGAATACTTTAATTCTTCACGATGCGAACCAAAATATCGCGCCAATTCCAGCACTGCTGACGACCCCGAAGCATTATCATCGGCGCCATTATGTACCAAGCGTTCTTTCCCCCGAAAAGTCGAGGCGTCAGTTCCCCAGCCCAGATGATCAAAATGCGCCCCAATAACGATGGTAGTGTCGTTTTCACTCGGAAGATAGCCGATGACATTATAGCCCGTGTCGCGGGTTTTGATTAGTTCGGTTTGACCCATGGCTGACAGTATTTGCGGATTGGTCAAATCCAGGCCCAGTCTTTCAAACGCTTTGCGGCGAAGAAAAACCACCGGAACTTGCTTGGGCGTAACCCGCACCGGTCCAATACTCGGAATGGTGTCGTCCTGCTCGAGAGGAGTATAGAAAAAGATTCCGTTGGCGCCTTTAGCTAAGGCATTATTAATCTTGTCAGTAAATGAATTATATTTTGAAAAATCAATATGCGGGTTTACGGTCGAATCCGGATTATATCTCTTGATTAGAACGGCTCTGCTTGAAACTTCTTTGCCGCGATAGTCGTCGTAGTCGCCCTCGGAAGAATCCACCGTAATGCCGTAATCGACAAACACAACGTTTTCGAAATTAAATGAAGCTGTGGCGGACTGATGCAGCGGCTGATACTCTTCATTAAGTATCAATTCAACGCCGTTAACTTCCAGTTTGTTGTCGGGGCCGAATTTGATGCGTTTGGTAAAGTCGAAAGCTTGTAAATAAGTGCCGCTGTCGCCTTTCGGAACCAATCCGGCAGATGTGAATACCCCGGAGATATATTGCGCGGCTTTCCATTCACCCGGCTCGCCGACTTCGCGTCCTTCCAGCGAATCACTCGCCAGGACGGCAATGTGTTTATGGATTGAATCATTGCTAATCGTGTAGTCGGCTGCGCTTGCAGTCATCGAACCGATGGACAGTATCACGACAACTCGCAGGAAAAAATTTTGCATTTTATTTGAGTTCCCTTTTCGATTCGCTTTTTTTCGACCAATTCAATATTCAAAAAGTTTCCATTGGGTTAAAAGATACTTGTTGGCGGGGGGAAACTTCAAGTCTATATTTATGTCCATGGAAACAAAAAAATGTCCCAATTGCAGCAGGCCGGTAGAGGCCGCGGCCAAATTTTGTTCGGAATGCGGAGCCGCCATGGTCAAGCAAAGTCCTGAAGCAGCCCCTAAAAAGCTGGTAAAATCCTCCCTAAAAGAAACACTTTTAGTAGTCGGGGTGGTTGCGGCAATTACCATTGGATATTTTCTGTTTGCGACAAAACCGCCGGTACCGCAGCCGACCAATCAACCATTTTCCGGCCATGAAGGCATGGGGGAAATGGGGGCGGGGATGCCGAATCTGCCGGAGGATTATGAGGGACTCGTGGCCGCGGGCGATCACAATATGAACCAGAACAATTTCGCCATTGCGGCCGAGTGCTATAAAAGGGCTTTGGCCATTGATGGCAGCTCTCCCGATGTGCGCACCGATTTTGGTTCCTGCCTGTATGGGATGGGTCTGCCTGACCGGGCGCTTGAGGAATTCCGTGCTGTCAAAGAAAACTTCCCCTTGCACGGCGTCAGCCGCTTTAACATGGGTGTGGTATTTTATGAGCAAAGCAATTCGGATTCAGCCAGATATTATTTAGCCAAGTACCTTGAGCTGGAGCCAACCGGAAAGGCGGCGGAACAAGCCAGAAATTATTTGAACGAATTGGGCATTTAGTAAAATGGCATTTACGGTTCCAATTAGAAAGAAAACGTGATGCTGCAGAGATTTGCCGGGCAGGAGTGGTTTCAGGGGCTGCTTGATTTTGTCTTTCCGCCGCTCTGCCTCGGCTGCGGCGCCTACTGCGAAGAAAAATCGCAAATCTGCCCAAAATGTTTTGAAAACATCGAATCTTTCGAACATCCGCTCTGTCTAAACTGCCGGGCTTTTGTGCCCAAAGGAAACGTCTGTCCGATCTGCCCGGATAAATCGACCATTCTGTTCGCCTACGCCAATTACCAACCCCCTCTAAAGGATATCATACACCAACTCAAGTTTCGCGGGATTACTTCGCCGGCGGCCACTTTTGCGCGACTGGCATTTGAGAATTTTAAGGACCGCTTTGAAAATCTCGAGGCGAGCGCATTAGTTCCGATTCCATTGCACCCGCTTAGGGAAAACCGGCGGGGCTACAATCAGGCCGAACTCATAGCCCGGGAACTCTCGCTTTTGATGAATCTGCCGGTTAATACTAAAGTGCTGCAGCGCATTAAACGAGGGCGGGAGCAAGCGCGCCTGCCGTTTAGAAAAAGAATTACCAATGTCAAAAATGTTTTTGCCGCCAAGATACCGGCCGGCGGCGTCAGGAAAGTTATTCTCGTTGATGATGTGGTGACCAGCGGCGCCACGGTTCTCGAAGCCGGCCAATGTCTCGAAACGGCAGGTTGCCAGGTAGCCGGAATTATTTCAATTGCGCATGGGCTTTAATTCTCATGGCCGAACTTAAAGCGCATATTGAAGACTTTCTGCAGTATATCAAACTCGAACGAGGGCTGTCGGCCAACACAGTCTTATCCTATAAAAATGATTTGTTTGAGTTTGCCGACCCAATTACCAATAAGCTTCCCGGCAAAGTAAATCATCAGGATGCCTCCAAATATGTTGCGCACCTAAACCGGCACAGGCGACGTCCGGCATCGATTGCCCGCAAGCTCTCCAGCCTGCGCCAGTTCTTCGATTACCTGCGAACGAGACAGGTTGTCAGCTCCAATCCCTTTTCAGCCTTTGCGGCTCCCAGAATTTCGCGCTACCATCCTTTTTATCTTAGTGCTGATGAAATAAATAAGATTATAAGTGCGGTCGATGTTCATTCTGTAAGCGGCCAAAGGGACCGGGCTATTATTGAATTACTTTACGGTTCCGGGTTGAGAATTTCCGAATTGGCCGCACTTAAGAAGAGCGATATTGAATTTGAAGCCGGCTTTATTCGTGTTCTGGGTAAAGGCAACAAACAGCGCTTGGTGCCCTTGGGTAAAATCGCCAAAAATGCATTGGAAGTGTATCTTAATTCAATTGAAAACTCAAACTCTCAATCTTCGGGGCCGGTGCTTTTCGGCAACAAAAAGTCCCGGCCTTTATCCCGGACGGCATTATGGAAAATCGTCCGAAAAAGAGTCCTGCAGGCAGGGATAAGTAAACCGGTCTCGCCGCATACTTTCCGGCATTCCTTTGCGACGCATCTGCTTGAGGGAGGCGCCGATTTGCGTGCAGTGCAAGAAATGCTGGGTCATGCCGATATATCCACGACACAGATATATACGACGGTTGACCGGAATTATTTAATTGCAGAACACAAAAAGTACCATCCGAGAGAACTTGCCGGGAGTCGCCGCAAGTGAACAGCCACGCAAGCCCTGTTATCATTTTGCCTTATGCCAGACGGATGTTAATCTTGATTTCCATTTGGAGCAGTTTTTCAGCGACTGCGACTTCACTATTCACTATTTCACTTCATTCGAACACCTGATTGTAATCTGCCAGCGCTTTCCCATAGATATTATCTTTCTGGCCAGCACGGTCGGTCTTGAAAAAGAAATCGAGATTCTTCGGGCCATTAAGCATAACGTATTTTTGTCAATCGTGCCCGTAATTGTGGTTCACCCCCAGCCGTCCGACAGTGATATCGTGGCGGCTTTCGAAAACGGAGCCGAAGATTTTATCCACGGCCAATGGGTGGACCGGCTTGTCAAAGTCCGCATAGATCGTGTAATCGACCGCAGCCGCCGGGATTTGGCCGTCAATCCCTCCACGAAACTTCCCGGACCGTCGATTATAGAATCCGAAATTAACCGCCAAATTGATTTGAAAAACCGGTTTGCGGTCTGCTACGCCGATTTGGATAATTTCAAAGCTTTCAACGATTATTACGGTTACAGTGAAGGGGACAAGGTCATCCGGCTGACCGCCCGCATCATCAAGGACATTGTATTTGATTTGTGCCGGGGCGGCTTTGTGGGACATATTGCCGGAGACGATTTTATCTTTGTCATTCCGGAGAACTTAATCCAGCCTACCTGCCAGGCCGTGATTCGCACGTTTGATACGCTGATACCATTCTGGTACGATGAAAAAGACCGCGAACGGGGACATATAACCACCGTGAATCGCCGCGGGGACGTGGAAACCTTCCCGATTCTGACCATGTCGATCGCCGTGCTGATCAATAAAAACGGCGAGTTCAAACATGTCGGCGAAATGTCCAAAATGCTGGCCGATTTGAAAAAGCTGACCAAGACCAAAGCCGGAAGCAATTACATGGTCGAACGCCGCCATACCTACTAATTAATTTCAGGCGTCGAACTGTTCTTCTATTATTTTCCCTTCAGCGCGGATCTGAATAGAACTGCCGCCAGTCCCGCAAAGAGCAACAAAGCCAGCCAGGGACCAAAAGCCCCCGTTACGGAATTCAGCATCCCTTCGTGTTTGTCATAGTATTCGGCGTATGCGGCCCAGCTGCCAATCAGAAACGCCACCAAAACTCCAACCAGAGCATCGCCTGCCACCAGTCCCGAGGCGAACAAAACGCCCCTCATATTTCGCTCGCCCGCGTTTTCGGCATTTGATAACTTGCGAACTAAATAGGCGATTACTCCACCGGCCATTATAGGCGTGGAGAGCGATATCGGCAGATAAAGTCCGATGGCAAACGGCAGCGACTGAACGCCGAGCAGTTCAACCCCAAGCGCAATCATCACACCGACAATAATGGGCACCCAGGGAAGATTCGCATTCATCACACCCTGCACCACAGTCGCCATCACATTGGCCTGCGGCGCTAACAAAGGTGTCCGTCCTGATGCACCGGCCACGAATCCAAATGCATCATTGAGAAAATAGATGGTAAAGCCCATGGCCAATGCCGGGAAGAACAGGCCAATAAATTCCACTAACTGCTGTTTTCTCGGAGTAGCGCCCAAAAGATACCCGGTCTTCAAGTCCTGTGCAATATCGCCCGACATGCAGACGGCAATGCAAACAACTGTCCCCACCGACATGGCCGTTATCATTCCCGTAACTCCTGAAAGCCCGAAATACAGAAGAATCAGGCAAGTCACCAGCAGGGTGGCAATAGTCATCCCTGATACCGGCGACGATGATGAGCCCACCAATCCCACAATTCTGGCAGCCACTACCACAAAAAAGAATCCAAATAAAACAGCCAAGGCCGCCCCAAGAATTCCCAAATTGGTGCCCGGAAATAACCAAAGAGCGACCACTACCAAAGCGACTCCCAAAAGTACCCATTTCATTGAGATATCGAGATCCGTTCGCGGCGCCGCCGTTTCCAACTTCTTGCCAAACAGTTGTCCGAATCCTTTTCGAAAAGATGAAATAATAACCGGAAAAGCTTTTACCAGAGATACAAAACCGCCGAAAGCGACTGCCCCGACTCCCAGATATTTGATGTAGAAATTACGCAGCTGCCCGGCTGACATTTCGTTTAATGGTATCGTCCCGGGAGCTATAATTTGTCCCGGAATCTGCTCACCAATGAATGACAACAGCGGTCCAATGCCCAGATATCCCAGCACCGCCCCGCTCAACATAAACCCCGCAATTCTCGGTCCAATGATATAGCCGACTCCCAGCAAAGCGGGGGTGGCATCGAGGCCAACTATCCCGCCCTTAAAAAACTTCTGGAACTCATAGTTAACAGACTCGGCCCAGCCCTTAAACAGGTTATATCCGATTTTGTAGAGAGCGCCGAGTCCGATTCCGGTGAAGACCAGTCTGGCTTTGCCGCCGCCTTCATCTCCGGCAATTATGATTTCAGCGCAGGCGGTTCCTTCAGGGAAACTCAATTTCCCGTGCTCTTTTTCCACAAGATATTTCCTCAAGGGAATCATCAGCAGAATACCCAGAGTGCCACCCAGAATGGACAGCCAGAAAATCTGCAATTTGGAAACTTCATGAGCATACCCCGCCGCGGCTAACTCCTGACTTCCACTCCAAATGAAAAACGCCGGTATGGTGAATATTACTCCGGCCGCCAAAGACTCCCCGGATGAGCCGATTGTCTGGACAATGTTATTTTCGAGAACAGTTACTTTATTGAATAGAATACGGAGAACCGTCATTGAAATAACCGCCGCCGGAATAGACGCCGAAACGGTCATACCGAATTTTAGACCCAGATAGGCATTGGCAACTCCGAAAACCAAAGCAATTAAAGCTCCCAGAATTACGGCTTTCCAGGTTACTTCGTCGATGAGCGTGCCGGCCGGGACAATGGGTTTATAAAGCTTTTCAGACGCATTGGATTCGGACAAGGTACCTCCTTTTCAGTAACAGGCGTTAGTGAAGGCTTAATGTTATGCCAATCGAAATCAGAGTCAAGTTTAGACACCGGCAAATCTGACTATATGATTTGCACAAATAACCCTTTCAGCTTATTCCCGAAAGAAACCTCTCGCAATTACTGCGATTTGACTTTTTATGAAAAAGTGTACTTTTAGGCAAGGTTTTTGTACTGTTAAACGGAACGAATGTGCTGTAACCGTTGTAATAGCATTTAGATAGGCCTAAACGGCAAAGCCCTATACCATCTGGTTACAGAGTTTACTTTGTTTATGGCTAAACTGTTGAAGAAAAAATTGGTCGAGAAAGGAATTAAAAGTGTTGACATTGATGAAATTAGCTGCATATTATTGGCAGAAAGTCGTTATCATTCCGATTGCCGAGATTGTTATCCCCGAGCTCTTTGATGAGCAAAGGCAAGAAAATTAATCGCGTTTTGGATAAGTTCCCCGCTGTGGCGGGGAAAATAAGATGGAGCCGTCATTACATGGATGTTTGTAATTGGCGGCATTACAAGTTAACCAAGCTCTATTGAGGAGGTGAACCTTGATAAAACGCTTACTTGTCGTGATGGTTGTCATGGCTTTGTTAGCGATGCCGTTGTCGCTGTTTGCCGAAGTTTATCACCAGTTCGCTGTTGGTAAGGCCGAAGCAAAAGGCGCCACTGCCCTGATTGTTCCTTTGGAAATCGCCAACGGCGACAATCTGGTGGCATTGGATATTCCCTTGAGCTTTTCGGAGGGAGTGACTCTTAAAGAAGTCAATTTTGACAATACGAGAATTTCGTATTTTGACTTCAAAATCTCCAATATCAATAACGAGAACAACACTGTCATTATCGGCGCTCTGCCGCAGATGTCGATGGTACCCAAGCCGGATCTCAAAGCCGGTTCGGGCGTCATTGCCAATCTCGTTTTTGAAATTGATGATCCGTCCGTAAATTCGGTGACTATCGAAGCAATTGAAATCGAGGATCCGTATCACAAGCTGATGTTTGTGTATCACGAGTACGCCGCCGATGGCAGCATTGCCAACGTGCGTGTGGAATATCCCGAGTTCAGTTCTTCGGTCGCACTTAATAATCCGGCCGATCTGCTTCCGACCGAATACGCTCTGGCGCAAAACTACCCCAATCCATTCAACCCCTCGACCGACATCTCTTTTGCTCTGCCGAATGCCGGTAAGGTGAAGTTGGTTGTGTACAACGTCCTGGGTCAGGAAGTTGTCACATTAGTTGACCAGCATATGGATGCGGGTAACCATACGGTAACGTTTGAAGCCGATGACTATGCCAGCGGCGTGTATTTCTATCGTCTGAATGCTGAAAGGTATTCCAAGACGCTGAAAATGATGCTGCTGAAGTAAAAGAGATTGGATAACTTGACTGCTCGAAGGGACGGATTAACCGCGTCCGAAGACGTTAGATACCGATTATAAAAGCCCTTGCATTGTGGGTCATTGCGAGGGCTTTGTTATTTTAAAGTGATGGCAAAATTGTCATTACTCTTTTGGCTCGTTTTTTCGTTGATGAAACAAATGTAGTAACCTGTGGGCAATTGGTATCAATAGTACCCCGGTTACGGACACAAACACCAGCGCACAGAAAAGCGCATAAGCGGAAGCAAAAAGTTTCCCCGAATTCGTGGTCATTTCATTGATTTGTCCCATTCCGGCGAGAATCATCGCGGCATTGAGCACAGAATCAATCCAGTTCAATCCGGCAATCCAGTGGTACCCGGCGGCTCCAATCGTTAAAGCTGTAGACGCCACTATTAATGCGGCCCCCAAAGACTTCAAAAGCCGCAAGGCAAACCTCTGGTGTGGTATTACATCCTGGTGCTCTTTCTCAAACATGAGAAGACAAGTTTTGAAATCTTCTAAGTTACGTCAAGTGAAGTTGTGAGCAGTTAATGCGATACTTGCCATCAAACTCTGCGTTTAACGACTGGGATTCTGATACAATTAGGCCATTAAAAACTGTAACATCTTGCGCCGCAACAGACAAACTATTTAGCCCGGCTCTGGCACAGGATTTGATTGTGTATTGGGCTGGCGGTGAATTAGTCCCGACCTTTGGGTTGGGACAGGTGAGGAGAAAGAGAAGCCCCGACACGATGTCGGGGCTTCTTGATTTTGAGCTTTAGCGCTGCTTTAATAAGCTTGACATAGCAGGCCGATTTCGGCTATAGTATTTAATCAATCAAATTGAAGATTAGATGATTCCAAACCGTCAACAATCTAACTGTGGGAGGATTTCCATGAAGCTTCCATTCACGCGTCCACGCGGTGCATTTTTGCTCTTTAGCGGCGCCGCAATTCTTGTCACTCTCTTCATCTGGGGCTGTTCGGGTTCGGGCGACTCGCCGGTCGGACCGGCCGGACTCGATGACAATAGTTTAAGTCTGGCGAATCCGAGAGTACAGGCGGTAATTCCAATTCAAGAACGCCATACCAGAGATTTAATGGCTAATCCGGATGTCATCGGCACGGCCATAACGCTCAATGACCAGGGCGAACCGGCCATCATGCTTTTGGTGACTACGGAGGCGGCCGGCAAGTTGGCGCCTGCTGAAATTGAAGGAGTACCGCTACAAATTGAGTATACTGACAGAATCGTCGCCATGGACGGCGGTGCGGCCCACCGGACCAAACAGACTACGCCGATTCAACTCGGAACATCCGGCGGCTGGCGCACTGACCTGGCCAATGGCTTCTGTTGCGGCGGCACCCTGGGTTCTTTGATAAACGTGGGCAGCCAAAAGCGCATTCTAAGTAACTATCACGTTTTTGAATCGGATATCGTTCTCGGCGGCAACGGAATTGTCGCGAAGACGGGCGATTTTATCATTCAACCGGGTCTTATCGACGTAGGTTGCAATGCCGCTAATGCACAGAATGTGGCGACGCTGGTGAAATCCAGTTCGCTGCCGGGCAATAACGTTGACGCCTCAAGCGCTACCATAATTGCAGGCATGGTCAATACAAATGGAGCCATTCTGGATGTGGGTACCTTAACTTCGGCGACAATCGGAGCATCGCTTAGCCAGGCCGTTAAAAAGAGCGGGCGCACCAGCGGGTTGACTCGGTCCACAGTCAGTGGACTTAATGCGACTGTCAGCGTTGCTTATGACAACGAGTGCGCCGGTGGAGCCGCTTTTACCAAGACATTTACGGGCCAAATACTGATAAAAAACCGTGGTTCAAGATTTCTGGCCGGCGGCGATTCGGGTTCATTAATGGTTCAAGACGTAACCACCAATCCTCGTGCGGTTGGTTTGCTCTATGCGGGAAGCAGTTCCCTGGCAGTGGCAAATCCGATTGGACAGGTATTATCGTTCTTTGGCGCCACGATGGTTGGAATCTAATTTGGCTTAAAGCATTGCAGTCACGATCATAAATTCATGGTCGTGTCGGCGAAAGGGCTTAAATGATGGGCAATCAGAGAAAACGCTTCTCGGCTGCCCATTTATTTTTCGCTTTGGTGCTCTCACCACCGATATTCATATGCGCCTGTCAATCAGAAAACGAAAATAAGAAAGCTGTGCCAAATAAAGAAATAAATGCCGTGATGAAAGCTCATACGGCAGAATTGATGGCCATCCCCGGAGTTGTCGGAGTGGCCATTGGTGAAACCGAAGATAAGAAGCCCTGTATATTAGTTTTAGTAATCGAAGAAAAGGACGAGATTATAAATAAAATTCCCAAAGAACTTGAAGGATATCCGGTTTCTCTTTTGGTAAGCGGCGAAATCAAGCCGATGACTAAGTAATCAGTCGAAGTTATCAGCAATTCCGGTTTGCGAAAACTTTTCGTGTAGTTTCTGTCTGGCCACAAAATTTATTCGTTCAGCCCAAATGTCCACAGGATTAAATTCATCAGTCAGCACTTGAATTCCAGTTGTATCTACAAAAAAACGATTGTCCCAGGCATGCGCCCGATGATATTCGGCGCTGAAACGGTCAAGCGGAACAGGCGGCTCTTCCTTTAGTCCAAGCGAACGGTTT
>Ga0247727_10012378_pt1 | contig 14666 bp, 23 predicted proteins | sample WisWelCaveWW1625_FD_202498 | JGI IMG/M metagenome (GOLD analysis project Ga0247727, IMG submission 202498) | Biofilm microbial communities from Wishing Well Cave, Virginia, United States - WW16-25 | ecosystem: Environmental > Aquatic > Deep subsurface > Groundwater > Cave microbial mat | place... | reverse complement strand
CTTTCATCAACAGGAGGATCCAATGTCTCGCGAAGAACGTTTACGCATGTTGAACGAGCAATACGTACGGGCGTCGCTGGCCGGTGATGTCGAGTGGTATCGCGCGCACCTCGCCGACGAGTTTGTCTGCATCGAGTCCGACGGCTCGGTGCTCGACAAAGACGCCTTCCTGCAAATGACCGCCAGCGGTTCGGATCTCGCGGAATACCGACTCGACGAGGTCGAGGTACGATTCTATGGCGAAGCGGCGCTGGTGCGGTGCATGGGCTCGTGGACTGCGAAGAACGGGGCTCCCGGAATCAGCCGCTACGTCGACGTGTACGTGCGCTCCGGCGACGACTGGAAGGTGGTATCAGCGCAGATCACGCGACCGTCGCGGAATTGAGACTGGAGCACCAAATGATGAGAAAAGCATATCGAAAAGGTGCTATCGGAGTTTTGATGGATGAGTATGAGCGTGCTGCCGCAGAACTCAGACTAGCGCCTGTGTTGGCATTGACGAAGAATTTAGTTTTTTCCAATTGCCGATCTCTACGACAGCATATAGTAATACGGACAGTCATGGACTACTCATAGGCGCTGACAGGCCAAGCGCTCTATATGAGCCCTGCCCCAGCGGCGAACATCCTCAACTAGAGGCAACAATAATCGACCATAGTCGGTCAGCGAATACTCGACAGGAGCGGGAACCGCGCCCTGCGGTTGTCGATGCACGATCCCGTCGTTCACTAGCTCGCGGAGTTGCTGAGTGAGGACCTTCTGCGAAATGCCGGGCATGATCCTGCGCAGAGCCGCGAAATGCTTCGGCGATTGTGCCAACCAGTACACGATGATCAATTTCCATTTACCACCGATTGCGGCCAGTGCGGCAGTCAACGGACATCCACCGACCGCATTGGGACGCCGCAGACGAATACCGTTACCTGCAGGTGCCTTCTTGATCGAGTTCATAAATTTGATTATATTCCTTCATGATCGTTGAAGTTCGAAGCTATAGAATCATCTTTAAAAAAGAAAGGTTTAAAAAATGAAAAAATTATTGCGAACTTTTCTCCTGATATGCAGCTTGGTTGTCATCTTGCAACCCAATGATGGATTCGCACAGAAGAAGTCAGATACATCAGGAACAAACCTTCAGCAAACTCCAATGGAACGGGATGGGCAACACGATTTTGACTTCGAGATTGGTACTTGGAAAACTCACCTATCGCGGCTCCTGCATCCTCTAACTGGCTCCACTACCTGGGTCGAATATGAGGGCACTAGCGTTGTCCGAAAGGTTTGGAATGGCCGCGCCAATCTGCTGGAGCTCGTGGCCGATGGCCCGGCAGGTCACTTCGAAGGCCTGAGTTTACGCCTATACAATCCGGAATCCCACCAGTGGAGCCTTAATTTTGCCAACATCAAGAGTGGCATTATGAGCATTCCCACAATCGGTGACTTCAAAAATGGGCGCGGCGAGTTTTTCAACCAGGAAACACTTAATGGCCGAGCCATCTTTGTTCGATTTGTTATCTCGGATATCACTCCGAATTCGTGCCGTTTTGAACAGGCATTCTCGGATGATGGAGGCAAGACTTGGGAAGTAAACTGGATCGCGACAGACACACGGGTGAAGGATGGATCTGACAAAGGCCACTGAATTTCTTCTCGACAGTTTTCCTTCCCTGGATGAACGAGACCAAATGAAGAACGCCTTCTACGAAGGTGAGTTGTGGAAGAACGAACTGGAAGCTATCGCCATGCCAATGCTTGAAAGTTATGATGTCATACTTTGCGAGACCTCGCCCGGTTACGTGTTTGATGGACCTCGCAAAGAGTCCTAACGATTTTTAATGGAGACATAAAAGTTCACCGCCTCTTCGGCTTGGTTGTCGAACCACAAGAATGGGGTGATCTTTTGCATACAGTCTCCTTTCATTTTTGTTTAAGTTTAACACGTAACTCATTCTCTGCAATTCTTGCTTTGACGATTTTCTTGACGAGCGCTGCAGGAAGCGGCTTTTCCGCCGTAAAATGGACGGTTATCCCAGAAGTAACATAGGGCTTGAGTTCGCTGCTGAATGTCTCCATGACTGATTTACTAATCACATAAAGACTGCAATGATTCTTGAATGCGGCAAAGCTGACCAATGGCCCGTGATATTTGTAGACCGGTACCTGATAGCTGATGATCTCTTCGGCCTTCGGCGCCGCAGCTTTGATGGTCTTACGTAGCTTCTCGAGAACAACTCGCGTTTCTTGCGAAACCGCGGCTAGATAAGCATTCACGTCTATCGCTGGCATGCCCTTTTTTATACCATGATCTGAAGCGGCTTTTTTCATAATGGTTCCTTTCATTTAACAATATCGCGATCTGTTACTTCAAACTTACTGCCAGCTTGTCGAGGGATTCGTTCCAGCCGGTCTTCGCCAATTCGAACATCACGCCCGCAGGGAAGCTGGCTTGCCGCAGAGTTATCTTGGTCTTACCCTCATGTACGTCGAACGTCACGGTCATCTGCGTCTCCAGCGGGAGGTCCACGCTCATGCCGTAGTGCGTCGCGGGAACCACGTTGCCTTTCTCATCCGCAAAGCTATGGGTGGAGACAATCCGCTCCGGTTCAACGATTTCGCGATAGACCCCCGTGCTCCAATAGTCCTGGCCCTCGGGCGACCGCATGCAATAGAGATATTTTCCGCCCTGGCGGAGATCGATCTTGCAGACAGGCGCCGTGTAGTCTTTCGGCCCCCACCAGCGCTTCACGGCCTCGGGATCTGTCCATGCCTTCCACACCAGCTCGCGCGGCGCATCGAAAATGCGCGTGATGGTTAATTCGTTCCTGGGCGCGGCTTCCGCCACTGATTTCAACTCCGCGAGACCTTTCTCGAAATCGCCGCCGATCATTTTGTCCATGTTCACGAAAAGGCCGAACGCCTTGGACATGAAATTGTTGTTGCCAAACATGCTCCACGTCACAACGGTTTGATCACCCTCAGGCTTGAACGTGAACTCCGAGGTGTTGGTAGCGGCGAAGGGCTTCACGAATTCGAGCTTGATTCTGATCAGCTCGTTCGGACGGCTCTCCGTCAACGTCATGCGCCCTTCGCCCACGTCGTCGTTGCCGGACCAGGTGTAGATGGCACCGGTTCCAGCCGGCGCGCCTTCGTAGGTTTTCTTCATCGCCGGATCGCGTTTCGCGTACGGGGACCATGCCTCCCAATTGTGGAAATCGTTCACCTGCGCAAATACCGCTGGTGTTGGTGCGGAGATGGTGGCTGTCCGCGCGATGCGGAACTCGGAGGGTTGCATGGCAACGATGCCGATAAACACGGCAACGATCACTGCGAGAACGATGAGGATTTTTTTGAGCATAGTAACTCCTTTCCTTAATTGGCTTGTAGCCAAGCTACCGGGGCGATCTCGACCGGCTGCACCCTGGCTCTGTGGTGATACCGACTGTTTACACCATATAGTCGTTCGGCGACGCCCCAAATCGACAATGGGCCTTGAGTGCCAGCCCGGCAAAATAGCGAAAGAGCGTGAGCAGTGGAAAGCGAGAAGCTAAACTCCGGCCATGAGACCGCTGAAGAGTTTAACTTTTTAAATGAGAACGTGAGCCAATTGATTGGCGCGCTTTTTATTTTTTCCTTCAGTTTCACGGCTGTGTTCCTGGAGTGTTGTCCATTCACAAATCAATCGGTGTTTATGGAAGAAGAAATTCTCTTATTCAACGGGATTAGAGCGAACGAGACGAAAAGAAAAACGGCCACACGCAAGTAATTCAAGTTTTTCCATAACATGGTTTTTTGCTGCAGCGCATCATCCGGCATCGTGGAGCTTGATAAATGTTGAAATGCGATAATGTTTGGAGCGAAGTAGGCGAGTGTCCACGCCCGCATCACCATATGAATGGCAAATAGCATCAGAAGCCATTTTCTTCTATTTGATATTTTCCAGTTAAAAATAATCGCCAGAATAAAAGTCAATTCGTGAATGGAGTGGGAAATTATCCAAAAGACTTTGAAGTCTAGGCCGTAATTGCCTTGGAAAATGTGGAAAGATTCAGGCGGCGAGGCCGTCCAGACGGGAACTATTACCGCCGTTTCAAAAATCTGTGCGCCATTCAAAAGTAAATAAGCAACGGTAGTTATCAATAACCAGAAATCCGCCCTTTTTATATGCCTATCAGTCAACGTATTCATTTTGTTCTCCTTTCAAATGAGACGCGAAATCTCAGTTGCATGTTGCAATCACTTCCCGCGCTTCGCATCGAAGCTCCAAGGTCCCGGCCCGGCGGCTGAGAAGTAGAGCCAAACGAAGCAGTAGAGCGCGGCGTTGACGCCATTGTTCACGATTGGCCAGAAGCAAGGTTTGGTGCGATCATGATGCGTCCATCACTTTTCTTTCAGCGCATAGATCGCGGCTTGTTCGGTCGTCATATTCTTCCCGGCATTCCATGCCGCCGCGAATGTTTTTTCTTCAAGAAGCGCCTGTACACGTGCAACTTCGCGTTCGAATCGCATTCTCTCAGATGGCGGCATGGGAGCGCCGATGGTTAGGTGCAGCGCCTCACCAGCGGCAAAGAGGCGGGCGCTGCGATCGGGATCGCCTTTGGCCAAAGTCAGGCCGCCAAATTCAACCAGCGCTTTGGCAATGCCGAGCGTATTTTTCAAATCTCTATTCAAAATCATGCTCTCGTGAAAACATGCTGTCGCGCGCTTGTCGTCATGGCGCGCCAGCGCCAACCGGCCAATGTGATAGAGCGTGTTCGCAATACCCCATTTGTACCCCCAGGCGCGAAACTTCGCCAGGCTTTCTTCCAGGAGCTCTTGTGCCTGCTGCTCCTCGCCGTCGTGCTGCTTCACCAGCGCCAGCAGCGACAACATGTGCGGGCCTCTTTCTTTCAGCAATGCCGGGTTCTCTTCCATCAGCTTGCCCGCGCGCGCAAAGTCGCCTTGATCGATCGCCATTTGCGCGAGAATCCACATCGCAAAACCCATGATCATGCTATCGCCCAACTCCTGAAGTTTTTTGATGGCAGAATCAAGGAGCGACGCAGCCTTGTCATGATTTCCCAGCACGATCTCAATCCATGCCAGCCAGGCCATGGCAAACGCAACGCCGCGTTCATCGCCGATTTCCTGACGCAGGTTGAGATTTTTTTCTTGCAGTGAATAGGCCAGCGCGAATTCAGATTGCGCATAAGCAGTCCAGGCCAGATTGTTGAAGGCCACGGCTTGGCCGCGTTTATCGCCCAACTCGGTGTGCAAAGCCAGGCTCTCCTGCGAAAGTTCTTTTGCTGCGTCCAACTCACCGAGCTGAGCGGCGATCCAACCGAGATTATTGATGACGGTTGCCATGCCTTTTTTGTCGCCACGCCTTCGCGATATTTCCAGGCTTTCTTCAAGATGCTCGCGGGCGGTGCTATGGTCGCCCGAGCCATGCATGAGCGTGCCGACGGCATTGAGAGCCTTGGCGCGTGCGCGCGCCGGTTTGTCTGCGCCGGGCAGTGCGAGCACAGCCAGTAACCGCTCGCGGCCTTCGTCCTCATATCCGCGCACGAGCCAAAATCGCCAAATCGCTGCGCCCAAGCGCAAGCCGTAATCTGCCTGCGCCGTTTCTTCTATCCACGAAAAAACTGCGCGCAAATTGTCGTGCTCGCGTTCGAGAATGTTCAACCAGAGAGCTTGATTTGATCCGGTCAGCTCCGGCTCGGCTTCTTCCGCCAACGCCAGAAAAAAATCAGTGTGACGGCGCCGGGTTGCCTGCCAATCATCACCGCTGGCTTGCAGGCGTTCAAGCGCAAATTCACGAATGGTTTCAAACATCACAAATCTCGGCTCGCCCTCTCTTGAGATGTCGCTTTTTGCATCTTTCGTTTGCGCTTGCCGCAACAGGCTTTGGTCGATTAAAGCGGTAAGTCCGTCGAGGGCATCGAGTGCGAGCTTGTTCGCATCTTCCGCAGTATTGCAAATCGCTTCCACGGCTTCCAAAGAGCAACCGCCGACGAACACCGCGAGCCGTTGAAAGAACGCTTGCTCAGCGGAAGAAAGCAAATCGTAGCTCCAGGCAATCGCCTGCCGCAATGTTTGATGCCTTGCGGGCATGTCTCGCGGCCCGCCGCGCAAAAGCTGGAGCCGGCTGCCAAGGCGCGCGAGCAGCGCTTGCGGAGAGAAGAGCTTGAGGCGCGCCGCTGCCAATTCGATGGCGAGCGGCAAGCCTTCGAGACGAAAACAAATCTCGGCAACCGCGGGCGCATTGTCATTGTTCACCTCGAAATCCGGTTTGACCGCGAGGGCGCGCTGAATAAAAAGCTCAACCGCGGCATATTGCGACAAAGAATCTTTCGAGAGCCCCGCCGCCTGCGGATCCGGCGCCGGCAGAGGCTCCACCGGATACTCGCGCTCGCCCTTGAGGCGCAACACAATGCGGCTCGTGGTGAGGACCTTCAAATGCGGGCAAGCGGCGAGTAAAGCAGACACGACTGGTGCGGCGGCCACCACTTGCTCAAAATTATCGAGCACGAGCAGCAAGTGTTTGTCACGCAGATACTCGCTGACGCTTTCGCGCAGCGGCTTGCTGCGATTTTCACGAAGACTGAGGATTTGGGCAATGGTGGGGAGAACCAATTCGGCGTCTGAGATCGCCGCCAAGCCGACAAAGAATACGCCGTGCGCAAATTCATCGAGCAGGCTGGTCGCGACTTGCAGGCTCAGGCTCGTCTTGCCGATGCCGCCGGGGCCGGTCAACGTCACCAGCCGCACCTCGGCTTTGAGCAGGAGTTGCCTTAAAGCTTCGCTCTCGCTTTCGCGACCGATGAGCGGCGTTGTTTGCGCCGGCAAATTGTTGGGCCGGCTGTTGAGAGTTTTTAAAGAGGGAAAATCGCTTGGCAAATCCGGAACAATGATCTGGTAGAGGTGTTCCGCCTGTTGCAAATCTTTGAGACGATGCTCGCCGAGATCGCGCCAAGTCGCGTCTGCGGGCAGGTTGCCCGCCACTAATTGGCGCGTGGTTTCTGAGATGAGAATCTGGCCGCCATGCCCGCTCGAACATAAACGTGCGGCGCGATGGACGTCCACTCCCACGTAACCCGTCGCGGTTGCAATCGGCTCGCCGGTGTGCAAAGCCATGCGCACGCGCAGGGTCTCGCCCTTGGGCCACTGGTGCATGGCCAATTGGCGTTGCGCCGCAATCGCCGCCAACACGCCGTCTTGCGCGCGGCTGAAAGCCACAAAGAATCCATCTCCGGCGGTATCGATTTCATAACCCTCAAATTGCTGAAAGGCCGCGCGCATGATCGCGCGTTGCTCTTCCAGCGCCTGCGCATATTTATCGCCCAGCCGATGCAGCAATTGGGTTGAGCCTTCGATGTCGCTGAATAAAAAGGTGACGGTGCCGGCGGGTTTTCGCAACGCTATTTTTTCGGAGATCATAATGGCTGCGAGCAAATCCACTCGATGCCTTCCCCTTTCTCGTGCCGGAGTAAAGCGGCAAATTGTCCGGTATGGTGTTGGATGTGCCGAATGTTGTATAGATGCAACTCAAACCGGGTGAACTCTAACCACGAAAAAACCACTTGGTGCGGCAAGGGACTCTTCGGTTTCGGCATCCATCGTCAGCTTCGCCTTCGCCCAACACGAGTCGAGGTATGCCATAAGCTCGTCCTTGTCATATGGCGGATCAGGGGCGACGTATGGCGCGTCCGGCTCCCACGATGGCGGACCGAGGAGGTGATAACCCTCTCGATGAAAGGGCTGTGGGCGAAACGATTGTTCGTTCGGCGACAGATAATGGTCGGTGTTCCACAGCGTGTGGTAGGCAACGTGCCAAAATGGAAACTGCCGCACGACAGCCTTCCATACCGTCGCATCCGCGCCTTCCACGCAGGCGCGAAGCATGCTCAATGCCGCTCCGTACTGGGCGTTAATATATCGAATCAATGGGATCATTGGTTGGGTCATTGTTCTTTCTCCTTTTGTAAATTTCTAATTGTTCGTCTTCGACATAGATTTAGGTAGTGTCCTAATTCTGTGTCAACCAAAAAAACCGCCGTTTGATTTCACCGGGAAACGCCGAACTAAGAATTATGCCGCGGCTCAACTGGCAGAGACCGAGTGATGCTCATGTATGACCGTCCACCGGCCGCCGATTTTGCGAAAGCAAATGGTCAAGCGAAAATCGAGCTCGACTTTATCCCCGTTCGTCTCCGTTCCACTGTCGTTCTGTTATTGCTCGCGCTCATTTGGATCTCCTTGAAAACGAAATGGAAAAGCAGTTCTTCGCCAAAGCTCAAATACCGGAGCTATACAACTATCGCATCCACGTGTCATATTTCTCAGCTAAGGTCGTCATCAATCCTTCATCCGTAAACTTTTCGTCCGCTAAAGACGCCATTTCTTCCAGGTATTGGTCAAATCCACCCGGGCTGAAAATAGTCAGCATCTTTCCGCCGTTCTCGCTTCTCGCAGCATGCCAAATATTTGGCCGAATATTTATCGTCATGCCCGAAGTGGCGATGACGGTTTCATCGTCAAATTTGAATTCGATGTCACCCTCCAATATATAGAAAATTTCCGTCATCACTTTATGGTAGTGGCGTGGCAAATGAAAACCGGGTTTCACCGTGTCTTCAACGACCGTAACGCGGCCTTCAGTCAAATCCGGAGTGGCTTTGACAAAAATGTGATCGTTCGCCCAATCATAGTCTTGGCCCTGACCACATCCGATGATTTGCTGTTTCATGTGTGCCTTTTTTTAGTTTAGTCTAAATAAGCGCGACGGCGCGCTGTTTGCGGTCGGCTGCAGCGCCTTGTTGGGGCGTCACGTTTGCGCTATGCGACAAATGTTTGTGGCATGCACGCTGTTGATTTTGAGATGCTGCAGAGCATGTCTCAAATACCTTCGATCTCGCAACATGAGAGGTTTGTACCGCCCCCGCCACCTCACAGTTTCGCGACGAGGGCCGCAAGTTGGTCGGCACACTGACCCCAGCCTTGGTGGAAGCCCATCTTTTCGTGCGCCTCGCCGTCGGCAACCGTCCAGTGACGCGCTCTGGCTGTGTAATTCGTCTTACCGCCGACGTCTTCAAAAGTGAGGATCACCGTCATGAAAGGCTTCTCCGATGGCTCCCAAGCCTGGGTGTAGGCATCGGTAGAGACGAGCCGTTCGTTCTTGACGACTTCGAGATACACGCCGCGGTTCGGAAACTCGTTACCGTCGGGGCCACGCATGACGATCAGGTTGGCGCCGCCCGGGCGGACGTCAGTTTCAGCGACTGGGGTCGTCCAGGGCAGAGGCGCAAACCACTGCTTGAGGAGTTCGGGTTCGGTCCAAGCGCGAAACACTTTCTCGCGTGGTGCATTGATGATGCGGGTCAATAGAAGGTCGCGATCCGAGGCCGGGACAGTTTTGTCTGTGGTACTCATAGTTTTTTCTCCTTCGGATTGGATTGATTGAAAAGTGTTTCCAGACCAAGTATGCTCCCCCCGTCTTTCATTGCTTTTGCCTCCTTCTCCGGACGAAGCCGTCGACGCTCCAACTCCCCGCGCCGTGCGCCGCGAAAAACAGGAAGATGAAGCAGAGCAACACGGCGGGCTCGCCGTGGTTCTGGATGGGCCAGACGCCGCCGGGCTGGTGGAACTGAAAATAGGCCACCGCCATCTCTCCCGACAGGATGAAGGCGACCGGCTGTGTGAAGAGCCCGAGCAGGATCGCGGCGCCGCCGTAAAACTCGAGCACGCCGCCGATCCATGTCTGCGACATCATCGGCGGGTGGCCGCCAAACTGGGCGGGGACCCCGCCGAACCAATCGAAGAGCTTCATGCCTCCGGCCTGGAGGAACAGCAGGCCGGCAACGACGCGCAGTAGAAAAAACGTGATTTGCCTTGCTCGATCCATGTTCATGAGGGATTCTCCTTTTTTAATTTCACTATTTCGCTTTATCAAAAACCGTTTCAGATCGCCTAACGTTCAAATTGAGGGGCGCGCTTCAGCGCGGCCCTCTCGAACGCCTGGTTATGCGCCAACTTCTGACCACACCGCAAACTCATTACCGCTTGGCTCAATGAAATGAAAACGACGGCCACCTGGAAATGAAAATATTTCTTTGCTGATTACACCACCAGCCTTCTTAACCTTTACCTCAGTAGCCTCTAAGTTTTGGCTGTAAAAAACAATCAGAGCAGCACCATTTTCAGAAATCGACGCAAGTTCGGACCTAAAAAAACCACCGTCCAGGCCTTGGTTCGAGAAAGCTGAGTACTCCGGGCCGTAGTCGACAAAGGACCACCCAAAAGCTGTTCCGAAAAATCGCTTTGTCGTTCCAATATCTTTTGCAGGATACTCAACGTAGTTTATTTTCTCGTGTTCATTCATTGCGAATTTCTCCTTTGAGCATAACGCTGCTGTGCTGCGGGGCGATTTCACGCGCGTTCGGATTAAAAATCATGCCGCCGTCGCCCCGTCAGTACGGCGTTAGACTTTGTTTCCGGATTGCGAGTCAATCAAACCAGAAATACTTCCAATGGGGACTCGAGGCATCATGGACGGCATAGTACCCCCGCCTGGCGTATAGCTCCTCCGGTGTCCACAAGAGAATATCCCCGTCGTGACTGGCCATGAAATGCTCATCAAGCTTGTTGTACATCACAATCTCTCTGGTACCGAACTGAGTCGATAATTGCTCAAAATATATATTGTATGCGTCGCCGTTAGGCTCGTAATGAAACTGTTCGATACCGATGACCGATGGTTTGTAGTCTTTGTTAACGGCAAGCAGCGACGTTGGATACCGTCCATTTGCTTTTTGGTACTCCTCGATGTCATTGATCAATTCCGCGCTCTTCTTGATTGCATAAGGTCTACTAAACTCCGTCGCGGGACCGACCAGCGAAAATTGAAAGAGCGCCACCACCGTGGGTACGACCAAGAGATAGAGCGGCGCGGGATTGAAGTTTCCGATCTCCGCATTTTTCAGAAGCTCCAGTCTGGGCGCCATTCTTGAGACACAGTACGTCCAAAGAGCAAGCACGCCAAGCCCAAGAGAGAGGCCCAGGTTGACGAACGCACCAAGGGAAACGATCGCCGCGAGAATCGATGATGCAACTACTGAAGCTATCGCGAAGTAGTACCCTTTATCTTTGTTTGATCGTTCCCTATTCTTCGGTGCACGTTTCCTTGATTCATAGATCAGCCAAAGTGTTCCTATGGGAACCAGCAGCAGGCCGGCTACTCCAAAGAGTTGAGACATGCCCGATAGCGTCACCGCCAATCCGTCATACCCACCGGGAAGAAATGGAAGAAACATGCACGCAATAATCAGTATTGTCATTGCGCCCATTCGGACAAGGTGTACGACCATGATGTTAGCTCCCTGCTTCATCGGCGCAGTTCCTTCTGTACGATCGTCTTCGAGAAAAACAAGTCTAACCTAATATTTAGAAACACGGCTTGTGTATAATATTAGACATTTTTTCAAAAACGCAAGTCAAAATTTTTTTAGGCAGTATTCGTGATTAGGAGAGTTCAACGGGAAGAATGTACCTCTGAGCGGTTCATTCAATTTTTGCTGCTTCCTTTCTTACACCCCACGCGATTTGCCATACTTTAACCGGCCTTCCTGCCGGCTCTGTTTCAAACTCTATCTGCCTGTCGGTTCCGTCAGCATAAAAGAACTTCGTCGCTGCTCCACAGGTCCACATGCGGCTTTGTGTCGCCGATGTCCATGCCCTCGTTCGGTGTCTACTCGCGGATTTCTAACCGACTATCGCCCTGCCGATTTTGGCGCTGAAGTAGGATAAGACCAGCCGCAGTAATAAATCCGGCGCCAACTACCGTAGGCGTGCCCGGAATCTCATCAAATGCAACGTAGCCAATTAGAGCGGCGCCAATCAGTTCTACATAGACGAGCGGCGCGAGTGTCGATGCATCTGCAAGACGGAAAGCGACAATCGAAAGTATATGACTGATGGCAGAGAACAAGCCCAGCCCGGCGAAGAAGAGCAGATCGTTCCATGCCGGTGCGGACCAGGATACAACGGCTTGCGGCGTCAGAAGCACCGTCCCAACGACACACTGAAACGCCAGCGTTTTTACCGGATCGCTAGCTTGCGCAGCTTGCCGGGTGGCGATCAAATAAAACGCAAAAATAACGCCTGCGCCCAGTGCCAGCAGAATTCCCGGATCCATCGAACCGCCAGGTCGCAGAATGACAATAGACCCGACAAATCCCAATGTAAGGCACCGGAAACGTAACGATTGGTCTGCCGCAGGTGTCAGCGATAGCCGGTTACGTCGGCGGGTTTGCCGGCGTCCTGAACTTCGGTGACGTATCTCCAGGCATCGGGCTGGCTGCCGTCGAGATCGGTGAAGCCGTAGATCTTCGCCAACTGCCCGCTGGACAGCGACTTTCCGTTCCATCGCGACACGTCCGGATCTTGTACGAGAGCCGCCACAGCCCGGCCGACAAAAGCTGGGCTCTCGGAAATCGCGAAGTGCGGCACGCGCGTTGTCGCGTCACGCCAGTTCGATTCGGTGACGCCGAAGGCCTCGAGCATGGCCTCTGATCGCAGCCAACCCGGAGTGAGTGACACGGCCGTCGCGCCGTGCGGCTTCAACTCGTGCCCCAGCGCGAACGCCATTCGGAGCACTGCCGCCTTGGCCAGGTCGTAGAAGAAGGAGTTCCGGTAGTTGATCTCGTTGTACTCGGCGGTTCCGTCATTGACCTCGACAACCAGGCCGCCTGGCGTCTTGATGAGCAGCGGTATCGCGAAGTGGCTGGTGATGGCGTGCGTGTCCACTGCTAATCGCAAGGTGCGCAACCCATAGTCCAAGTCTGATTCCCAGACTGATTTGTTCCACTCGATCTTGGTGGCTCCAAAGATATCGTTCACGAGAACGTGTAGGCGGCTCTGTTCGCCTTCGATGCGAGCCACCAGCGCACGCACCTGGTCGGGCACGAGATGGTCTACCTGGACCGCGATCCCGCGGCCGCCAGCGTCATCAACGAGAGCCGCGGTCTCTTCGATCGTCTCCGGCCGGTTCATTTCCGATCGCTCGGACCCGCTCGTTCGCCCGGTGACGTAGACGGTAGCTTCCGCCGCACCTAATTGCACGGCTATCCCTCGTCCCGCTCCTCGGGTCGCTCCGGCGACCAATGCAACTTTTCCCTTAAGTCCTTGACTCATCATTCACCTCTCTCGCTCGTTTCCGCCTAGGATTGATGCCCAACAGGGCTTATTTCTCCTTATCGAAACAAATTATGGGGGAAAGATAAAATTGTAAGAAAATGAACTGTTCTTAAAAGTGTATAAAAAAATCGTTGATATAGTTCATTTTGCCAAAATATTCTTTTGGACATTTGTCGGTGATGGCGTTGGACAAATGAATGAGATGGGATTGGTCGTAGAAGTTCGCTTCGAGAGCGCATTCGGTGAGGCTCTTTGAGGGATTGTTCTTTCTATAATTTATAAAAAAACCTCTCGAGATTCGAAAAAGTGCTTTCGGGCTACTCCGAAATGCAATTCCACAGCGAATCAGCTTGGGCGACGTCATCCGAGCCCGGCTGCTCGCGCGATCAGAAACAACCCTGCCCCGACGACGACGGCCCCGGTGGCTAGCGCGACGCGCTCACCGGCCGGTGCGAGACGCTCGACGGTGATGGCTGCCGCCACGACAGCCATCGTGCGAAGGTCCATGACCCCGATGACCAGGAGGATCGCCATCAGACCGAAACAGCACTGGCTGCAGTGGAGGCCGAGGCGCAGGCCGTGTCGCCAGGCCGTGCCGGCGTCGGCCGGCAGCGTACGGCCGCGCCCGGGTGCCTCCCGGCAGCGGGCGAGGTGGCGCGCCTTCCACGCGGTGAGCTGAAGGGAGCCGGCGATCAGCACGACCACACCGACCGCGATCGGTACGGCGCGCGCCAGCGCCGGCTGCTGCATCTCGATCGCCGCCAGCGCGACGCCCAGCGGAAAAGCGGCCATTCCGAACACGGTCCAGACGAAGAAGTAACCCACGCCCACGAGCGCGGTCAGCCGACCGAGCCTCCTCTCGGCTGTCCTGTCGACGGCCTGGCGATAGCGCCATAGCATTGGGACCAAGGACGGCAGCATCATCGCCACCATCATCACGATCCACATGCCAAGGAACGACGCCGCGGCGCCGGGCCACGTCTGTCCGGGCATCCGCATCCACGCCATCGACATCGTCCAGCCGCCGGGCATCGGCATCTCGCCCATCGCCGACATGGACGCGCACCAGACGATCGTTACCGCCGCGCTGGCAGCGAAGAGCAGCGCTGAGACGCCAAAAAACGCTTGCTGGGAAGCTCGCTCGGAAGCCATGCGTCGTGAGATCTCCCCGCGAAATCGCTCAGCCATTGTTGTACTCGTCGTGGCGGCGGTTCCAGTCGCCGCCGTGGAGGTCACCCATTCCTTGCACTATGGTCTCGTTCCGTCCTTTGGGTGCGCGGTCGAGCCACTGGTACATGCCCCACAGGCTGTCCAGTCCGCGAATGTAGGCCGAGTAGGTGTGATAGACGATGCCGTCCTCGAGCGCGAACGCGCATTGACTCATAAAAAATGTAACCATCGCTTTGGACTGATGGTGTCGTTGCCTCATAATTTATGTAACCCAAAATTTGAGGCAACGAATCATGAACAACGGCTCCAAGCAAGAATACCTATCG
>Ga0247727_10012377_pt1 | contig 14667 bp, 13 predicted proteins | sample WisWelCaveWW1625_FD_202498 | JGI IMG/M metagenome (GOLD analysis project Ga0247727, IMG submission 202498) | Biofilm microbial communities from Wishing Well Cave, Virginia, United States - WW16-25 | ecosystem: Environmental > Aquatic > Deep subsurface > Groundwater > Cave microbial mat | place... | reverse complement strand
TCCGCAGGCCGCAAGGGCGCAGGTGTTGAGGCACGCGTCCGTGTTGAGAGCGTTGGCGTCGTCACAGGCCTCGACGCCTGCGCGGACGAAGCCGTCTCCGCAGACTGCCGCCACGCAGGTGTTGAGGCACGCGTCGGTGTTGAGGGCGTTGCCGTCGTCGCAGGCCTCGACGCCCGCCCGGACGAAGCCGTCGCCGCAGGCGGCAAGGGCGCAGGTATTGAGGCACGCGTCGGTGTTGAGGGCGTTGGCGTCGTCGCAGGCCTCGACGCCCGCGCGGACGAAGCCGTCACCGCAGACTGCCGCCACGCAGGTGTTGAGGCACGCGTCGGTGTTGAGTGCGTTGCCGTCGTCGCAGGCCTCGACGCCTGCGCGGACGAAGCCGTCGCCGCAGGCTGCCGCCACGCAGGTGTTGAGGCACGCGTCGTTGTTGGAGGCGTTGGCGTCGTCGCAGGCCTCGACACCGGCGCGGACGAACCCGTCGCCGCAGGCCGCCGCCACGCAGGTGTTGAGGCACGCGTCGGTGTTGAGCGCGTTGCCGTCGTCGCACACCTCGGCGCCTTCTCGGATCCCGTTGCCGCACACGGCGGCGGCGGCGGCATTGCCGATCGTGAGGTTGTCGATCTGGAACGATCCGCCGGTCGTCGAAAGGCCCCCGGACAGGCCGAAGTGGATGCTGCGGATCAGCTCCGGCGCGGTCACCGCCCAGAAGCTCGCCCCGGCCGGCAGCGCGATGTCCGCGGTCGCCCCGTCCGCGAACGTGATGTAGGCGAAGTAAGCCGACCCCGCGGCGTTCGCCGTGATGTCGACGCCGACACCGAACACGCCAGCCGGCGTCCCGACGGTCGTCGTCTGGAAGAGAAGTCGGAACGAGCCGTTGCAGCCCGCGCAGTACCGAGCCCCCGACACGATGTTGAGGTTGTCGAACCCCGTCGTGACGTAGTCCGTCTCGCCGATCACGGCGTTCATCGCCGCGTTGTTCTGGATGAAGACGTATCCGGCGTTCGAGTACGGCTCGGTGACCCTGACGTTCAAGGTCGCCTCGAAGGCGACGCGCCCGACGTAGTAGGTGGGCGTCGCCGCCATCGCGCTCCCGGACCCTGCCAGGAGCACTCCCACGAGCCAGAGACATCGAGACAGCCTCATGGTCGATCCGACGCGAGTGTACCACTGCACGAGGGGCGGATGGAGGACATTCTCACCACGACACTTCCGAGCAACGAGCGTGCCGACCGGAACCGCGTGGCGCAGCCTCCTGGAGGCGTCCCCGGCGACGCCCTTGCGGTCTACGGAGACCGCCGTGGCTCTCGAGCCGGGTCCGGATCAGGGCTGCTTTACTCCTCCGTCTACCGTGCCGCCGTCCGGACCGGCGTCCTCGTCGACGCCCTCTTCTTCTTCCTCGCACTCGTCGTCGTCGTCGTCCTCGAGCTCCCACTCTCCATCGTCGTCGTCGTCTTCCTCGTCCTCTTCCTCGTCGCCGCACCGTTCCTTGCAGCCGGAAGAGGCCGACCCGACGCCGAGTCCCAGCGCCATCACGAGAGCCCACTGCAGTCGCGTCGTCTTCATGCGGATCTCCTCGCCGTTCGGTTCCCCGGCTCAGGGGCAGCCTTCTCCCTCGTCCGTGTCCACGCAGATCGTTCCGTAGTCGCCTTCGCAACAGGTCGTGTCGCCGCACGCATCGCAGCCGTCGCACGAGTCGCAGCCGACGGCGGGCTCGTAGTCCCGGCACTCGCCGCCGAGACAGACGCCGTCCGCGGGGCACGGCTGGCCGCAGCCGTCGCAGTGCAGGGAGTCCGACTCCAGATCCACGCAAGCCCCGTCGCACAGCGTCCACTCGCCGCTGCTGCCCCCCCCGCACTCGGCCGGATCGACGCACGCCCCGTCGACGCATGCGTCCGCGCACGCACTCTCGCACGCGCCGCAGTGCGACGGATCCGAACGCGGATCGACGCAGAGGCCGGCACACGCGATCAACTCGGGTCGGCACGTGCAGATCCCCGACGCGCAACGCATCGTGTCTGCGCACTCCGCACCGCAGGCGCCGCAGTTCTGGGGATCGCCGGACGCGTCCCGGCATTCGCCGTCGCAGGACACGCTGCCGACCGGACAGTCGTCGGAGCCGCCGCACACGCCGGCGATGCAAGAGGATCCGGGGTCGCACGGAGCGTCGCAGGCGCCGCAATGCGCGGCATCGGTCGAGACGTCGACGCAGGCGCCCTCGCAGGAGATCTGCGCGCCCGGACAGTCCGCGTCCGTATCGGCGTCCGTGTCGGCGTCGGTATCCGTATCTCCGTCGGTATCGGCGTCCCCGTCTGCGGCGGGCGCAGTCGACTTTCCGCCGCAGGCAGGCAGGGCCCAGGTCCCGATCCACGCCACTGCAAGAAGATGTCGCATCTTTCCCCTTCCTCTGGCCTTTGGTCGCTCGCCCCTGCGCCGATTATGCGAGCCGCCCTACTTCTTCGACGATTTCATCAGATCGTCGAAGGCCTGATCCACCTCGTCGCCCGGCCCGGACGCCCGTCCGCCGCCCAGGGCGGCGATTCGCTCTCCGACGCCGCGGAAGTTCGGATCGCGCTTCACGACCTTCTGGAAATAGTACACGGCTTCCTTCACGTCGCCCTGCTTCTCGTGGGCGTTGCCGAGCTCGTAGTACAGGCCGAGCTCTTCCTGATCCGACTTCGGGTCGACGTAGAGCCCCCTCTTGAACGCTGCGATCGCCTCGGCCCAGGCGCCCTTGGCCATGTTGCACAGGCCGATGAACATGTGGCACTGCGCCGCCTTCGCCGGGTTGGTCATCGCGAGCCTGAACTCCGCGATCGCGTCGTCCAGCAGGCCCATCTCTTTGTAGGCGATCCCGAGATCCATGTGAGTGGCCCAGTCGTCGGCGCTCACCTGCTGCTCGACGCCCTTCTTGAACTGCTCGAAGACCTGGTCGACGTTGACCATGTCCGCAGGCTCGGCGGGTTCCGGCTCGCCCAGCTCGTCCGCGAGCCGCTCGGCGAGCGCGAACGACTGATCGGTCGTCGGCTCGCCGCCGCCCGCCATCTCGTCCAACTCCGCGAGGCGGTCGAGAAGCACGCGGTGTCCCGGATGGGAACGGAGCAGATCCTCGATGAGCGCGCGCGCCTCCTCGTGCAGGCCCTGCGCGATGAAGAAGTCGGCCTCCTCGAGGCTCTCCTCGACGTCCACGCCGGCGGCCCCTGGGCCGGCTTCCTTCGCTGGCCGGAGGTCCGCCGGCAGGTCCCGGGTCTTCGCCGTGGGGAACGGGATCACGTTGTCCGGCGGAGGCGACACCTCCCGCCGTGTTTGCAGGACCGGCGGCAGCTCCTCGTCGGCTTGCGGCGATGCCGTCGGCGCCGGGCGCGCGGTGGCGGCGGCGCTCGGCCGTCGCGGGGCCTCTCCGACCTGCGAGTCGGAGGCGAGGTCGACCAGCACCTCTTCGCTCGTCGTCTCGGAGGGGAAGTCATCCTCGAAGTCCGGCGACGGCACCGGTCCGACCTCGGAGGAGAGGTCCACCATCGGCTCCTCGAAGGCGGCGGAGTCGATTCCGTCTTCCGCGAAGGGGTCCTCCTCGGGCATCGCCGTCCGCGCGGTCACGGGCTCGGCGGTCGCCGCTCGTCGGGCGACGTCCCCGCGCAGGGAGAGGATGCGATCGCGCGCGGCGCGCTGGTTCGGATCCAGACGCAGGATCTCGTCCAGGTACTTCGCCGCCGCTGCCGCGTCGCCGCCGTCGCCCACGACGTCCGCGAGCGAGTAGAGGACTGCGACGGCCTCGTCCCGCTGTCCGCCCTGCACGTAGAGGTCCTTGAGGCGCTCCCGCGGAACGGGGTCGAGCGGATCGATCTCGAAGCACCGCTGTAGGTGCTCGATCGCCTTCTGGCGGAGCCCGTACTTCATGAAGACCTCGGTCTCGGTCAGGATTCTCCGGACCTCGGCCGCCGCCCTGGAGCGGTCCGCCGCACGCGGACGGGGCGCCGCCTCCTCCGCGGGAAGCGGAGTCTGGTCGAGGGGCACGGCGACGCGGCCAGCCTCTTCGAGCGGCGTCGCAATCCGTCCGACCGGCGCGACGACCGCCTTCCTCAAGATGTCCGCCGCGGGTCCAGTCGGCGTCGGTGGCGGAGGCCGGAGCCCGGGCGGCGGCGACTTCGCAGCCGGCGGCGGCGGGACGGCCTTCTTCTGCTCGCCCCGGAGGCGAGCCACCTCCGTGTCCGCCGGATCGAGGTCCGCAATCCGGTGGATCACGCGCATCTTGTCGTCCGCGCGCCCCGCGTCGCCGTGGATGCGGGCGACCTCGCGCAGCACCGAGACGGTCTTCGCCGTCTGTCCGAGCAGACGGAAGGCCTCCGCGAGCAGTTCGAGCGTCGGGATGTCGCGCGGGTCCGCCTTGACACAGATGTGCAGCTTCGCGAGCGCCCGCTTCGTGTCGTTCTGTCCGAGGTAGATCTGCGCCAGCTCCCTTGCGATGTCGACGTCGTTCGGGCGGTGGTAGAGGAGCCGTTCGGCAACGCGTACGAAGTCCTCGCGCCGGCCCTGCTCGCGCAGCGAAAGGCACGCGCGCGCGAACTCCTCGGCCGCCTCTTCGACCATCCCCTCCTTGGAGAACCCTTCTGCGAGTTTGATGCGGCTCGCGACGTTCTCGGGGTCCAGCTCCACCATCCTTCGCAGCGTCGCGAGCGCCTCGCGGTTGCGGCCAAGCCGCATCAAGTGCGCCGCGACCAGCTCGTACTGACCGAGCGCGTCGGAAAGGAGCCCGAGCTGCTGGTAGAGTTCCGCGAGCTTGACGTTGACGTCGGTCAAGCTCGGATCGAGCTTGAGGATCTGCTTGTAGACGGCGACGGCCTTCAGATAGAAGCCCTGCGCCGAGTAGAAGTCCGCGACCTTCAGGTAGGTCTGCGTCGCCTCCACGCGCGCGCCGCGCTTCGCGTGCAGATCGCCGATCTTGAGCCACGTACGGACGTCGCTGGGCTGCTCCTCGACGATGCGCAGGTACTCTGCGATCGCCTTGTCGAGCTGCCCTTTCTGGATGAACCGCTGGGCGGCCGCGACGACCTTGTCCTTGTTGATCGCCACGCGTGCGTGTCCCGTTCGGCCGAGGAGGCCGTCGTTACCCCTTTGTCCTTACGACGTGACTAAGCGCAGAAGACGGAAAAATCCCAAGGATTGCGGGAGTCTACCGTTCGCGACTCCGGGGCGTCAAGCGAGGCGCTTGCGCGCGAGGAAAGCGGTGTCGATCCGGCCGGCGACGAAATCGGGATCGGCTAGCAGCTTCTGGTGGAAGGGCACGTTCGTCTTGATCCCGCCGACGATGAACTCGGAGAGGGCGCCCCGCATCCGCGCGATGCAGGCGTTTCGATCGGCCCCGTGGACGATGAGCTTCGCGATCAGCGAATCGTAGTTCGGCGGGACGCGCCACCCCCCGAAGATGCCCGAGTCGACGCGCACGCCGGTGCCGCCCGGCGCGAAGTACTCGGTGACGAGGCCCGGGCTCGGCGCGAAGGTCTCGGGGTCCTCGGCGTTGATGCGGCACTCCATGGCCCAGCCGCGCGGAGCGATCCCGCCGACGGGGATCGACAGGGGCATCCCCGCGGCGATGCGCAGCTGCTCGGCGACGAGGTCCACCCCCGTCACCATCTCGGTGACCGGGTGCTCCACCTGCACGCGCGTGTTGACCTCCATGAAGTAGAAGCGGCCCTCCTCGTCGACGAGGAACTCGACGGTCGCCAGGCTCGCGTAGCCCGCCTTCTTCAGGCTCCGCACGACCAGATCGCCGATCTCCTTGCGCTTCTCGGGCGTGACCGCCACCGACGGAGCCTCCTCGACGAGCTTCTGGTGCCTGCGCTGGATGGAGCACTCGCGCTCGCCGAGGTGCGTGACGTTTCCCAACTCGTCCGCCACGACCTGGATCTCGATGTGTCGTGGGCGCTCGACGTACCGCTCCAGGTAGACGTTCGGGTTCTTGAAGCCGCTGTCTGCCTCCGCGCGCGCCTGCACGAAGGATCGTTCGATCTCGTCCTCGGTGCGGACGACCCGCATCCCGCGTCCGCCTCCACCGCCCGAGGCCTTGATGATGACGGGGTAGCCGATCTCGCCGGCCGCCTTGCGCGCCGCTTCCGCCGTCTCGATCGACCCCGTGCCCGGGAGGATCGGCACGCCCTCCGCGGTCATATGGGCGCGCGCGGAGATCTTGTCGCCCAGCAGGCGCATCGACTCGGGGGACGGCCCGATGAACTTGAAGCCGCACTTGCGGCAGATCTCCGCGAAATCGGCGCTCTCGGAGAGGAAGCCGTACCCGGGGTGGATCGCCTCCGCGGCGCTCACCTCGGCGGCGGCGATGATGGCCGGCACGTTCATGTAGCTCAGTCGCGCCGGTGCGGGCCCGATGCACAGCGCCTCGTCCGCGAAGCGGACGTGCAGGGCGTTCGCATCGGCCTCCGAGTGGACCGCGACCGTCCGGACGCCGACTTCCCGACACGCGCGGATTACCCGCAGAGCGATCTCTCCGCGGTTGGCGATGAGGACTTTTCGGAACACCAGCGAGTCCGGGCTAGGGCTTCGCCATTCGGAAGAGCTTCTGCCCGTACTCCACCGGCTTGCCGTTCTCGACGAGGACCTCGAGCACCCGGCCCGCCTGGTCCGCCTCGATCTCGTTCATCAGCTTCATCGCCTCGATGATGCAGAGAACCTGGCCGGCCTGGACCGTCTGCCCTGCCTCGACGAACGATGGCGCCTCGGGCGACGGCGAACCGTAGAAGGTTCCGACGAAGGGCGAAGTGACAAAGAAGCCGTTGTCGTCGGCAGGCGTTTCCACTACGCGCAGACCGGTGCCAGCTGCCGATGCCGCGGAGACGGACGCGGCCGCCGCCTGTGCGGGAGTACGCACCGTCGCGAGGGCCTCGTCGCCGCCTCCCCGGCGCAGACGCACGCGCGTCTGACCGTCCCGCACGTCGATCTCCGACAGATCGAACTGGTGCAGCAGCTTCGCCAGCTCGCGAATCCGCTTGAGGTCGATCTCCAAGGCCGGCGGAAGCTACTCCGATTCCAGACGGTCGAGCAAGGCCGCGAGCGCCGCTGTGTAGCTCGCGCCGCGAAATCCTTGCACGCGGCCGACGACGACGTCGGCGAGGAGCGATGTGCGACGGAAGGATTCGCGCGCGTCGGGGTTCGACAGGTGCACCTCGACGGTCGGCACGCCGCACGCGACGACCGCGTCCCGGATCGCGACGCTCGTGTGCGTGTATCCCGCCGCGTTGAGCAGGATTCCGTCGAACGCTCCTCTCGCCTGCTGGATCCACGTGACGAGATCGCCCTCCTGGTTCGACTGGCGGCATTCCACCCCGGCGCCGCGTTCGGTCGCGAGCCGCCCCAGCGCGGCGTCGATCTGCGCCAGCGTCTGCTTGCCGTACACGGCGGGTTCCCGCGTTCCGAGCAGGTTCAAGTTCGGGCCGTGCAGGACGAGGACGCGGCGCAAGGGGGGCGCGGCTCCCAGGAGGCTACGTCAGCTCGGCGAGGATCCGCGGAGCTGTCGATCGCAGCATGAACCGACCCTTGCCGTAGTTGCCGTCCGGCTCGAGCGCCAGGGCGAGGAAGTACTCGTCGTTGAGGAGCCGGACGATCACCGTCATGTTCTCCGACTTGAAGGCGATCTCGCGCAGGTCCCCTCCGCCGACCATCTGCACGGCGTTGCGCGCCTGTGTGAGGATCACCGAGAACTCCATCCCGACCGACTGGATGTCGCTCGTCGCGCCCTCCTTGACGTAGTTGTCGACGGCGATGCCGTCGTAGCCCATCAGCAGGCCGGCGAGGCCGCCTTCGCAGGAGTCGACGATCTTCTGGAGGAGTTCTTTGAACATGGCGGCGCCGATTCTACACGACCCGGACGCGAGGGGAACCCGCCGCGATTTCTCCGATGGCGACCGCCCCGGGGACGCGCGCGAGGTACTCGGCGAGGCGAGGCGCTGCAACGGCGACGAGCAGCCCTCCCGAGGTCTGCGCGTCCGCGAGCAGTATGCGCAATGCTGGCGAAACTGCGGGGTCGAAGTCGACGTCCGGCGCGACGAACTCGGCGTTCGACTTCGACCCGCCGGGAACGACCCCGCGCGCCGCGAGGTCGATCGCGCCGGGAAGGAGGGGGACGTCGTTCGCCGTCAGGATCGCGCCGACGCCGGCCGCGCGGCACATCTCGAGCAGGTGGCCGAGGAGGCCGAAGCCGGTGACGTCCGTCATGGAGACGACGCCGAGATCGACGGCCGCACGGGCCCCTTCCCGGTTGAACGCCTTCATCGACGCCACCGCGGCGTCCACCCACGCGGGCTCCGCCTCCCCTCGCTTGATGGCGGTCGCGACGACGCCCGTACCGATGGGCTTGGTGAGCACGAGCCGGTCGCCGGGCCGCCCTCCGCCCTTCGTGAGGATCCGGTCCGGCCGGATCGTTCCGACGACCGCGAGCCCGTACTTCGGCTCCGCGTCGTCGATCGTGTGGCCGCCGACGACGAGGCACCCGGCCGCTCGTGCCTGCTCCTGTCCGCCGCGCAGGATGTCGGTGAGGATCGACATCGGCAAGGTCTTCGTCGGGAAGGCCGCAATCGACACCGCGAAGGCAGGCTCTCCGCCCATCGCCCACACGTCGGACATCGAGTTCGTCGCCGCGATCGCTCCGAAGGTCTCGGGGTCGTCGACGATCGGCGTGAAAAAGTCCGTCGTCAGCACGAGCGCGAGGTCGTCGCGGACGCGCACCACGGCCGCGTCGTCGGCGGGGTTCACGCCGGCGAGGATTCTCGGGTCGACGATCGGCGGCAGAGCGCGCAGGACCTGCGCGAGGTCCGAAGCCCGGACCTTGCAGGCTCAACCGGCGCCGTGGCTCAGCGACGTCAGACGCACAGCGTCCGTCATTCGCCATCCTCCTTTCTCTCGGGGCCCCAACTCTCCCGCGCTGCGAGCGCGATCGCGACCACGACGACGACGAGGAGCAGGGCCCAGAGCGCGATCGGCACGGCTGCAGCGTGGATCCGCGGCGCCTCCTTGACAAGGCCGAAGCCCCCGATCAGGATTCCCGCTCCTTTCACCTTCGCGAGGGTGGCGGAACTGGCAGACGCACCAGGTTGAGGGCCTGGCGGTAGTAATACCATAGGGGTTCAAATCCCCTCCCTCGCACCGGATCCAGAATCAGCGAGGGCACTGCCTCCCGAGTCGCGACGCCTGCGCGATCCAGTTCTCCCGGCGGCCGCTGCCTGCGAAGCGCGCCGCGGCCTGGCAGTAGGTCTGCGCGGCGCGCCCTGACTGGCCGGACTGCTGCAGTGCCATCGCGAGCAGTTCGTACTCGCGCTCGGAACGAGGGTTCGCGAGCGCGCGGATCACGCATTGCTGATCACCCCGTCCGAGGCACTCGCGTGCCGCCTCCATGCCACCTGCCGCGGGCCGATCGGTCACGGGCGCGGCGGGCCGAGCGGTCGCGGGCGCGGGTGGCGCCTTCTGCGGCGCGGGCGCCTTGCCGGCCTTCGCGATCGCCGCGCCCGCGGGCGGTGCCCCGGCGAGCCGATCGACGATTCCCTGGGCGAGCCCGCGCTCGCGGTTCGGGGCGTCCGGGATCGCGAGCACGCCCTGCGCGAGGGCCTTGGCGCCGATCGGATCGCGGGTCACGAGTCTTCGCGCCTCGCCGACCTGGCGCGCGCACCATTCGCGCACGGACTCGGCGACCTGTGGCTTGCCGCGGTAGTCGCTCTCGACGTCGATCCGGGAGAAGGCCGCGAAAGCACCCGCCGGATCGCCTGCGCCGATCAACCGGACTCCTTCCTCGAAATGCGGCTGCGCGGCGAGGTTCAGATCCACCTTGCGCAGGAGCTCGCGAACCTCCGTGTTCCCCGGGGCGTGCAGACCCGCCTCCGCCAGGGAGCTGCGTGCGGCGGACCAGTCTTCCCGGGCGATCGCACCGCGGGCGCGTTCGAGCGCGATCGCCGGATCCGCGGCGGTCACGGCCGACATCGCGGGGGCCGCGGGAGCCGTGGGACCCGCGAAGGTCGGAACGCCGGTGTTCGCGACGGGGGCGACGTCGCCGGACGTGGCGAGCAGCGTCGCTCCGCCGACCAGCAGGATGCCGAAGGCCCCCGCCAGGAGCAGCAGCGCCGTCTTCTTTCCTCGGGGCCTCGCGGATTCGGGCCCGACGACGACGGGCTCCGGGATGAACATCCAGTCTTCGCCGGGCGCGACGAACCGCGCCCGGACGTGCCCGAGCTCGACGACGTCGCCCGCGCGCAGGTCGGCGACTGGAACGTCCTGGTCGTTGACCCGGATCCCGTTGTGGCTCTGCAGGTCGACGATGCGGAACGCGGCCTCCGACCGCAGGATCCGGGCGTGCTCACGCGACAGGGAAGGGTGATCGAGGCACACCTTGCAGTGGTCTGCCCGCCCGACGAGCATCTCGTCCGCGTCGAGGACGAACTCGCGTCCGGGATCAGGCGGACCGAGCAGGACCAGCCGAGCGATCGGCGCGGGCTCCGCGCGGACCGCGGCGGCCGTCGTCGCAGCACCTTCCGCCGCGGCACCCGGCGCCGGGGCCGCGTCCGGCGTGGCCGCCGCAGCCCCGTCTTCGATCTCGAGCAGGATCCGGTAGTCGCCGATCTGGATCTGATCGCCGACCTTGAGTCCCTGCTGCCCTCGCAACCGGACCCCGTTGACCTTGGTGCCGTTCGCCGACCCGAGGTCCTCGATCTTGAAAGCGCCGTTCGCGCGGTAGAGGCGCGCATGGCGGCGTGACACGTTCCGCTCGGTCAGCCGGATCGTGTTCCCCTCCTTGCGCCCGACCGTGACCTCCTCGAGCAGCAGGGGGACGACAGTCGTGCGCCCCTCGTCGTCGGCGATGAGCAGCCTGTTCACGATCAGCGCCTCGCGCGAAAAGCCGAGTCAGTTCCGGAGTATACGGGGGCGTGCGGGGGAGTCAACGAGACCTCACACTTCGAGGACGCTTCCGGGTTCGGGTGCGAAGACGTGTCGGTGCCCAGCCTCGCCGAGCTTTTCCGCGAGCGCGTCCATGGGCTTGGCATCCCCGTGCACGAGCACGACCTTCTGGAGCGGGCCCCGATCCCGGACCTCGGCGGCGTATCGCAGCAGGTCGCCCTGGTCGGCGTGCGCGGAGAAGCCGTTGAGCACGACGACCTCCGCCCGCAGGTCCCGCTCCACGCCGAAGATCTTCACGCGCGGCCTGCGTTCGACGATCCGGCGGCCGAGCGTGTGCTCCGCCTGGAACCCGACGATGAGGATCGTGTTCTTGGCGTCCTCTACCGTCGACTTGAGGTGGTGCAGGACGCGCCCCGCCTCGCACATTCCCGAGGCCGACAGGATCACCGCGGGACCCCCGCTCGTCTGGATCGCCTTGGAGTCCGCGACCTCGGACACGTAGCGCAGGGAAGGGAACGAGAAGGGATCCCCCACTTCGCGCATGAACTTGCGCAGCTCCTCGTCGAAGTGCTCTGGGTGGAGCTTGAAGACGTCGGTGATCCGGACGGTCAGAGGGCTGTCCACGTAGACCGGCACGTCCGGGATGGCCTTGCGCACGAGCAGCCTGCGCAGGGCGTAGACGATCTCCTGCGCGCGCTCGAGGGCGAAGGTCGGGACGATCACCCGACCTCCCCGCGCCACCGTCCGCGTGACGACCGCGGCGAGATCCTCGTCCATCTTCTCGATCGGATCGTGCCTTCGATCTCCGTACGTCGACTCGGTGATGAGAACGTCGACTCCCTCGGGCACCTCCGGATCCGACAGGATCGGGATCCGCTTGCGCCCGAGGTCTCCCGTGAAAGCGATCCGCAGCGTCCGTCCGCCGTCCTTCACCTCGAGGACGCAGACCGCCGACCCGAGCACGTGCCCTGCATCGAGGAAGGTGCACTTGACGTCCGGCAGGACGGGGACGGGTCGGTGGTACGGGACGGAGATGAAGTGCGAGAGCGCCTCGAGCACGTCCTCCTCGTCGTAGATCGCCTCGACCCGCTCGCTGCGCCCTTCCTTCCCGGCTCGTCGGTTCAGGTAGTCCGCGTCCTGCGCCTGGATGAACGCCGCGTCACGCAGCATCACAGCGGCGAGGTCGCGCGTGGCAGGCGTACCGAAGACGTTCCCCTCGAACCCCCTGCGAAAGAGCGTCGGAAGGGAGCCCGAGTGATCGATGTGCGCGTGCGACAGCACCACTGCGTCGAGGGCCGCCGGGTCGAACCCGAATTTGCGGTTGCGCTCTGCCGCGTCCGCGCGCCGGCCCTGGTAGAGACCGCAGTCGAGGAGCAGCCGCCCCCCGGGCGTCTCCACGAGGTGCTGCGAGCCCGTGACGGTTCGTGCCGCACCGTGGAAGGTGATGCGGATCAAATGGGGGTGCGCTTCCTGGCTTTCCTTCTGCGCCCGAACGCCAGGAGCGCGGCGCCCGCAAATATTCCAGCCAGGACTCCCGCGCGCCCCGCGGGTCCTGCTGCGGTGCAGCTCGCGCAGCCTCCTTCCTCGGTGCCGGGCGCCGCCGCGCTCTGCGGGATCTCCCCGTACTCGTCGAAGGTACCGACCGGCTCGCCGCCGGGGTCTTGCGCGGCCGCCTCGTCGTCCGCCTGCTTCTGCAGGGCCTCGCGCGCCTCGAGCTCCGAGATCGCCGCCTCCTCCTGCTGCCGGCGCGCAGCTTCCTCCTGCGCACGTTGCCGCGCCGCGGCTTCCTCCGGATCGACCGTCTCCGTGTCGCTGAAGGCGACGACGCCCGTTCGCTCGTCGCGCTGCCCGATGAGCTCGAAGTCCTTCCGCGCGAGCCGTTGCCGCCGGATCTGCAGGGCGGCCATGTACCTGTTCATCGGCTTGAACATCGGCCGCTCGAGGGTGACCGGCTGCAGGAACGTGTTCTCCGTTCGATCGGAGAGGAACACCGTCATCTCCGAGACGAACTCCTCCCGTCCCCGCTCGACGTCGTAGAAGAGCAGGTGCGCTTCGAGATCGCCTGCCTCGCGCCGCAGGAAGACGCCGAGCTGGAACTTCCACTTCTTGTGGTCGGGCTCCTCCTGGATGGCTCTGCTGTGGTGCCCGCGCATGAATCCCTTGAGCCCTTGCTCCGAGATCCGCCCCGGGATCTTCGCCTGCGTGAAGTAGATCTCGTTCGCGTGCGCTCCCGCAGGGAGCAACGTGGCCAGCACGAGGACCGAACCAATGACGCTTCCCTTCATGGCACCTCCGCACTTCCCCGGACCGCCAAGTTCTAGCCGCTCCGCGAGGCCGCGCCAAGTGTCTGCTACGATCCCCGCGTGCGGCTTACCTGGGCGGTGGCGTCCCTCCTGGCCTGCGGAGGGGAAAAGCGACCCGGGGCCTACGGCGACCCGATCGACGCCTCCCCGCAGCGCGATGCCGGCCGCGACGCGTCCGCAGACGCCGCACCCGAAAGGGACGCGGGGGATCCACCCCTTCCGGAGCCCGACATCGAGTTCGTCCTGCCGATCTTCGCACCCTCCCAGACCGCGGACATCGAATACCTCGCGGAGGTCCGCCTGCTCGACCTGCACCTGTCCGTCGACACTACCGGGTCGATGTCCGACGAGATCGACGAGATCCAGTCCGATCTCTCCACGACGCTCGCGGCCGGCGTCGCTGAGGCCGTCGACGACGTGACGTTCGGCGTTTCGCATTTCCAGGACTTCCCCTTCGTACCGTTCGGCGGCCCCGAGGACGTCCCTTACGAGCTCCTGCAGGAGCAGACGGCTTCCCTCGCGGCTGCCCAGGCCGCCGTCCGGCGCCTCGACGATCCGCTCGGCTTCGGCGGCGATTTTCCAGAGTCGACCGCGGAGGCGCTCTTCCAGATCGCGACCGGAGAGGGCCTCGAGGTGAACGACGACGACCTGATCGACGACCACCTTCCCGAGGACGGTCTGCGGGGCGGCGTGTCGTTCAGAGTGGGAGCGCTCCCCGTGGTCGTCGTCGTGACGGACGCGAGATCCCACGACGCCTGGGAGTACAGCTCGGCGTTCGACGGGGCGCATTCGCTGGACGAGGCGACGCAGGCACTCGTCGATCTCGGCGCGCGCGTCGTGGGCGTGGCCTCTGGCGACAACGCGCGCGCGACACTCGTCGCGGCGGCCCTCGAGACGGGCGGCGTGATGCCGGCGGACGGGGGCGATTGCCCGACCGGAATCGGCGGTTCCGACGTCACGGCGGTCGAGGGACTCTGCCCCCTCGTCTTCGAGGTCGACGAGGAAGGAAACGGCCTCTCCGACTCCGTCGTCGACGCGATCCGATCGCTCGTCGAGTCGATCGTGTGGCGGACCGTGGCGATCCGGATCGAGGGCGACGACCTCGGCTTCGTGATCCGGGCGGAAGCTCTGTCCGCCGCGGCGCCGGAGGGTCTTCCGGAGCCCGGCACAGCCGACCTCGATCCGGACGACGGCGTGCCGGAGACCTTCACGGACGTCTACCGCGGGACGCGCCTCACGTACCGGATCACGGCGCGCAACACGCGCATCGAACCGGCCGACTACGACCAGATCTTCTACTTGCACGGAAAGCTCGTCGGTGACGGCGAGACGATCCTCGGCGACAAACTCGTCCGCGTCGTCGTGCCCGCCGGCGATGCAGGCTGGTTCGACGGGGGCCCGGACGGCGGAGGTCTCGACGCCGGCTAGTGTCCCGAGCCCGAAGTTTCTTTCGAAACTTCGGGCGCTTCGCGCCGCC
>Ga0247727_10012376_pt1 | contig 14667 bp, 15 predicted proteins | sample WisWelCaveWW1625_FD_202498 | JGI IMG/M metagenome (GOLD analysis project Ga0247727, IMG submission 202498) | Biofilm microbial communities from Wishing Well Cave, Virginia, United States - WW16-25 | ecosystem: Environmental > Aquatic > Deep subsurface > Groundwater > Cave microbial mat | place... | reverse complement strand
ATCTTCAATTGCTGTATCTGTCGTCATGGCGTGATCTCCAGCGGTGGTCACAAGCCACCGCGTTATGGCTCTTCGACAAGCCGGAGATTACGCCACTACCGATTCCTACCAACGTTGAGACGGCACCAATCGCATCGCGTGCCAAGTCTCGGTGCTGTGCCACGCCCAGTGTGCGAGGGCCAAGGCTATGTAGAGGATCACGATGCCCGCGCACAGAAACAATACGCTGTCTCCAACGAACTCATTGATCGAAAGATAGTGGTCGACGCCGCTCGGCGCCCGATCTTGATCGATACCGCGCTGAATAAGCCCACAGAGCCCGTCGCCAAAGCCGATGTCTCGACGGAACATCATCCTGTAGATGATCGTCAATATGGGGGTCTTGGTGCCCTCGTCGAGACACTGGTTCAGCCATGCGGGCGCGGCAGGCGTCGCAAACCACACGGACAGCGCCGAGAAGATCGCAAACGACGCAGCGACATCCCACGGAGGCGTCCGCACGCTCTGCCGGCGGGCGAGATAGACGGCCACGAAGCAGGCAATCGCTGCAAGCAGGATGGCTGTGAGACCGAAGAACGCCTCTCTCGACAGAGGGCGACTGGTTGCAGCCCTGTCAAAGTACACAAGGCCATCGGCGACGATCAGGCACAGCGCAACCAAGTGCAGGGGCAGAACGACACGGCGAATGAGATAGAAGGGAATGATCGGCAGGAAACGGATGATCACGTTCGACTTCTGCAGTATCCGGCTGTTGACGTAGACGGCGCCGTAAAGATTCGTGCAAACCGCCGTAACCATGCTCCACGGGCTCCCTCGGACGAAAGACAGGTCGCCCCAATGGACGTCCATCACCCTGGCGCGTCCTTGCGTGAACGCCCATTCGCCCACCGTAGCGTGCGTCTTAGGGTCGGTGCGGAGCTCGCCAGCCAGGACGAAATCCCGTTTCACCTTCTTGATGACGCAGCAGACGTCCCTGCTTGTTGCGTTGATGCCCGGCGTGCCGAGGCCATGAACGATGGCTATTGCCCAGTGCTTGTTGGCGCACTCGGGAGAGGAGTCCGGCATGGAAATTACTCTCAGCTAATCGTCAGGCAAACTCAATTGGCGATGAAAGGCTGCGGTCTGCTGAGCCTAACAGGCGCCGAACGATTGGCAAGGTGGCCGTTCCGCAGCCGCGGAATTGCATTGAACTCCGGCGTCGGCCGTTTGCGCCCGCAGACACCGCCCAAACTTGCGTCCACCGGCTAGTTGACTCCGGGGCACATGACACTTATGTGATGCCGCCAGCCGGGGCGTAAGCCCGAGTCCGGCGGCGACGCCGGCGGGTACCAGTGCAATTCGCGAGTGATTTCGGATCTCTCAAGGGGGCGGGTCATGGAACTCTCGAATTACGAACTCATCCGGTATCCGTCAGGTCAGCTCACTCTCACGCGCATCGCCACCAACGCGCACGGGCTCCCCTCGTCGGGTCCCCGCGACGTCGTCGGCGTGTTCACCAGCGAGGCCGAGGCGCAACGCGCGCTCGAGCGTCTCGCGGCCGCCGCCAGCAGCGTGAAGCCGAGCCACGGCCTATAGCGCGCCCATAACGCCGTTGAAAAACCGCCCCTCGATTGGCTATTGCCACCCGAATCGGGTTTGTTGATCCCTCGATCATGAATCGCGCACAGGATGTCGGGCGTCCTGCGGTCATGATCCGGCCTCGGGGGACCAATGGCTGTCAGCGCGCCTGCCAAGCATCCCAGCATCTACCTGCTGGGTGATCATCTCGACGCCACGCTCGCCATGGGCGAGGACCTGCTGACCGAGCGGATCGCGCTGGCCGGCCCCGCCGAGATGCTGGCCCTGCCGCACCTGCTGCGGCAGAACCGCGAGATCGGTGCCTTCCTCGCCACCGTGCGCGCGCTCGAGCTCGCCATGACCGCGCGGCTGCTGCAGGCGCGCAAGCGAGCCGAGGAGATGAGGCGGCGCGAGACCCGCCTCAAGCCGCTGATCGCCCTGTTCGTTGCCGGCACCGCGCCGCTGGTCGACGCCGCCGCGGAGCTCGGCGACACCACCACGCGCGATTTCGACACCGGCGACACGGCGTCGGCCTTCTTGCGCAGCCGCGGCCTGATCGCGCGCGACGCGGCGGGCCTGGAGCAGCAGCCGCAGCTCGCCGTCACCGAGGAGTACCTGGTGGCGGGGCGCATCCGCCTCGGCACCCTGCTCGACCTGGTGGCGACGTTTCTCGATACGCTCGATACGCTGTACGACCTCTACGAGGAGCCGGCGACCGCCGCCGCTAAGCTGCCGGCCGAACTGGCCGCTACGCCCTCCGAGCCCCGTCGCGTGACGTAGGCTCCTATTTGATCTGGAAATGGATCGGCAGGGTCAGGTCGAAGGTCGCGCCGCCAAACTGGGCCGGCGGGGCCGGCAGGGGACTGGCGCGCCGCGGCACGGCTGCGGCCTCTTCGTCGAGTGCGGCCGACCCGGAGCTGCGCACGATGCGCGTGGCCATCACCTGTCCCGCCCGGTCGACGGTGAACTGCACGTTGACCGCGCCCTGGCTGCCCCTGGAACGGGCACCGCCCGGATAGCGCTTAAAGCGATTGAGATGCGACACCAGCGCCTTCTCCCAGGTGGCCATCAGCTTCCGCGCCGCTTGCGCTGAGGCGCCCGGTGCCGGCGCCGCGGGAACAGGCGGCGCCCTGGCCTCGACGCGCGGGGGCGCGGTTGTCAGCGGCGCCGCCGACGCGGGCTCGGGGCTCTGCTGCTGCGGCACCTCTTCCTTTGGCCGCTCTTCTTCCGGCTCCTTCTGCGGCTCGACCGGCTTGGGGAGCACGACCTCGGGCTCGGGCGCCGGGGAGGGTTCGATCGGAGGCGCCTCCTTCTCCGCCTCCTGCTCGACCTTCTCGGCCGCCTGCGGCGTCAGCTTGGCTTCCTCCACCCGAGGCCCGTGCGCAACGTCGGGGGAGTCGACGGGCGTCGGAGCCGGCACCATCTCGACGATCACCAGACCGGCGGCGGCTTCCTCTGCCTCCTCCGGCCACTGCATCAGCGCCAGCGCCGTGCAACCGACATGGGCCGCCACGACGAACAGCCCTGCCCCGGCCCAGCGCAGGGCCCAGGCACGCCGCGGCTCGATCGGGTCGCGCACGCGCGTCATGGCCGGACCGCCGGTCGTGTCGCGGGCGGTGGTGCGCCGGGGTCGGTGCCTTCCAGCCCGACCAGCGCCACCTTGAGATAGCCGCCCTCGCGCAGCAGGTTCATCACGCGCATCAGCTCGCCGTACGGCACCGTCTTGTCGGCGCGCAGGAAGATGCGCTGCTGGCGGTCCGCCTGGGTTGCCGCATCGATGGCGCCAGCGAGCCGGCCGGCGGGAACGGAATCGTTGCCGAGGCTCAGCGACAGGTCCGGCCTGATCGTCAAGAACAGCGGCTTGTCGGGCCGCGGCTGCGGCTGGGCCGTCGACACCGGCAGGTCGACCGCCACGTCGACGGTCGAGAGCGGGGCGGCGACCATGAAGATGATCAGCAGCACCAGCATGACGTCGATGAACGGCGTCACGTTGATCTCGTACAGCTCGCTGCCGTCGTCGTCGCCGTCGAGACGCGCCGCCATGATCACTCCGCCGCTCTGACCAGCTCGATCTGCGCCTGCCCGCGATCGAGGTCGCGCGAGGCGAGCTGCAGCACCTCGGCCGACGCATCGCCCACCAGCGCGCGATAGCGGCCGAGCGAGCGGGCGAACTGGTTGTAGATGATGACCGCGGGAATCGCCGCGAACAGGCCGAGCGCGGTTGCCAGCAGCGCTTCGGCGATCCCGGGCGCGACCACGGCGAGATTGGCGGTCTGCGCCTTCGAGATGCCGATGAAGCTGTTCATGATGCCCCACACCGTGCCGAACAGCCCGACGAAGGGCGCCGTGGCCCCGATCGTCGCGAGCACGCCCGTACCCTTGTTCATGTCGCGCCCGGCGGCCGCCTCCAGCCGCGCGAGCCGCACGCGGATGCGCTCCTTGATGCCGGCCTGGTCGGCGATGTCGGACGACAGGCGCAGCTCGAGCACCACCGCCTCGATCAGCGCCGGCAGGACGCCGCGTTTCGTGCCGACGCGGGCGCGAGCGCCAGCCAACGTGCGTTCGGCGCCAATGGAGGCGAGTGCGTTGCGCAGCGATCGCATGGCGACCAGCAGCTCGATGTTCTTGGCGATCCACACCGTCCATGTCACGAGCGAGGCGAACACCAGGCCCACCATGACACCCTGCACGAGGATGTCGGCCGACATGAACATCGACCACGGCGACAGATCGCGCGGGAGCTGACCGACGCCGATCACCGGCGCACCAAAGGAAGACGCCCCGACTGCAAATTAGCTGCCATCTTACCCTTGACACGCACGTGTTCCGCTGCACGCCGCGCTCATGGCTGGGGTCGGGCCTGGCTGTCACGAGGCCACGCAAGCTACCTATTCATGACAAACAAAGTCAAGTTTCCAAACGGCCGCGCGCGTGCCCGCTACTAGTGTGGTGTCTCGCAAATGCCTCCCCCCTCTGCGGCTAGGCTCTACAGGGCATTTGCGAGACGCAAACCACACTAGAATCATAGGTTTTCTGGTGTCCTTTGGTCTCCGAAATATCGCCCAACCGTGCCGCGAAGGATGACGATATTTCGCAGACAGGACACTAGCCCCTGAGATGGCAGGCGACCCAGTGCCCGTCGGGTCCCTGCTTGAGCGGCGGCGTTTCCTGGCTGCAGAGCGGCAGCTTGCGGATCGGGCAGCGCGTGTGGAAGTGACAGCCGGACGGTGGACGGATGGGATTGGGAACGTCGCCTTGCAGCACGATGCGCTGCCGCTTCATGCCGGGGTCCGGGATGGGGACGGCCGACATCAACGCCTCGGTGTAGGGGTGCAGCGGCGTGGCGTAGAGGTCACGCGCCGACGCGATCTCGACGACGCGGCCGAGATACATCACCGCCACCCGCGTGCTGATATGCTCCACGACCGAGAGGTCGTGCGCAATGAACAGGTAGGTGAGGTTGAACTTCTGCTGCAGGTCCTCCAGCAGATTGATGACCTGCGCCTGGATGGAGACGTCGAGCGCGGAGACGGGCTCGTCGCAGACAATCAGCTTGGGCTCGACCGCCAGCGCCCGCGCGATGCCGATCCGCTGCCGCTGTCCACCGGAGAATTCGTGCGGGTAGCGGCGCATGTGGTCGGCCTGCAGGCCGACGGTCTCGAGCAGCTGGACCACCCGGTCCTGAAACTCCTGCCTCGTCTTCGCCAGCTTGTGGATGATCAGGGCCTCGCTGATGATCGCGCCGACCGTCATGCGCGGATTGAGCGAGGCGAACGGGTCCTGAAAGATGATCTGCATGTCGCGGCAGAGCGATCGCAGCGCGTTGCGGTCGAGCGCCGTCACGCTCTTGCCCTCGAACCACACCTCGCCCGAGGTCGGCTCGATCAGCCGCAAGATGCAGCGTCCCGTGGTCGACTTGCCGCAGCCGGATTCGCCGACCAAGCCAAGCGTCTCGCCGGCCGCGATCTCGAAGCTCACGCGATCGACGGCATGCACGCGATCGATCTCGCGCGCGAGCAGCCCTCCCCGCACCGAGAAGTACTTGACCAGATCCTTGACGCGCAGCAGGGGTTCGGTCATCGCGCGGCCCGTCTCATCACCCATCTCACCTGATGCCGTCGAGCACGCAAGCGACCTTGTGGCCCGCCGCGACCTCGCGCAGCGCCGGCACGGCCTGCGTGCAGACGGCGGTGGCAAACCGGCAGCGCGGCGCGAACCGGCAGCCGGGCGGCGGGTTGAGCAGGCTCGGCACGACGCCGGCGATGGCCTCCAACCGGGTCTTGTGAACGGCTGCCTTGTCGATGCGGGGGATCGAGCGAATGAGGCCGTGCGTGTAGGGATGCCGCGGCTGGCCGAAGAGCTGCTCGACCGAGGCCTCCTCGATCACCTTGCCGGCATACATCACCACCACGCGCTGGGCCGTTTCCGCGACCACGCCCATGGCGTGCGTGATCAGCATGATCGCCATGCCGAACCGCGATTTCATGTCCTGAAGCAGCTCCAGGATCTGCGCCTGGATGGTCACGTCGAGCGCGGTGGTCGGCTCGTCGGCGATCAGCAGCTGCGGGTTGCAGGACAGCGCCATGGCGATCATCACGCGCTGGCGCATGCCGCCCGAGAACTGATGGGGATAGTCGTGCACCCGGCGCTGCGGATTGGGAATTTGCACGAGCCCCAGCATGTCGACCGTCTTGGCCAGGGCTGCACGCCGCCCCAACCCCTCGTGCTGCCGGACCACCTCGGCGATCTGCTCGCCTACCGTGTAGACCGGGTTGAGGGAGGTCATCGGCTCCTGGAAGATGATGGCGATCTCCTTGCTGCGGATGCCGTTCATGTCCTGCGCCCGCAGCGGCACCAGATCGCGGCCCTGCCAGAGGATCTGCCCGGCGACGATGCGCCCCGGCGGCATGGCGATCAGCTTCAGCACGGAGAGCGCCGTGACAGTCTTGCCGCAGCCCGATTCGCCGACGACGCCGAGCGTCTCGCCGCGACCGATGGTGAGATCGACACCATCCACTGCCTGCACCATGCCGTCGTCGGTGGCAAAGTGTGTCTTGAGGCCGCGAATCTCGAGCAGCGGCTGCCCCATCACATTACCCTGCGCGGATCGAGCGCATCGCGCAGCCCGTCGCCGATGAAGTTGATGGTGAGCACGGCGAGAAAGATGGCCGCGCCGGGGAACAGCGCCCAGTGCGGGGCGATGTCCAGATAGTCTTTGGCGTCGTAGAGGATGCGGCCCCAGGTCGGGATGTCCGGCGGGAAGCCGAGCCCCAGGAACGACAGGGTCGACTCGGCGATGATGGCGGCGGCGACGTCGATGGTGGCGGCGACGATCACGGGACCCAGCGCATTGGGCAGGATGTGGCGCACCACCTGCCGCGTCTTGCTGGCGCCGAGCGCGCGGGCTGCCTCGACGAATTCCTTCTCGCGCAGCGAGAGGAACTGAGCGCGCACCAGCCGCGCCACCGGCATCCAGCGCAAGCCGCCGATGACGATAACAATCAGGATGAAGACACCGCCCTCCGGTCCGAACACTCCCTTGAGGGAATCGCGGAAGAAATAGATCACCAGCAGCAGCAGCGGCACCGTCGGCAGCGCCAGAAAGAGATCGGTGAGCCACATGAGCGCAGAGCCGACCGCGCCGCGCGACATGCCGGCGACCGCGCCGACGATGATGCCGACCACGATGGCGACGACCATCGCGGCGATGCCCACGGCCAGCGAGATACGCCCGCCATAGATCATGCGCGCCAGCAGGTCCTGGCCCAGATCGTCGGTGCCAAGCGGGTGCGCCCACGACGGCTGCTTGAGGCGGGCCGTGAAATCGATCTCGTTGATCGGCACGCTCCAGAGGAACGGACCGAGCAGGATGGCCAGCACCATCCCTATCAAGATCACGCCGCTGGCAACCGCCAGGCGGTGCCGGCGAAACCGGCGCCATGCCTCCAGCCCCGGCGAAAAACGCCGCGCGCGAGGCTGCACGATCGTGCCGACCTCAGCTGAACGTAATGCGGGGGTCGAGCCAGCCATAGAGGATATCGGCGATCAGGTTGAAGAAGACGACGAGACAGGCGAACACGAACGTCACCGCCATGATGACCGGCGTGTCGTTGGCGAGGATCGAGCTGATCAGCAGCGAGCCGATGCCGGGGATGCGAAAGATCTGCTCGGTGACGATGGCCCCGCCGAAGATGGCGGGCATCTGCAGTGCCACCAGGGTCACCACCGGGATCAGCGCATTGCGCACCACATGCTTGGTCACCACCACGCGCTCGGCGAGCCCCTTGGCACGCGCCGTGGTGACGTAGTCGAGGCGGATGACATCGAGCACGGCGGAGCGCACGTAGCGCGTCATGGACGCAGCGAGGGCGAGGCCGAACACGCTGACAGGCATGATCGCCTGCCGGAAGTGCTCCCAGTACCATCGCCAGCCAACGGCGCTGAGATCCGAGCGGTAAACGAAGGGCAGCCAGTCGAGATAGATGCTGAACACCAGGATGAAGAGGAGGCCGGTAAAGAACGTCGGCAACGAGAAGCCGATGAACGCGAACGTGCTGGCGATCTGATCGAAGATCGAGTAGGGCCGGGTCGCGGCAAAGACGCCGACGGGAATCGCGATCAGGATGGACAGGATCTGCGCCGAGCCGATGACGAACAGGGTGGTCGGCAAGCGCTGCAGAATCAGCGTGTCGACATTGACGCGGCTGACGAACGAGAAGCCCCAGTCGCCCTGCGCCATGGCTATGATCCAGTGCACGTAGCGCAAGTATACCGGATCATCGAGCCCGAACTTGGTGCGCAGATTGGCTCGCACTTCGGGCGGCACGGCCGGATTGGTGGCCAGCTCCTCGAACGGATCGCCGGGCGCCAGCGCCAGCACCGTGAACAGCACGACGCTGATCCCGAGCAGGCTCGGGATGGCGATGAGGACGCGCCTGAGGATATACTGCGCCATCACCTGCCATCCCGGTTCAGATCGACACCTGCGCGCATGCGTGACGGCTCACGCTTCGCGGTACCATTCCTTCAGGTTCCAGAAGTCATTGTCCCAGCCGCTCAGCTCCGCCTTGAGCTTGCTGGAGATGGCGGCAACGCGCGGCCGATAGACGACCGGGATCACCGCATAGTCGCCCACCGCCAGCTCGTTCATCTTGATGAAGTGAGCGGCCCTCTTCACCGGATCGAGCTCGCCCTCGGCGGCGCGGAACGTCTTGTCGTACTCCTCGCTGCGATACCTCGTGATATTGCGGCCCTGCCACTTGTTCTCCTTCGTGGCCACCTCCCAGGAGGTGAACTGGTTCATGAACACCTCCGGATCGGGCTGTGACATGGTCGTCGTGTACATCTGGATATCGCAGTAGAACTTCCCGTAGGTGTCGGGGTTGGCGACGTCGGAGGAAAAGTATACTGACGCCGTCACCGACTTGAGCTCCACGTCGATGCCAGCCTTCTGACAGGCCTGCTTGACGATGGCCTGCGTTTTCTGACGCGGGGTGTTGATGGACGTCTGGTAGACGAACTTCAGCTTCTTGCCGTCCTTCGCCCTGACGCCATCCGGCCCCTTCTTCCAACCGGCCGCTTCCAGGAGCTGATTGGCCTTGTCGACATTGAGCTCCCATTTGGTGCTCTTGGAGCGGAAGCGCTCCGGATTGTTGAGGAAATTGCCGGTCGCGAGGCCGGTGCGGCCATAGATGTGGTCCTCGACCGACTTGCGATCCACCAGCATGCCCAGCGCCTGCTTGACGGCGGGGTCGGACAACAGCGGATGCTGGGTCTTGAGGCTCGAGCGCTCGCCGTCGACCTCGGTCCATGGATCGGTCGAGTTGAGCTGGATGTGCTCGATGTTGCCGCCGGGCGTGATCACGGCGACGCCCTTGCCGCCCTGCTCGAGCCGCTTCAGGATCTCGTCCTCCACCTGCATGTTCCAGGCGTAGTCGTACTCGCCTGTCTGCAGCACCGCGCGCGCGGCCGAGATGGCATCCCCGCCGCCCTTCATCTCGATCGAGTCGAAGTGCGGGCGGTTGGCGACATGGTAGTCGGGATTGATCTCGCCCCTGACCATGTCGCCGGGCTTGAAGTCGGCGAACTTGTAGGGCCCGGTGCCGACGGGCTTCAGATTGGCCGGCGCATCGCGCGACTTGGCGCCGATGTAGTCGGCAAACAGGTGCTTGGGGAGCAGCATGCCGCGGGTGCCGACGAAGGCGTCCGCCCAGAACGGCGTCGGCTTGGCGAACCGCACCGTCACCGTGAGGTCGTCGACCTTCTCGACCTTGACGTCCTTGTAGCTGCCGATGGTCACAGCCGCCGTCGCCGGGTCGGAAGAGTACTCCCAGTTGAACACGACGTCGTCGGCAGTGAACGGCTTGCCGTCGTGCCACTTCACGCCTTGCTTCAGTTTCCAGGTGACCGACTTGCCATCCGCCGCAAGCCCGCCGTTCTGGCGGCTCGGGACCTCGGCGGCGAGCATCGGCACGAGGTTGCCCTCCTCGTCCCAGCCAGCCAGCGGCTCATAGAAGATGCGCGAGCCCTCCTGGTCCTTGGTGCCGACCGCGAAATGCGGGTTGAGCAGCGTCGCGCCTTGCCACCACAAGACCTTGAGGGCGCCGCCGCCGCCGCGCTTGGTGGGCTTGTACGCGAACTTGGTCTGCGCTCGAGCCACGCCGCAGAAGTCCAGCATCTGGCTCGCCATGGGCGCGGTGAGGCCGAGGGCAACCATTCTCTGCACAAAGCCGCGTCGAGACAGCTTGCCGCCCTTCACTCGCGCGATCAGGCCTCGCAGTTCCTGCTCTTTCATGACGTCGTCTCCTTGTCGTGCGCCATCGCCGTGCCGCTGGACGCAATCGCAGCAAAAGAGTGCGCATTGCAATCACGCATGCGCTCTTCATCTCACGCGATGCGTCCAGTAGCGAAGCCGTCCGCGCCAGCATACAAGCCGCGGCCATCCGTATCCAGCACGCCGTTTGGGCACTCCTGCACACCGCGCAGGCGAGACGGTCAGCTATCGGGCAGCCCCACCTCCCGCCCAGGCCCCCAATCTAGGCCCAATATTGCAGCACAGCACGGCGCCTGCGGACCCGCGGAAAGGGGGTGCCCCAGGTTTGCAGAGACGGGCTGCAGATCGCGCCCGAGCCCTTCTCGCAACCGCGGCATTGTGGGAGGCTCGCTCGCGTCCACAGGCGCGCCGACCCCAAGCCCCAAGGAGCCCAAATGCGCGTTGGATTCATCGGTCTCGGTGTGATGGGCAGCGCCATGGTCAAGCACCTGGCCAAAGGCGGCCACGAGCTGGCCCTGTATGATCGGGACCAGCAGGCGACCAGCAAGGTGGCACGCCGGCACAAGGGCGCGCTCACCGCCAAGTCGCCGAGGGCCGTGGCGGAGGCTTGCGACGTCGTTTTCACGATGCTGCCGAACGGGGGCGCCGTGCGCGAGTGCGTCTTCGGCGAGGCGGGCCTAGCCAAGGGCCTCGAGCGCGGCGCCATTCTCGTCGACAGCTCGTCGGCGGAGCCATGGATCACCCGCGAGACGGCGGCAGGCCTCGCCGAGCACGGCGTCGCCATGCTCGATGCGCCGGTCTCGGGCGCCCAGGAAGGCGCCGAAAGCGCGACCTTGGTCTTCATGTGCGGCGGCGAGGCCGCCGCTCTCGACCGCGTGCGGCCGTTGCTCGACCTGATGGGAACGCATGTCTTCCATCTGGGCCCGGTCGGCAGCGGGCACGCCATGAAGACGGTGAACAACCTCGCAACTGCCCTCACGTGTCTCGGCACGGCGGAGGCCATGCTGATCGGCAAGGCCTGCGGATTGAAGCCGTCCGCCATGATCGACGTGCTCAACGTGTCGACCGGCATGAGCTTCGTGACGCAAAAGAGATACGGGCCGCAGGTGGTGGGCCGCCGCTTCGACGATGCCTTCAAGCTGGAGCTGATGCTGAAGGACGTCGGCATCGCCAACAAGCTGGCGGATGAGCACGGCCTCGCCCTGCCGGCGAGCGCGCTCGGCGAGCAGCTGTGGCGCGCAGCCCATAGCGCGCTGGGGCCCGGCCGCTCGATCATGGACATCGTGCGGTGGTACGAGCAGATGACGGGGATCGAACTGAAGGATTGACCGCCGGACTACCGCATCAGGCTCGGCAGCCACAGCGAGATGGCGGGGAAGGCGATCAGGATCCCCAACCGGACCACGTCGGCGACCATGAACGGCAGCACGCCGCGGAACAGCGTCTGCGTGGGCACGTGCGGCAGCAGGGCGTTCAGCACGAACAGGTTCATGCCGACCGGCGGGCTGATCAGGCCGATCTCCACCACCACCACGATCAGGATGCCGAACCAGATCGGATCAAAGCCGAGATGCACGATCAGCGGGAAGAAGATCGGCACCGTCAGCAGGATCATGGACAGCTCTTCCATGGCCGTGCCCAGGATCACGTAGATGGCGCAGATCGCCGCCACCACCCAGATGGGCGACACGTCGAGCGCGATGACGAACGCTTTCAGATCGTTCGGCATCGACGTGTAGTTGACGAATTCGGCAAACATCAGCGCGCCGGTCAGGATGGCGAACAGCATTGCCGTCGTGCGCGCCGATTCGACCAGCGCGTCGAGCAGCGCGCGCCAGCCCAGTGCCCGGCGCGTCAGCGCAAAGCACAGCGCCCCGAAGGCGCCCATGCCGGCCCCTTCCGTGGCCGTGAAGACGCCGCCGTAGATGCCGCCCATGACGACGATGAAGAGCAGCGCCACGGCCCACACGCCCTTGAGCACGCGCAACCGCGCACCCCAGCCCGACCGCTCACCGCGCGGACCGGAGGCGGGATCCACCCATACGGTCCATCGCACGGCGATGCACAGCAGAACGGTCGCCAGGATGCCGGGCAGGACGCCCGCCGCGAACAGCTTGCCGATGTTGGTCTCGGTCATCACGCCGTAGATCACCATGATCGTCGACGGCGGAATGAGAATGCCCAGCGTGCCGCCGCCGGCAATGGCCCCCGTCGACAGCCGGTCCGAGTAGCCGAGCTGCCGCATGGCCGGATAGGCCACCTTGGCCATGGTGGCGGCAGTAGCGACCGACGAGCCGCAGATGGCGCCGAAGCCGGCGCAGGCACATACCGTTGCCATGGCGAGCCCGCCACGTAGGTGGCCGACGAAGGTGTAGGCGGCGCGGAACAGCTCCTGCGACATGCCGGCCCGCGTGACGAGGTTGCCCATGAGAATAAAGAGCGGCACCACGGACAGGGTGTAGTTGCGCCCGGTCTCGTAGACCTTGGTCTCCACCATCGCCAGCGCCGGCGCGAAGTTCCAGTCGCGCAGATAGGCGACGCCCAGAAGGCCCACCACGCCCATCGCCACGGCGATCGGGATGCGCAGGAGCGCGAGCACCATCATCAAGCCCAGGCCGATCAGGGCTTCCGTCATGTGGGGCCGATCTTGTCCGGGTCGAACCGCGCTGCTGCCCTGTCCCGATCCGGGAAGACGACCTTGGCCAGATGCACGATGCCCGTGACTGCGACCATGACCGCCATGAAGTAGACGAACGGCCCCACCGGCAGCCGCAACACCTCGGTGGTGTCGCCGTAGGCCGCGATCTTGTTGGCCTTGACCCACACGCGCCAAGCGAGCCCGAGAATGATCACGCCGCAGGCGAGGTCCATCAGCCGCCGCAGCCGCTCGCGACCCCGCGCACCGAACAACCGGTCGATGAAATCCAGCGTCACGTGCTCGCCGGCGCGCGAGGCGAGCGGCAGACCTGCGAAGATCAGGGTGAGCAACAGCAGCTCGGTGATCTCGAACGCGCCCCGCAGCGGCCAGTTGAAGATGTAACGGCCGATCACGTCGGCCGTCGTCAGCATCATCAAGCCGAACAGCAGCAGCGCCGCGGCCGCTCCCAGCGCGCGATCGAGCCAGGAGCCAGCCTGGAGCCGGTCGGACGTCACAGTCGGCAGTCCGTCACTTGCCGGCGGCTACGCGCTTGATCTCCTCGCGGAACTCGGCCAGCACCTTGGCGCCGTCGATCCCCTTGGCGGTGGCGCCCTGCACCCACTTCTGCTCGAGGGGCTTGGCTCGTTCCTGCACCCCCTTGACGAGCTCGGGCGAGGCCTCGCTGACCTGGATGCCGATTTTCTTCATCTCTTCGACGCCGGCGTTGTCGGCTGCATCCCAAGCCTTGCCCGCGAGCCGTGCCAGCGCCTCGCCCGACACCGACGTGATGGCGTCCTGATCCTGCTTGGAGAGCTTGTTCCACTTGTCCTCGTTCATGAAGAAGCCGAACGCGGAGCTGTAGAAGCCACCGGGGAACAGCGTGGCGAACTTGATGACCGGACCGAGCTTGAAGGAGATGATCGATTCGGAGGGGAAGAACGTGCCGTCGGCGACGCCCGAGCTCAGCAGCTCGTAGGACTCCGGCGCCGGCTTGACGAACGCCGAGGCGCCGAGCGCGCGCGCCATTTCCTCCGAGATGCCGCCGCCGGAGCGGATCTTCATGCCGGCGAGGTCCTCGACCTTGGTGATCGCCCGCTTGGTGTTGAACATCTGGCCGGGCCCATGCGTGAAGACGCCGAGCAGCTTGACGCCTTTGTACTCGCCGACCGCGTGCAGATGCTTCCAATGGATGCGCGAGTAGGCCACGGAATTGATCTCGGCCGTAGCGCCGCTGCCCGGCAGCTCGGGCAGCAGCGGCAGCACGTGCCGCGCCGGCGTGTAGCTGGCGGTAACGTAGGACACGTCCACCAGACCGTCCTTGACCGCGTCGAAGGTGCCGGGAGGTGCCGAGGGATGCTTCGGCAGCATCTGGAATTTGACGCGGCCGTTGGTGGCCTTCTCGACCTGCTCGCCCCAGACCACGACGACGTTCTTGGTCAGCGGATGCGACGGCGACACCCAGCTCGACATGGTCATGGTGGTCTGCGCGGTAGCGATGGACGACCCGCCGGCGAGCGCTGCCGCTGCGAGGATGGCGATGCCGCGAATAGCGGTGGTGGCAAACCGAAACATTTTCCTGATTACCCATAATCCTCCGCCACGATCCCGCCTCGCGAATCGGCGAAATCATGAGTGCACTCAGGGAGGTGCACCATGGCACGCAACAAGGTGCAGTTTCAACGAGGCCTGTCGGACGTGG
>Ga0247727_10012375_pt1 | contig 14667 bp, 11 predicted proteins | sample WisWelCaveWW1625_FD_202498 | JGI IMG/M metagenome (GOLD analysis project Ga0247727, IMG submission 202498) | Biofilm microbial communities from Wishing Well Cave, Virginia, United States - WW16-25 | ecosystem: Environmental > Aquatic > Deep subsurface > Groundwater > Cave microbial mat | place... | reverse complement strand
ATAAAATTACTTCCGCAAAAGCCGGATGGTATTTTATTGGCCGAGATCTTTGAACAAATTGCCCGTTTGGGCATGGTTCATCCCGTTTTGATGCCAGTTTCTACTTCATAATTGGCGAAGGTATTGATTGTTAGAAAATCGATTTTTGCTTTCCATATTTATTACCTTTACTGATCTATCAAAGAATTTACTCTTGAACAAACAATATCAAAGATCCCTCTTCAACAAATCATCCGTTGTTTCTCTTCGCATCATCACATTCACTTTCCCCTCTTCCAGCATCAACACGGCTGGTCGGCGCGCGCCGTTGTAATTGGACGCCATGCTCAGGTGATACGCGCCCGCAACGGGAATCGCGATCAACTCGCCCTCTTCGAGATTCGGCATCGGCAAATCTTCGATGACCACATCGCCTGATTCGCAATAGGGGCCCGCAATCGAAACCCTGGCGCTTTTTTCTCGGTTGAGACCCTCCACTGGTAAACAGGAATATCGCGCCCCATACAACGCAAAGCGCGGATTATCCGCCATGCCGCCGTCGGTGAGAACCCAGGTCTTGTCGCCGCGTTTCTTTATTGCGCCGACGCGATAGATCGCTACGCCCGCGCGCGCCACTAAACTTCTGCCGGGTTCCAAATGCAAATGCGGAAGATCGAGTCCGCGTGAATGACAGCCTTCGAGCGCCGCTTCCGCGATGCCGCGCACATAACTTTCAATGGACGGGTTCGGCAGTTCGTCTTCGTGATATGCCACGCCCCATCCGCCGCCGGGACAGAAATGCCACTCGCCTTTGAATCCGATTTCCTTGGCGATGTCCAACGCCATGTCAATCGCGGGGATCATCGGCTCCGGGTCGCGGAAGTTGGAACCTTGATGGAAATGGATTCCGTTCACAGGCAAGTTTGCTGATTTGCTTATTTGGAGCGCTTGTACGATTTCTTCACGCGTCATTCCGAATTTGCTATCGTGTTGACCGGTCTGAGTATGTGCGTGGTGAGTGGAGACGGCGACGCCGGGGAGGAGGCGAAGCCAAATGTGTATGTCACTCTGAGGGAGCGTAGCGACCGAAGAGTCTCGCGCAACATCCAAGAGATTCTTCGCCGCTCCGCGGCTCAGAATGACATGGACTCGTTTGAGTTCAGTGAGGTTGTCAACGACGATTGTTCCGGCGTTTTGTAGTGCCGACTTCAAGTCGGCGAGCGACTTATTCACTCCATGCACAAGAATATGTTCACGTGGCACATTGCCCGCGACTGCGATTGCGATCTCGCCTTCGCCGGTGCAATCCACCATCAGATCATGACGTTGAGTCCATTGCGCGATGGCTTTGCAGAGGAAGGCTTTGCCCGCGTAGGTGATGTGAGAGGGCGCGGGATAATATTCCCGCAGCGCGGACTTATAATCCGCCACAGCCAAATCCAAAGCGGCGCGGTCGTAAACGTATAGCGGAGTCCCATGATCGGCTGAGAGAGAGGCGAGCGAATGTCCCGCGATGAAGAGCGAATCATCCCGCACGCGCGTCGATTCGGGGAAGAGCGAAAGTCGGTTTGTCATCCAAAAGGGATCATGGTCACGCGTGTGGGAGACGTTCTCTAACGTCGAGCGCGCGTTCGTTGCAGATGAGCCGGAAGCGTTAGTGTTCGCCAAAGAATAAATCCCACCAGACCTGCCAGTTTTCCAGCGGCATCGGTATGGGCATGGGCGTACTCATTTCGACGGGCGCCGCGCCGGGTTGCGCCAGCGGCACCATCGGCAGATCGCCGTCCTGTATGTAATGACCGTCGGCGCGCGCCCATTCCTCCACGGCGGCGGTCGAGGCGGCATACGCGACCTGTGTCTGCAAAGCGACCTGCGTCTGCGCCGCCTGGGTCGCTTGCCCGCTCACAAGTTCGCGTTGTTTGTTGAGCAGGTTCAATTCTTCGAGCCGCCGGTTGGATTCAAGGACGACAAACGCCAGGATGATAAATCCGATGATGCCCGCCACGCGGCGCGCATTGATGGGAAGGTTGGACATGGGATAATCTTAATCGTTCTCGCACTCTCTGGCAAGCGGATATAATCATAAGAAATATCCAGACTTCGGAAGTCTCGGAGACTTCCGAAGTCTTTTTGCGGAGAATCAAATGCCAACAGTAAAACAGATCAATCACGTCGCGGTGGTGGTGGACGACATGGAAAAGGCGCTTTCATTCTGGAGGGACTCGCTCGGGATGGAATTGCATGAATTGCGCGATGTGCCCGCCGAAAAATCACGAGTTGCGTTTCTGCCGCTTCCCGGCTCGGAAGTGGAATTGGTCCAGCCGACGACGGACGACTCGGGCATTGCCAAATATCTCGCCAAACGCGGACCCGGTATGCATCATATATGTTTGGAAGTGGATGACATCGAAGGCATGATGGCGCAGTTGAAATCGAAAGGCGTGCGCCTGATCAACGAAACGCCGCGCGCCGCGGCGGATGGAAAACGATACGCGTTCATCCATCCCGAAAGTACATCAGGCGTGCTGGTGGAGTTATATCAAATATAAAAATGCTCAATAACATCGAATCCATCCTCCATGAACAATGCGGACTGACAAAGGATCATCCGATCATCGCGGGCGTCTCCGGCGGACCCGATAGCCTGTGCCTGATGAGCGCGCTTCGCAGGTCCGGTTATCGCGTCATCGTCGCGCACTTCAATCATAAGTTGCGCCCCGATTCCGACGCCGACGCCGATATCGTCAAGCAAGCCGCCGCGCGCCTCAACGTTGATTCTATCGTCGAGAGCGGCGACGTGCGCGCGTATGCCGAAACGGAAAAACTTTCCATCGAGGAAGCCGCGCGCAACCTGCGCTATCGTTTCCTCATGGAGCAGGCGCGGCGGGCCAAAGCGCAGGCGGTCGCGGTCGGTCATACTGCCGACGATCAAGTTGAAACCGTCCTCATGCACTTCCTGCGCGGCGCGGGGTTGGCGGGACTCAAAGGCATGACGCGCCGCGCGATCATCCACACCTTCGATCCGGAGATTCCCATCGTCCGCCCATTGCTGGATTTTTGGCGCGAAGAGACCGTCGTCTATTGCGCGGCAAACGGACTTCGTCCGCGCCACGACCCGAGCAACGCCTCGCTCGATTTCCTCCGCAATCGTTTGCGCCATATCTTGATCCCGTCGCTTGAATCTTACAACCCGCGTTTTCGCGAAGCGGTCTGGCGTTCATCTCGTTCGCTGGCTGGCGATCACGAGGTCATTGCAAAAGTTTTGGACGACGTGTGGAAGGATTGCGTCGTGCAGGAAAACGCGGACTTCGTCGCCTTCGACTCTTCCGCGCTGACGGAACATCCGCTCGGACTCCAACGCAACCTGCTGCGCCGCGCCATCGAGCGCATCCAGCCCGATCATTTGGACGTCGGCTTTGAGGCGCTCGAACGCGCGGGTCGTTTCATCAACAGCGACGCGTCGCATTACGCGCGTTTCGATCTGAGCGGCGGACTGCATCTCCTGCGCGAGGGTATGTTGCTGTACGTTGTCGCGGGCGATATTACGCTCCCCGTTGAACGCTGGCCCCAGATGCCGGATGAAAGCAGCGCGATCCCGTTGAAGATTCCCGACTCGATCAAACTATCCGGCGGCTGGAAGTTTAACTGCGAAAAATGGAACATCGCCTCGCTTGCGATTGAACAGGCGCGCACGAACGACGATCCGTTTCAAGTGTGGCTGGACGCGAAAGGAATCTCCGACGCGCTGGAATTAAGAGTCAGGCATGAGGGCGATCGCTTCGAGCCGTTGGGCATGAACGGACATAGGATGAAGATTTCCGATTTCTTTATCAATGTCAAACTGCCGCAGCGCGCGCGTGATCGCTGGCCCCTGTTGTGCATGGGAGAAAAGGTCGTGTGGGTCCCCGGCTATCGTCCCGCACATTCCTTTCGCTTGACCGAGTCTACAAGACAGGCGTTATATTTTTCGCTGACTCGCGGCTCGTAGCGCAAGATGGCATCTTGCGTTACCCATTTGCCAACTTCTTCAACTTGATAAACAACTCGCGCCACTGAATCTTGGACACGCCAAGTTTCTGGCGGATCTGATCCGGCTCCACGCCCGCGTGATAATCGGTGAGGGCGCACGTCCAGCGGCACATATCGAAGGAGAGATGCTTGTTGAGTCCCGCCTCGTTGCTGATGTCTTCGAGCAGATACTCCAGCCGCCGCGGCGACCAGGGGAAAAGTTTCTCCTCAGGGCGGTCCACAGGACTGCTTCGCTTGTATTGGGCGAGATACTCCTCATAAGCGGGGAGCCAGTCCTCGGGCAGAGTCAACTTCCGCTCTTTGTAACGATTCGCCGGAGTCGCATATTTGATGAAGACCTGCGGCCCGTTCGGCGAATCCAATTCAAGGTGTTCGAGGTTGATTCCCAACGTCTCGCTCTTTTTGATTCCGGTCGTCAGTAAAAGATACACGAGCGCGTAATAGCGCGCGTCCGGTTTTGCCGCGCGGCGGTGACGGTCCGCGACCAGTAAAACTTCGTCGTATTCCTTGGGCGTCAACACGGTGGGGATGGGGCTGATGGCGGAGCGCTGCGCGACCTTCTCGGCCGGGTCAACGATGAGGACGCCATATTGATGCAGCCACCGGAACATGGACTTGACCGAAGTGATGCGCCGCGCCAGCGTCTTGGGACTGCACGGGACATCGCGTTCCTTTTCCATCCATTCGAAGAAACGGTTGAGGTCCTTGGTGGCGATCTTGCCGATGGTCACATCCTTGGAGAGGAACATTGTGAGCAAACGTACATCATGGGTGAACGCTTTGACCGTGTAATGCGAGCGTCCCTGATCCACGAGATACATTTCCCACGAGTTGATGGCGGAGGCGAGGGGAGTGTTTTGGTTGAGGTGCGAGGTGAGTTTGTTCTCAGGCATGACAGCTCCTATTGCGTACTGCGCGTTGTCTGCTTCGCATAGTTTAGCGGGAATGGGAGGAGATGTCAAATGGCAGGCGGATAACCTGGCAACGATAATCATAGAGTTTACTTTCTCAACCCGCATACAGCGACCTCATCCAGTTCAAGGACAATATCCATGTAATTCTCGATCAGCGCCAGCATCGCCTCACGCGGACCTTTGCGCCAATCATCACTGGCGTAATAGGCGTCCTCCATCTCCTCTCGCTGGGCAAGACTGTCATAGCGACGGATCACGTAATACGTGTTCTCATCATGCAGTGACGGACCGTGCGCCACCACATCGAAGTTCCAGCGTTGAAGACGGGGCAGCGCCTCTTCGATATAGAGACGATGGAACTCCTCGCGGGAATTGGGTTTGAGGGTGAGTGTGCGGATTTCGATAAGGTGATTCATGGTTAGTCTCGTTACAGTACAATATGGACTTGCTTATCATATAGACTTGTTGTATAGTTCTCAATATCTTACATCAAGGACATTACATGAAAACCAGCGTTGTCCTTCAACCATCGAATGCCGAAATGGGAGAAATCATCAAAAACCTTCTCTCATCACAAAATCCTTTCTATAACAATGTGTGGCTTGTATCTGCATTTGCAAACGCGCAGGCTATCCAACGAATCGCCTCAAATATTTTGGAGGCAAAAGCAGGGGGAGCAAATATCAACATCGTTGTTGGTTTTGATGTTAAATCAACTTCTGCCGAAGCGTTGAAAAGAATAAATTCTCTTGGCGTCAATTCTGTTCTTGTTCACAATGCTCGCGGTGGGCATACTTTTCACCCAAAAATTTACTTGTTTGAATCCGCAGAGAGGGCGGAAGTCTTCGTTGGTTCAAACAACTTAACTGACGGCGGTCTTTACACAAATTATGAAGCCTCAACAAGAACAACTTTTGAATTTCCAACGGACGACGAAGAGTGTGTTCAATTCTTTTCGGCCCTTGAAACATATTTAAATCCAACGGGAAATACAGCGCAAGTTCTAACGCGCGAACTGATTGAAATTCTTGTTAAACGCGGAGAAGCGCCAAGCGAGAAGGAAATTCGGAAAAGTCAGGCAAAAATTTTGAAGCCCAAAAAGAAGGCGAACGTTCCGAAGTCTCCTTTTGGTGTGGAAAACATCAAACGTCCGCCTACTCTGAAAAAATCCATCAAAAAGCCATCAGCCGAAATTTCAAAAACAGAAGCAAGAGTAAAGCCCGTTCAAGTTTCAGGTATGACAGGCTTGGGAGAACTGCTTTGGCAAAAGACAAACCTTCCTGCATCCGATGTGCAACGACAATCAGGCAACGTTACAGGCGGTTTGCGTCTAACTCAGGCTGGCTGGGAAGTCTCAGGAAAACCGATAGACCAAACAATGTATTTTAGAAATGATATTTTTGGTCGCTTATCTTGGTCTGTTTGGAAAACAAAGCCGTATAACGAAAAAGCCGAAGCCAAGTTTGACATTTATCTTCTTGGGAAGAGTTATGGTATTTATGAACTTATGATCAGCCACAAACCCAGCGGTGAAGCAAAACAACGCAACTACACGACCATTTTGCATTGGGGCGATTTGGCTGAAACGATACGCAAATTAAATCTTGTCAGGAAGACTTTCAAACTGTACGCTCCCCCAAGCGGCCAGACAGAACCATTCATTATCGAAGTAACGTAACCTTTATTGTTCGTCTTCCAAAACTTCACCAACGTCCTGTCTCTGACGACGAAACCGCAAACGTGACCATGCTTCCAAAAGCATGGTCGTCTCTTTTTTATCAAAACCAAGCGGTGCCAGGATTTTTTCGTTTTGTTGCGCAAGCAATTCTTCGGCTGAAATTCCATTTTGGATTAGGGAATTGAGTCTATAGATTTCCTTCTGGTCGAATCTCTGAATCGGAACCAACAATTTCCGTATTTCAGAAGGGACAAGTTCCAAGACTCCGCCGCCATAATGTCTTCCTTCAATTTCCGCGCTCAATGCAGTAAGGCTGTTGATGAACGAACCAACAATTGTCGCCTCATTGAATTTTTTATGGCGAACTCGATAGGTCGTATCAGTTGTATATGCTTGCGCCTTATTGAATACCAGGCGTGGGAAATCATGACTTCTCTTTAGCATTCCAAGGGAGGTGGCATAAACAGAAGGAACGCTATACCAGGGTTCTCGAATTCGACATTTGTATCTTTTATGTATATTTTGCCTTTCGCCAAGATATATGTAATTTCTTACAGGCTGAGGCAGCTCGCTGAATTTTTCGTTGGAAAACCAAATAAAATTGATTGGCAAGCCAAGCCCTCTGTTTCTTGCAATTGAGTCTTCATCAAAAACAACGCCCGGAACATGCTCGCTCTTTCCAAACATGGGGTGCGCCCATTTTTGTAGCGAATATTGTTTGACTATATCGTCAGGAACTAAAAAGAATTTATTTGCCCCTGTAACAATACCAACAGCGACTTCGGCAATATCGTCAAAAAGATATATGCCCAAACTTGCATTTGCCTTTTTCAGAACTTCACGCTCGGCGCTTGTAAGCAAGGCAGGCATCCATTTACCTTTTACCGTTTCCCCATTTGTGTATTTGGCTTTCTCAAAGTAATCTTCCGGATCTTCGGAAAGAAAGTCTTTACTTCGGGTCGCGATGATTGACACGCCTTGAAAGCGTTCGTCTGGTGAATTCTTTTTTTCCGCCAGCAATAAGATGGCGCCCTGAAGGGTATCCTCAAACCATAATTCCTGCGGGTCGAAAATCAAAACGCGAGAGCAAACTCTTGTTAGATATGCCCGCAAAGATTCTGCATGTAAGACATGCAATAACTCTGATGGCACAACCATCGCCAATCTGCCGCCTGGTCGCAACAATGCCAGAGACGAAATTACAAAGGGCACCCAGGCGTTTGTGTGTTTTGTGAATGGCAGGTGAAAGACCTTGAAAATCTGTTCCGAAATGTCTTGTAAGTTACTATCCAAATATTGATAGCGAATAAACGGCGGATTCCCAACAACCGCGTCAAACTGCGGCGGATTTAGTAACTTTGCAAGCGACCAGCCAAGAAAATCCCGTCCCTGAATTTCAACATCAACTTTCTTGAATTCACTAGCCGCGTGTTTGGCTTTTCCCGCTTCAACAGGCTCAATTTCAAACGCTTTGATTGATTTCAAACCATTGGCGCTTAATCTTGACAGCCCGCGTAAAAACACGCCATCGCCGCAGCTTGGTTCCAAAATGGATTGTGGATGAATATTCAAAACCCATTTCAGGAGAAATGCGGCAATATCGGGGTCGGTATAATAACCGCCGCGTAATTTGGCGGGGGTCTCGTCAATCTTGAAATTCATTGGGTTATTCTTAAAGTGATAATTAGCACGTATTTTCTATGATTGTCATTATAAGCCATAAGCGCGAATTATCAAGAGTCGGTTTTCATGTTTAGGGAATCCACATATTCTCTACACTTTCCTCTCATCCTCTTTCCTCGCCGCCTCCCCTCTTTCCATTTTCCTCCTCCAATACTCAGGCCACGCGCTCACACGGCTTCGCCGTCCAATGGCAAAATGTCAGGCTTGCGCTACCCTCACCCTATCCTCTCCCGCGAGGAGTTGGGATCGCGATTCACTGCCCCAAACTCTCCGGTCTGAAGCATGGCTGGTAATCGTATCCCAAAATCAAAAGATAATGCGCGGAACTGTTTGGGTCTTGGGCTGGAATCAAACTCCCCGGCAACATGCCCATGACGCTCAGAATAGTAGCGCTCACATTTCGATCCTGCGCGGCGGATTTGTCTATGAGGACGGAGTAGGCGTAATCCTGCCTGTCGGAGGGGATGATGCGAGTCTCGTAACCGGCGTAGTTGAGGCGTGTGGATGCGAGGGTTTCATAGCCGGGAACGGATGTGCCGTTCATCACTTCGATGGTGATCGTCTGCCGTTGAACGGTGGTGGTTGAAGCGGAGAGCGCTTCGGTGAGGAGTTGCGAGAGCAGTTCCTGGTTCGGCAATAACACGTACGCGCCGCTGTCGGTGATCCATGAACTGACGTAGGGCGGGCGGATATAGTAACTGCGGATATCGGCGTTGGTCATTTTGGGCGCGTAGAGCGAGAGTTGCAGGAGGTCGCCGAGTCCCAAATCCGTCGCGACGGAGTCTTTGAGGTTGTTATAGAGTTCGGGGATACGCGAGAGAGTTCCGGTTTGAAGCGCCTGTGTGAAGATGGATCGTAATACTTCCTGTTGACGGCGTCCCCTATCGAAGTCGCTGGATTTCTGGCGCGAGCGCGCGTACCAGAGGGCGAGGTCGCCGTCCATGTGAACGACGCCCGGCTCAACGGTGTATAGACTCCAACTGGATTCGAGTTCGGGATCAAGGTTTGGATCAATCAGATGCCAGTCGGTGTAGGCGCAGGAGATCGGCACATCCACGCCGCCGAGGGTATTTACGATTTGACGAAAGCCGTCGAAGTCCACCATGGCGGTATGATCAATGCGGATGCCGAGATTGTATTGGATCGTGTCTTTGAGCAAGCCGGGTCCGCCGCCCGGATAATCTGTGGAAATGCCATGTTGATACGCAGTGTTGATGCGTCCATTCTCCCAGTCGGGGATGGACACCCACAGGTCGCGCGGGATCGAGATCAACGAGACTTGTCCGTCATTGGGACGCAGGATCGCCACGACCATCGTATCGGTGCGGAAGGATGTGCCGGATCGTTTATCGGAACCGATCAGCAGGAAGTTGACGGTCTCCTGTCCGTTGTTGAAGATCTGGCTGTTGGACGATGACGCGTTGATCGTCGCCAACGGCGCGAGGGTGTTGATCAGCAGGTTGGGATCAATGGTGGGGATTTGAGTCTGAGTCGGCGCGGGGGGCGTGGAGGTTGGGGTTGGAGGATCAATTTCAAGTTGGGAAAGAAGCGTGCCGGTCGGCGTCCAGGGAATCGGTTGGAAGGGAGTCGCAGTCGGCGAGGCGTTTGGGGCGACAGTCACAAATACGAAGGGAAGATCCGATTGAGCGGACGCGGCGCTTCCACATCCGGCAAGGAGAAGAGCCGCGATGATCGTGATCTGCCAATATGATTTCATTACGACGACGTTGATGTTGGCGCTGGCGTTGGCGTATCTGTGGCGGTGGGGACGCTGGTATCCGTCGGCGCGCTGGTGGGCGATGGCGTGGGCGTGTTCGTGGGAACGTCGGTTGCGGTCGGCGTATGGGTGGGCGTGGAGGTGTTGAAACTTGGAATGTTGGTGACGCCCGGCGTGCTGGTTGGGACGTTTGGCACCCAAAGCAATTGACCCGCATAAATGGTCGTTGAATTTCCCATGCAGTTGGCGCGTTGGAGTTGCGCGACGGTCGTGCGGTATAAAAGGGAGATGCGGAATAAGTTGTCGCCGGGTTTCACCATGTAGGCTTTGATCCAGCCGGAGGGCGGACCGCACGGAATGACGGTGACAGTGGGAACGGGAGGGACATATAACAATGAGCCAACAGGGGGGATTGTGTTATTCAAACAATTGCTGGCGTTCAAAATGTCGGTGGTGGTTTTGTATCTTTCGGCGATGGCGTAGAGCGTATCGTTCGCGCCGACGACGATCTGAATCCAACCGGCGGGCGGGTTGCACACAACCGGCGCGGCTTGGGTGGCGCTGGGCGCGATTGTCGCGGCAGCGAGAGTGGGCGCTTCGATTGTATTTGTATCGGGGGTGATGGGCGTAAGCGACGGCAGTTCGATGGATGTGGCGACGATGGGCGGCAGCGGCGTGGGGGTGGGTTGCTCCGGCGCGGCGGTCTCGGAAAGCGAAAGCGAAATGCCGCCGACGACCAGTATGAGCGACACGATGGCGATGATCAGTCCCCCGCCCATTTCACGCAGGGCTCGCATGGTCAATTCTCTCCAGGCTTCTTGCCGGGCGCGCCTTTGCCGATGGGCAGTAACACGCTGAATGTGGAGCCGACGCCCGGTTTGGTCTCCACCCATATCCGTCCCTTTTGCGCCTCGGTGAGAGTCTTGGCTATGGAGAGTCCCACACCGGTATCGCCCACGCCCTGGATCAAAACGTTATCGGCGCGATAGAGACGGGTGAATACGCGCGGCAAATCCTCTGTGGCGATGCCGCCTCCGGAATCTGTGACTTGAATCAGGACATATTCCGCGCCGCCCTCGGTCTGCGTTTGGACTTTTATATCCACGCTGCCTTCCATGGGGGAGGCGGCGCCCGCGTTCTGGAGCAGGTGGATCATGATCTGCTGGAGCGCTTCGCGGTCCGCCTGGATCGAAGCCATGTTCTTCGGCAGGTCGAGGTGGATCGAAATATTTTTCTCGCGCACCTGGGCGCTGGTATACGACATGGCGTTGTCAATGATGACGTTCAAGTCAACCGCTTCGGGTTTGAGTTCGTTGAGTCCGGTTTCGAGGGTGGTGACCTGGATCAGATCGTCAATCAACGTGCCGATGCGCTCGGTGGAGGCTTTGATGCGTTCCACGAATTTGCGTTGCAATGCGCCGAGGATGCCGACCGATTCGCCCAACAGCAGGTCGGTGTATCCGACAACCGAAGACATCGGCTGGCGCAGTTCCTGTGAAATGGACGCGACCACTTCCGCCTGTTCGGTGGAACGAGTCGCGGCGGCGCCTTTTTCGGATTCGATCACGCGCATATTGGCTTCGGCGATCTGGTTTTGCAGGCGCGCCACTTCTTCGAGCGTGCGGCGCAGTTCGTCCTCCAACTGTTTTGAAGCCGATGATGAAACGCCCGTAGCGGCAAAGCCTTTGGAGGCGCGCAGTTCCTCGTTTTCCTTCTTGAGTTTTTCGATGGCTCGCTGTGCTTCCTCCTGCATGACGGTCAGCGCGGCGAGATTTTCGGCTTGCGCCAAGCCTTCCTGTGAGTCGGCGCGTACGGCGTCCATTTGTTTGAGCAGGTCGCTGTTGCGTCGTTCCAGGTCGCCGACGCGCGCCTGCGCCATATCCAAAGCCTGGCGCGTCTGCTCGCCTTTGATCTCGAGCGAGGTCATTTTTTGTCCCCGTTGAATGATCGGGACAAGCGATAAGGCAATATTCGCGAGGAATGCCTGGTCTTCCGCGCTCCACAGGCGGTTGGAATATGGGGAAAGCATCAGCACGCCGCCGATGGGATCTTTTTCAGGCGTCACAATCGGCACGCTCATCAAGTGACCGGGCGTGTTGAGTCCCAACAGATCGCTCAAGCCTTTGATATCCGCCGAGGTGCTGCTGGAGGGCAGGCGCAGGGCGCGTCCGCGTTGCAGGGCGTTGGTGAGCATCGGGATCGTGGTCTTGGTCAGGCTTCCGCCGTCCAGGTTTTCTTCGCGGATCAGATCATATCCGCTGGCGATCTGCATCTGGTTGTTGTTGTCGGTGAGGTAGATGAGGAAACACAGATCGGCGAGCATGGTCTGCGCGATGGCGCGGGTGATCGCCTGGCTTAATTTGTCCGCGCTGGATTCGCCCGCCAGCGCCAACAACGCGTGGAAGGTCTTCGGGTCCGTGCTGTAGCGGCGGCGCTCGTCCATGGGCGAGGTTTGCTTGTTGACCGAAGTGGTCGCTGTGCCAGACGGCGCGGGGAAGCGTTGCGGCAGGGTCATCAGGATGGGCGCGATGGCGAGATATGCCAGCCGCACCGCGCCGGGAAAATCGCCCGAAGCCTGCCTGCCAAATAACAATTGCAGAAGATGTCCCGCCAGCGCAAGGATAAAAGCCGCCAGTCCGTTGCCCCATCCGTTCGGGCGGCGGACAAGAATGATAAGAAGTCCGATCCCCGCCACGCCGAGGCTGACCGCCTGCCAGCTGAAATCCAGATCCGTCAGGTTGAACGGGGTGGATGGGTTCTGTCCATACAGGACCAGCGTAAAGGAGAACCCGGCGGCGACCAGCAGGCTGATCATGGAGATCGCCACGTCCGCGGGTCGGCTGGGTTCGGGGAACGCCCACAGCCAGATCATCCACAGCAGTGAGAAGAGCGTCAGCGCGCGGTCAATGGGCGGCAGGAAAGCGGGCGCGGCGACGATCCTCTGCGCCGAGAGCGCGTTAAAAATAAACAGCGCGATCTGCGCGGTGATCAACAGGGCAAGCCCGAAGACCGCGCGCCGCGCCTGGGGGAATCCGCTGGAACGGGCGTGAAAGAACGCGGCTTGAAGCGTGGTGATGATCGAGAACACCAGCACGATGTGATACACCAGGCTGCCTTCCGGCGTTGTGAGGAAACTAAAAATGGAATTCAACGATGCGCCCATGGGAGATACCATTGTGATTATACTTCCACTTATCGAAATCTGTCGCGTATAAGGCTTGCGGTTGCAAGACAGAAATAAAATTGGAATTTTACGAGCGTCTCGCCCTTATAATATGCCTCATGCGAAATTTGTTCCGCGCGCTGCCGATTCTGCTGACTCTTGCATTGGCGATTTTTCTCCCCTTCGTTTCATCCGGCTACTCCGAGTTGAGACAAGCCGCGAATGCGCGTTCCTATATGGAAATTGCGGAACATTATCTCAACGCCGCGCGGCGCCTCCCGTGGCGCGCCGATCTGTACGAACTTGCGGGGACGGCGTATTATCACGCAAAGGAATATCCGCTTGCGGATGCCGCGTATCGCAAAGCGTTCCAACGCCGCGCGCTGTCTGCGGACGGCTGGGCGGCTTGGGGCGATGTCAATTATTTGATGGATGATCCCGCGCGCGCGACCGAAATTTGGGAACAGGCTTTCGAACAGGCGAACCCGTCTGAAAAATTATATTCACGCCTCGCGCAAATCTATAAGGAGCAAAAGGATTACGTCAAAGCCGCGCAATCTCTCCAGCGTTACGTTGCGAATCATTCGGATGACGCCTCCGCGCGTTACCGGCTCGGACTCTTGTTGACTCTTTCCGATCCCGATTCCGCGACTCAGGAATTGATCGCCGCCTCGCAACTGGACCCGGAGTTTGATCCAGCCGCCCAGACTCTGCGCTCCGCCTTGAACCTTGCCTCGCTGACCGAATCGCGTTCCGAGCAATACGTCGTCATCGGGCGCGGACTGGCGCTGGTCAACGAATGGGAACTCGCGCTCGCCGCTTTTGAATCAGCGACGCGGGCGGACGAGTCGAACGCCGAGGCGTGGGCATGGCTGGGTGAGGCGAATCAGCAGTCAGTTAAGGATGAAGCGCTTGAACAGAGTCGCGACGACGCCAAGATATATCTGGATCGCGCGTTGAGTCTGAATTCGAATTCAGCCGTCGTGCGCTCCCTGCGCGGACTTTACTTCCAACGCGTCGGCAATCATCGCGAAGCGCTCGCGGAATTTCAGGCCGCGGCGTTGATCGAGCCGGACGATCCCGCGTTGTATATTTCGATTGGCGAGTCGTATTCCAAGCTGGGCGATCTGATCCGCGCGCTGGAGGCGTATCAATATACCGCGTCGCTCGCGCCGGACGATCCTAATCAGTGGCGATTGCTGGCGCAGTTCTGCGCGCAATACAACGTCAACATAGACACTGTGGGGATTCCCGCCGCGCAGCGCGCGCTCGCCCTCCAAAAGGACGATTCCGTCCTGGAGGATTTGCTCGGCTGGTTATGGCTGCTTGATGGCGGCTATCCTGAAGCGGAGCGACATCTCCTGCGCGCGCTGGAATTGGATCCGCAAAACGCTTCGGCGCATTTCCATTTGGGCATGTTGTATTTGCAAACGGAGGCTCGCGCGCTGGCGCAGGATCATTTGATCCGGGCGCGCGATTTGGGAAGCGCCGACGCGCAAGCAGT
>Ga0247727_10012374_pt1 | contig 14669 bp, 15 predicted proteins | sample WisWelCaveWW1625_FD_202498 | JGI IMG/M metagenome (GOLD analysis project Ga0247727, IMG submission 202498) | Biofilm microbial communities from Wishing Well Cave, Virginia, United States - WW16-25 | ecosystem: Environmental > Aquatic > Deep subsurface > Groundwater > Cave microbial mat | place... | reverse complement strand
AGGTTGTAGAATTTTTTCGATAGAGAATAATCCCTCTTACTCCCGCGTCATTTATCAAGATAAATCCGGCATTGCTGCTAAGAGCCGGATAGTTACTTAAAGTAATATTGATATCAGGGAAAGGTTGAAAGGGAATTGGATCATCAACAAGATCGTGGCTACAGGAAAATAAAAATAGAAGGAGTAGAAGCCTTCGCTTCAAAAGATCATTTGCTATAATCATAAAACCCTCTCCCGCTTTTTTGTCCGTGATGGCCCGCCTCTACCTTTTGTTGTTGTATTCTACTAGGACGGAATTTGGCGTCTTGATGGAAAGCGTTATACATTGAAGTTGTAACGGAGAAATTTGTATCGACACCAATCAAATCCATTAATTCAAAGGCACCCATTTTAAAGCCTGAGGATCTCAATAGCAAATCTATGGTTTTAATATCTGCCACATTTTCTTCAAGCACTTTCAATGCTTCAACATAATAATGACGGGCTACACGGTTAACGACAAAACCGGGTGAATCTTTTACCGGTATTGAAACTTTGCCCAGTTTTTCTGAAAATTTTTTTAGTTCCTCGATTGTGGCTGGCGAAGTAGCGACTCCGCTGATTACTTCCACTAGTTTCATGATATGTGCAGGGTTAAAAAAATGTAAACCTGCAAAGCGCTGTGAATTCTTTAAAGAAGAAGCAATTTGTGTGACTGGAATAGAGGAAGTGTTAGTAGTGAGAATACAATCTGTTGAATTACTCTTTTCCAATGCTTTGAAAATCTCTTTTTTTACTTCCAGGTCTTCAATAGCGGCTTCAATTATCAAATCGGCTTTTACCTGCTCAAGACTTTCACAGGGCTTTATTTTACTGAAGGCCTCCTGCTTTTGAACAAGAGAGAGTTTATTTTTATTGACACTCGTTTGCAAGGAGGTGTCAATGTTTGAGATGCCTTTCCTTAAAAACCCCTGATCAACATCGTACAAAAGAACACTAAAGCCTGATGCAGCACATACTTGGGCTATCCCCTGTCCCATGGTGCCTGCTCCAATGATTCCTACTGTATGAATTTTATCTAAGGCCATGATGCTATATAACAGTTTGAAATTGTTTCAAAAACCGGATATCATTTTCAGAATATAAACGCAGATCATTTACCTGATAGCGAAGCATGGTTACCCGTTCAATGCCCATTCCGAATGCAAAACCCGTAAATTCCTCGGGATCAATTCCGCAATTTTTTAGCACGTTGGGGTGCACCATGCCTGAACCAGCAATCTCAACCCAGCCGCTATGTTTGCATACGTTACAACCTTTTCCTTTGCATATTAAGCACGAGATATCAATCTCTGCACTTGGTTCGGTAAACGGAAAAAAGGAAGGTCTGAAGCGAATCTTAATATCCTTGCCATACATTTCTTTGGCGAAATGATATAAGGTCTGTTTCAGGTCTGCAAAGCCAACATTTTTATCAACATACAATCCTTCTACCTGGTGAAAAAAGCAATGGGCTCTTGCGGAAATTGCTTCGTTTCGATACACGCGACCGGGCATGATGGCACGAATAGGTGGTTTTTGTTTCTCCATCATTCGGATCTGTACATTTGAAGTATGTGTTCGCAGCAACAGATCCGGATTTTTTTCGATAAAGAAAGTATCCTGCATTTCTCGGGCGGGATGATTATCGGGGAAATTTAATGCTGAGAAGTTATGCCAGTCATCTTCAATTTCGGAGCCATCGGCCACATTAAATCCCAAACGTTCGAAAATTTCAATGATGCGATTTTTGGTGAGCGTCAAAGGATGGAGATTTCCAACTTTGTTTGGAATTGGCGGAAGTGTTAAATCGACATCGGTTGTAGACGTTTGTGTATTTTCCAAACTCTCTTGAAGGGCTGTAAGTTTTGCCTCAGCAGATTGTTTTAGTTCATTTAGAACTTTTCCGATTTTCTTCTTCTCTTCAACTGAAACTTTCTTTAGTTCTTCAAACAATTCACTGATGGAACCTTTCCGACTGATATATTTCAGTCGGAAATTTTCTACCGCCTCCTTACTGCTGGCGGTAAACGATGAAACTTCTTCCAGTAAATTTTTTATGCGATCTTCCATGCCTACTCTTCAAAGCGTTAAAAATACAATTTTGATAGGTATTCCTGACATCTTAAATATTCTCTTTTGTTAATCGATTCTGAATTATTCTGTCAAGAATAACGCTGAGGGTGATGCAAATAATCAGAATTCCTAACAACAAATAATTGTCATTCAAACCCTTTGTAAAAAGCGCGGTTGTAACGAATCCAGTTTGTACAATACCTAACAATACTGTGGATTTGCTATGCGAAAAGCCAAGCCGCATGATGTTGTGGTGAATATGGCTTTTGTCGGGTGTGAAAGGTGATTGTTTGCGCGTTATACGAATGATGAAAATTCGTAATGTGTCAGCCAGCGGAATAATAATGAAGCACACGGCTGCTGAAATACAGGCTTTGAATTTGTATGGATGGTCCATTGGTAAATTATAATGCAGCTCAATGAAGTGGATGGCGTTAATTGACAACATCATACCAATAACCAGGGCACCTGTATCACCCATAAAAACCTTAGATGGTTCCCAGTTAAAAAAGAGAAAAGCAATAACAGCACCCAGCATACAAAATGAAAGTATGGCAAAAATTATATCACCTGCCAAAAAAAAAGATATACCAAATGCAAGTAGGGAAATGCAAGCTATGGTTCCGGCTAATCCATCAAGTCCATCGATCAGGTTGAATGAATTAGTAATAACTACGATTGTGAAGAGTGTAATGCCATAGCTTACAATCAATGGAATGTCGTAGATTCCAAGGAGTCCATAAAACGATTTTAATCTCAGATCAAACAAGATGATCAGCAAGCTACCCGCCAATAATTGGCCCAGGAGTTTCATAAAAGGACGGAGTGGTACAAGGTCGTCACGCACTCCAATAAAAAATACAATGAAAAGAGCAATCATGATAATACGAATCTCCTTCCATTGCGTAATGTCTACCCAGATCAGCGAGGCTATAAAGAATCCTAAAAAGATAGCGATGCCACCCATAGAAGGCGTAATTTTTTTATGAATTTTTCTGCGACCCGGAATATCAACCAGATTTTTTTCAAGGGAATATTTAATAATCACGGGGATGACTAAAAAACAAATCACGAAGGAGGTAATAGCAGCGGCTAGCTGAATGGCCATACAAAAGGGTCTCTGCCAAAAGTAAGGAATAAATAACTGTACCCTAATCGGTTAGCGTGAAAAATAGTTGAGAATATTTGAAGCAATGCGGGTTACTTCCTCATCTTGGAGTTCAGGAAAAATTGGCAGAGAAAGAAGTTGGTCTTGTATTCGCATGGTAACCGGAAAATCCTCTGGTTTGTGGTTAAGATATGCGTAGGCTTTTGTATAGGGCATTCCTTTTGGATAGTGGATCATGGTAGCGATGCCTTGTGAGTCAAGAAATTCTTTTAGGGCATTACGCTGTTGGCAACGAATACTATATATATGGAAAGTATGTTTTGTATTTTCTCTTACATTGGGGGCAACTACTTGTGGAACATGGCTCAACAATGATGTATACAGGTTTGCGATTTGAATTCTCCTCTCATTCCATTTTTGAAGATACTTTAACTTGATAGAGAGAATGGCAGCGTGTAATGTATCAAGCCGACTGTTTGTTCCTTCAAATTCATGATCGTCTTTTTTTAAGGTTCCATGGTTGGCGATTCTTCGCATTTTCTCTGCGAGCGCATCATCTGGTGTAAGAATACTTCCAGCATCACCATAAGCACCTAAATTTTTAGTTGGATAGAAACTAAAGGCAGCGGCAATCCCAAAGGTTCCTGCAAGCTTTTTGCTTTCTTCTGTTAGGTGCGCTTGGGCACAATCTTCAATTAAAAATATATTATGTGCATCGCAGATTTTTTTTAATTCAGAAACAGGGGCTGCTTGTCCGTATAGGTGAACAGCGATAACGGCCTTTGTTCTGGATGTGATTTTTCTTTTGACATCAGCGGTGTCGATCGTGTAGTGGTTAATATCTACATCTGCAAAGGCTACTTTTGCTCCAGTTAAAGAAATTACTTCTGCCGAAGCAATACAACTGAATGCGGGAGTTATTATTTCGTCTCCGGCACCAATTCCAAGGGTTTTAAGAATAATAAATAAAGAATCGGTTCCGTTACCGGTTCCAATGCAATGGTTTACTTGATATGTTTCAGCAAATTCATTCTCGAATTTTTTAACAACATCTCCACCAACGAATTGTGACTTTGTAAATACTTCCGTTATAGCCCTATCAATTTCTTTTTGAATTGATTCATATTGTAACCGAAGATTAACAAAGGGTATTTGCACTATTTTTTATTTTTAGCCAACGGATGGTAATCGCCTTGCAATGGTGCAGGCTTTTGGTTCCTGATTTCGTACACGGTTTGAATAGAGGTGCGCGCATCATTTAATCCAAAACCATTGCCGTTTAAGATTTGCTGATAGCTGGTAGTATGCAAGTCGGTAAAGCCATCACTGAATTCAATGTGTTGACCCTCTATGGTTAAAGATCGATACGTACGTTTACCTTTTGCCTTGATCTCATCGGGTATATCATTGTAGTCTATACTTAATAACCAGCGCACCCTTGCTTTATCCAACTCAAGAAATCCCGCTGCTGAATCATTCGTCAGTGTATGAACTGTATTTTTTTGAACCGACCCAAACACCCACGCCAGCATGTCAAAAAAATGAACGCCAATATTTGTGGCAATTCCACCCGACTTTAATACATCACCTTTCCAACTTGTGTGGTACCAATGCCCCCGCGATGTCATATACGTCAGGTCAACATCATAAATTTTATTTTTCGCGCCTTCTTCAACTTGTTTTTTCAGTGCGATTATGCTTGGATGCAATCGCAACTGTAAAATGGTATAAATTTTTTTCCCCGTTTCCTTTTCGATTTCAGCGAGGGCATCTACATTCCAGGGATTCAACACTATTGGTTTTTCACAAATTGCATCTGCCTGATGACGTAGTGCAAACCGAATGTGAGAGTCATGCAGATAATTCGGTGTGCAAATGCTTACATAATCAATTTTTTTACCCTGTCTACGTTGTTTGTCGAGGTGCCTGTCGAACCGCTCGAACTCTGTGAAGAAATCGGCAGATGGAAAATATGAATCCAGAATTCCTACGGTATCAAATTTATCAAGCGCAGCAATGAGATTATTTTTTGTATCGCGGATGGCTTGCAGATGCCTGGGGGCAATATAACCGGCAACTCCAATAAGTGCAAAATCCTTCATGTTATGAAATTTTAGTAACCGCGTTGTTCTCTAATTTATAGTTCTCCTTGCTTTCCGGGCAAACGGCAATGCCCTTATTATCAAATTTAAGTTTGTGACCATATTCGCTCATCCAACCGGTTTGGCGTGCAGGATTGCCAATCACTAATGCGTAGTCAGGAATATTTTTTGTTACGACCGCGCCTGCCCCGATAAATGCAAATTTTCCAATATCATTTCCACAAACTATGGTGGCATTTGCACCAATGGAAGCACCCTGCTTAACCAACGTTCTTGCATATTGACCTCTGCGATTCACAGCACTTCGGGGATTAGTCACATTTGTGAATACCATAGAAGGACCAAGAAAAACATCATCTTCACAAATTACACCCGTATAGATTGAGACATTGTTCTGCACTTTCACATTATTGCCCAGAACAACTTCGGGCGATACCACTACATTCTGACCGAGGTTGCAATTTTTTCCGATTTTACAATTTGGCATGACGTGTACGAAGTGCCAGATTTTTGTGCCTTCTCCAATTTCGCACCCCTCATCAATTACGGCTGTTGGGTGAGCAGTATAAGATTTATCCTTCATGCTGTTAAAAATAATTCCGGATGATTGTACAAATGTAATTCAATTGATCCTCATTCATCTCGGTATGGATAGGAAGTGAAAGTACAGTTTTCGAAAGTTTTTCCGTAACGGGAAATGCTCCCTGATCGACTCCCGGCTGACGATAGGCCTTTTGAAGATGTAATGGCACTGGATAGTAAATCATGCTGGGGACTTTACAACCATCGAGATACAATTTAAATTCATCGCGATCAATGCCAATAACCCGAACCGTGTATTGATGAAACGCGTGAGTAGAATACGAAACACGATGGGGTAGCTGAAATTGTTTAATATCCGCTAAGGCTTTGTCGTAGTAGTTGGCAACCTCGTTTCTTTTTTTTGTATACTCATTTAGGTAGATGAGTTTCACATTCAATATTGCGGCCTGCAACGTGTCTAACCGGCTGTTCACGCCAATAGTCTCGTGATGATACTTTACTTTTTGCCCGTGATTGGCCATCATGGTTATTTTTTCTGCCAAAGAAGAATCATTGATAAAGATGGCGCCACCATCACCGTAACAACCAAGATTCTTGGATGGGAAAAATGAAGTAGTGCCAATCGTTCCAATCGTTCCGGATTTCTTTTTATCCCCATTCGAAAAAATGAAATCAGCACTTAACGATTGGGCAGCATCTTCAATTACATAAAGTTGATACTCCTCAGCTATTTTCAAAATAGCTTCCATGTTGGCACATTGCCCGTATAAATGAACGGGTACAATGGCTACTGTCTTTCTGGTGATCTTATTTTTGATTTGGTCAACATCAATGTTGAAACTTTTTTCTTCAACATCCACGAAGACTGGCGTAAGCCCCAGTAATGCAATCACTTCAGCGGTGGCTACATAGGTGTGTACAGGAAGGATGACTTCATCGCCTGGTTTAAAATCGAGTGCCATCATGGCAATTTGTAATGCATCGGTGCCATTGGCGCAGGTGATCACATGCTTTGCTCCAGTGTAATCAGCCAGTGCTTTGGCAAACTCTGCTACTTGCGGGCCTTGAATAAATGCTGTTGAGTCTAATACACTTTGAATGGCTGCATCTATTTCAGGTTTGATCCGCTGGTATTGAAGATCAAGATCAACCATTTTAATTTTCTCCATTGTCCTGAACTATGATTTTTATGATTGACTGATTATCATGATGATCATGCTATAATCTAAAAATTGGTTAGTTTCTTCTGCCACTCCCAGGAATGCAATAAGGCATCATCAATGGAGATCGTTGATTTCCAACCCAGTACGTTATTTGCTTTTTCGGGATTAGCATATGTTTTTACTACATCGCCTGACCTTCGTGACCCAATTGTGTACGGAAGTTTTACGTTTGTGGTTTTTTCAAATTTCTGTATCAATTCGAGTACAGAAACACCTTCGCCTGTTCCTACATTAAAGGTTTCGTAAAGCGGTTTTTCGGGTTTTTTATTAATGAAACTCAATGCGATCGAGTGAGCCTTAACCAGGTCCACTACATGAATAAAATCACGAATACAGGATCCGTCTTTTGTATCATAATCGTTTCCGAATACGATTAACGCATCGCGCAAGCCGGCCGCAGCTTGTGTCATGTATGGAACAAGATTGTTTGGTATTCCAATAGGGAGCTCACCAATTAATGCAGAAGGATGGGCACCAATCGGGTTGAAATAGCGTAGAGAAACAACTCTGAAGCCTTCGTGATAGACATCTTCCAGAATTTGTTCGCAAAGTTGTTTCGTTGCTCCATAGGGCGACTCAGCTTTTTTGAAAGGAGCTGATTCATCTACCGGAATATGATCGGGCTGGCCGTACACTGTACACGAAGAAGAAAAAATAAAATCATTAGTGCCGAATTCTTTCATCACCTCTAAAAGACACAGCAGAGATCCGATATTATTTTGGTGATAGAGCAATGGCTTTTGAACCGATTCGCTTACTGATTTTAACGCGGCAAAGTGGATAACTGCATCAATCGGTCCTTGTGTTTTAAAAATATTGGTAAGAAAATCTTTATCGCAGCAATCTCCACAATGAAAGTTAACTTTTTTCCCGGTTATTTTTTCCACACCCGAAATCAGCGAACCATCGCTCGACATCAGGTTATCAGTTACAATCGGATCATAACCGGCCTGTACTAATTCAACCACCATGTGGCTGCCGATGTAGCCTGCTCCGCCTGTAACCAGTGTTTTTTTCATGCTATAATCTTGCTGTGGATATAGATTTACTCAAATGCCCCTTTACATCGTACACCACGGTATTCGAATCTTTTATTTTATTCCAGTCGAGGGTTTTAAACTCATCATGACTTACAGCAAGAATAATGGCGTGATATTTTTTTGTAGGAGCTACAATCAGCGATAAACCGTATTCGTGTTTGACTTCGGCAGCATCGGCTTGCGGGTCGTACACTTCCACATTGGTACCAAAACTTTGCAACTCTCGAATTACATCCACCACTTTGCTGTTGCGGATGTCGGGGCAATTTTCTTTGAAGGTAATGCCCAACATTAAAATATTGCTTTTGTGAATGGGCAATTCGTGCTGCGACATCAGTTTTATAACACGATTGGCAATGTGCGGACCCATGTTATCATTGATGCGTCTTCCGGCAATGATTACTTCGGGATGATAGCCTACACTTTCTGCTTTGTGCGTCAGGTAGTACGGATCAACACCTATACAATGCCCGCCTACCAAACCCGGTTTGAACGGAAGGAAGTTCCATTTTGTGCCGGCAGCTTCCAGTACTTCATGCGTATCGATATTCATCCGATCGAAGATCAACGCCAGTTCATTTACGAAAGCTATATTGATATCGCGTTGCGCATTTTCAATTACTTTGGCGGCTTCGGCAACTTTAATAGAGGAAACTTTGTGCGTTCCCGCTGTAATAATTTTCTTATATAGATTGTCAACCTGCTCCGCGATTTCGGGTGTACTGCCACTCGTAACTTTTTTAATCGTAGTTACGCGGTGTTGTTTATCGCCCGGGTTGATTCGTTCTGGAGAATAACCACAAAAGAAATCAACATTGAATTTCAAACCACTTTCTTTCTCAAGAATAGGAATGCAATCTTCTTCTGTACAACCTGGGTACACTGTTGATTCATAGATTACGATATCACCTATTTTAAGCGCACTGCCCACTGTTTTACTGGCGCTGATTAATGGTGTTAAGTCAGGTTTTTTATATTCGTCAACCGGAGTGGGAACGGTAACAATGAAATAGTTTACGGTTTTTAAATCTTCACAATTAGAAGAGAAAGTAAGCCTAGAAGAACTTTTCAATTCATCTGGTTCTACTTCCTTCGTTCGGTCTATTCCTTTCTTTAGTTCTTCAATTCGTTTTTGGTTAATATCAAAGCCCACTACATCGAGAACTTTCCCAAATTCTACGGCCAACGGAAGCCCCACATACCCCAAACCAATAATTCCAATTTTTTCCATCTTACTTACTTCTTATAATATTCAGTATACCAGGCGATAAATTTTTCAATGCCTGTTTCAATACTTGTTGAAGGTTTAAAATCAACATCGCGAATCAGGTCATCCACATCTGCGAAGGTTTCAGGCACATCACCTTCTTGTATCGGTAATAAATTTTTCAATGCTTTCTTACCCAGTTTCTCTTCAATGACTTCAATAAAACGCATCAGCTCTACCGGCTTATTATTTCCAATGTTGTATAAACGGTATGGCGCAAAACTGCTTGCTGCGTCAGGTGTAACACCATTCCAGTCGGCAATACTTTTCGCTATGTTTGGTATTAGTCGGGTGATGCCCTCTACAATGTCATCGATGTACGTGAAATCACGTTTCATCTTACCATAGTTATACACGTCAATTGGCCTGCCTTCTAAAATTGCTTTTGTGAAAATGAATAAGGCCATATCCGGACGACCGTAAGGGCCGTATACGGTGAAGAAACGTAACCCGGTTGTCGGCAAATTGTATAGCGCTGAATAGGTATGCGCCATCAACTCGTTCGATTTTTTCGAAGCAGCATATAACGAGATGGGATGGTCTACATTATGGTGTACCGAGAACGGCATGGTTTTGTTGGCCCCATATACTGAACTGGAAGATGCGTACACCAAGTGCTCAGTTTTGTTATGGCGACAGGCTTCTAAAATGTTTAAGAACCCATGAAGATTACTTTCGAGATAAGCATAGGGATTGGTAAGCGAGTAGCGAACGCCTGCCTGGGCTGCCAGGTTTACAACGTATTTGAAATTTCCATTCTTGAAGAGCTGATCTATTCCTTTTTTATCGGTTAAGTCAATCTGCTCGAATCTGAATCCCGGTAATGATTTTAGTTGGTTGAGTCGCGCATGTTTCAGGTTAACATCGTAATACGCATTCAGGTTATCGATTCCCGTAACGGCATACCCTAAACCGCAAAGTTTTTTAGAAAGGTGAAACCCGATAAACCCAGCGGCACCGGTAACCAGAATAGAGTGTTTTTCGGCCATGTATGATAGTAATAAGGAGCACAAAACTAATAAATTTGCAGCGCATCTTGCCATGAAAATGACCGGAGTAGGTCAAATAGGTGTAGGTCAAGTAAACGATAAGGCCGTATGATGGAATTGTTAAAGAAGGAGTTCGTTCTTGAGCTCAGACGCAAGTCGGTGATCTCGGGATTAGGACTGTATTTATTGAGCATTATTTTTATATGTTACCTCACCTTTAACCTTCGGCAAAATGCAATAAGCCCGAATATATGGTCGGCTTTGTTTTGGTTAACCATTCTTTTCTCGGTGGTGAACAGTGTAGCGAAAAGTTTTATTGGTGAGCGAAGGGGTGCGCTCATTTATTATTACACAATTGCCAGTCCGCAGCAGATCATTTTTTCAAAAGTTATTTACAATACAATTCTGTGCCTTGTAATTTCGCTGGCCGGTTATGTTTTATTTTCGATATTCATTTACAACCCGGTACAAGATCAGGTTACTTTCTTTCTGACATTAGTACTGGCTTCGATTGGATTCGCTGCTTCACTTAGTTTAATATCAGGCATTGCCGCGAAGGCTAACAATAGCAATGTGTTGATGGCCGTACTTAGTTTTCCGGTAGTAATTTCAATTTTGTTGATGGCTGTGCGCGTTACTAAAAATGCAGTGGATGGAATTGACCGAGCTGCGAGCGCGGATGAATTATTAAATCTTGTAGCAATAAATTGTATAGCCGGTGCGCTTGGGTATGTGCTCTTCCCGTATATTTGGCGAAGTTAAAACCAGTAAGCAGTATACAGTAGGCAGTAGGCAAAGTTGTCCCTGCCTACTGCAGTCTGCTTACTGCCAACTTATCTCAATGAAAAACTGGTTAAAGATAGTTGCGGTTGTTCTTCTGGTGTATGTACATATAGGCGGACTGTTGTTTGAAACTCCACGCCTCAATATTTTAAATGAAACCATCCGAGCGCTTTATTTTCATGTGCCGATGTGGTTTGGAATGGTACTGCTCTATTTACTGTCCGTGTATTATGCAATAAAATACCTGCGTAATCCACTCCATGATTATGATACAAAATCGGTAGCCTATGCCAATGTGGGAACTGCGTTTGGTATCCTCGGCATGATCACTGGTATGTTGTGGGCCAATTATACATGGGGTTCACCGTGGCATGGCGATCCGAAACAAAAAGGCGCAGCCATTGCCCTATTAGTGTACTTCGCTTATTTTGTTTTACGAGGTTCATTGAATAATGAAGAACAGCGGGCACGCCTGAGTTCTATCTATAATATTTTTGCGTTCGCTACGATGATCCCGCTGATCTTCATCATACCCCGGTTGGATGATTCGATGCATCCAGGCAGCGGAGGCAATCCTGGCTTTAATGCGTATGATCTTGACAGTCGTATGCGCTTGATTTTTTATCCGGCTGTAATTGCATGGTTTCTGATTGGCCTCTGGATTGTTTCGTTGCGGGTGCGGTACAAGACTATTGAAGAAAAAATTTTAGAATCAGAATTATGAAAAAAATTACCTACCTGTTTTTATTGATGATGATTAGTGTGATTGCGAATGCGCAAGAAACAGCCGAGATGGCCGATGTCATGCGGTCAAACGGTAAAATTTATGTAGTGGTCGGTATTATTCTAATCGTTCTGGCCGGGTTAATTTCCTATTTGTTTTTGCTCGATCGCAAGATCACGAAACTGGAAAACAAGCTTTCTGGCAAGCGATAAATCCTGAGCGGTCGTTTAGTCGGTTTTTCTGGTAATATCCTGTTAAAAGTCATTTTTCTTCAGCGTTTATGACTTACTTTTGAAGTGTTTAACGGGAACAGAGATGAAGAAATCGCATATTCTTATCATTATTATAATAGCTGTGGGAATTGGCATTATTATGACCACAGCTGATGACGCCAGCACCTACGTAACCTTCGACCAGGCCTACCAACTGGCATCTAACGGAAGCAAAACAAGTATCCATGTTGTGGGAGAGTTAAAAAAGGATTTCAGTGGACATGTTGTGGGTATTGTTCAGGGCTCAGATCGCGTTTCATTTTCATTCATCATGATTGATGAAAATAAGAAAGAACAGCTCGTGGTATACAATGCGCCCATGCCTCAAGACTTCACCCGATCTGAAAAAGTTGTGGTCATTGGCAGTTATCAGGATGATACGTTTGTGGCTGAAAAAATTCTATTGAAATGCCCTTCTAAATATCAGGAGCAGAAGTTAAATGTTTGAATAGGTGTTAACGTGTTTATGTGCTTAGGTGTTTAAGTGTTTGGGATTTGTAAAATTTTAATTAAGAATTATTTTGGCCAAAGTTGAACGGTTTGAAGATTTGATTTGCTGGCAGGAGGCCAGAAATCTTGTTAAACTTGTTTACGAAGCTTCTAATGAAGGGTCTATGGCCAAGGACTTTGACATGAGGGGTCAGATACGAAGAGCCGCAATTTCCACAATGAATAATATTGCAGAAGGGTTTGGTCGGTACAGCAAAAAGGAATTTATTCGATTCTTAGAAATATCCTCGGCATCTGCCAGCGAAGTTAAAAGTGTGTCGTATGCAGCTCTTGATCTGAACTATTGGAATCAGGAGACAGTGACGAGAATTCAGAATAAAGCTGAGAGCGTTAAATCTCTTGATCTTGGATTAATTAAATATCTAAGTGGAAAGAAATAGACACCTTCGCACCTACGCACCTTCGCACCTACGCACCTTCGCACCTACGCACATTAACACTTAAACACCTTAACACCCCATGCATTATCTCATCGGTAACCTTGGTCATCTTTTTGTCATCACTTCTTTTGTAGCGGCCCTTGTTACGGCTTTCTCATATTTCAAAGCAACTAACACGCAAGAGGTTGGAGAAAAAAATCAATGGCTGCTCAATGGAAGAACCGGCTATTATATTCATGCCATGGCCGTACTGGGAATTGTTGTCACACTCTTCACCATCATTGCCAATCATTACTTCGAATATCATTATGCCTACGCGCACTCTGACAAGAAACTACCAACGTACTATTTGATTTCTACTTTCTGGAACGGACAGGAGGGTAGCTTTTTATTGTGGATGTTCTGGCATGCCGTGCTGGGTGTTGTGTTAATATATACCAATCGTTTTTGGGAAGCACCAGTTATGACTGTGTTTGCACTTGTGCAGGCTTTTCTCGCCTCCATGATTTTAGGCGTTGTTATTCCCGGCCTTGAAATGAAGATTGGAAGCTCACCTTTTATTTTGTTGCGCAATGCCATGCCCGATCCGATTTTTAACGTTCAACCCGATTTTGTTCCGGCAGATGGCAATGGCCTCAATCCATTGTTACAGAATTACTGGATGGTGATTCACCCACCTACGTTGTTTCTTGGCTTTGCTACTACACTAATTCCGTTTTCATTTTGCATCGCAGGTCTGTGGTTAAAGAAATACCGTGAATGGGTAAGACCGGCACTTCCCTGGGCACTTTTTTCGGGCGCTATTCTTGGTTTAGGAGTTTTAATGGGCGGTTACTGGGCGTACGAAACACTGAACTTTGGAGGCTATTGGAATTGGGATCCTGTAGAAAATGCTGTTTACGTTCCGTGGCTGATTCTGATTGCCTCTATTCATACCATGATCACTTATAAGAACAGTGAGACTGCACTAAAGGCTTCTGTTATTTTAGTAATCACAGTGTTCATTCTCATTCTCTACTCAACTTTCTTAACCCGCAGTGGCGTATTGGGCGATGCGTCCGTGCATTCGTTTACAGATTTAGGGTTATCGGGTCAACTCTTAATTTATCTTTTCTTTTTTATGGTAGGGGCAATTGTATTGGCTGCTATCCGATGGAAAGAAATACCGGCATCTGAAAAGGAAACCTCTACCTACTCACGTGAATTCTGGATTTTTATTGGTGCTACAGTTTTATGTTTAATGGGATTCCAGGTGTTGTTGCCAACTTCAATACCGGTATGGAATAGTGTGGTAGGATTACTGGGTGGGAGTTCAAACTTAGCCCCACCGGCTGATCAGGTTGTTTTTTATTCCAAATTCCAATTGTGGTTTGCTGTAGCCATTGGTATACTTTCAGCCATAGGCCAGTTTTTTTGGTGGAAAAAAATCGATAAGGAGGAGTTGAAAAAAGAATTGTACACACCGTTTGTTGTTGCGTTGGTGTTGTTTGCACTCATTATCACGTTTGGAAAAATATTTACCGTCCCTTACATCATCCTCACGTTTGCAGGAGTGTTCACAGTTGTGGCCAATTCCAAAATATTATTTTCAATTCTTAGATCAAGCCCTTCGTTATCGGGTGGTGCTATTGCAC
>Ga0247727_10012373_pt1 | contig 14669 bp, 11 predicted proteins | sample WisWelCaveWW1625_FD_202498 | JGI IMG/M metagenome (GOLD analysis project Ga0247727, IMG submission 202498) | Biofilm microbial communities from Wishing Well Cave, Virginia, United States - WW16-25 | ecosystem: Environmental > Aquatic > Deep subsurface > Groundwater > Cave microbial mat | place... | reverse complement strand
TGCCTGGGTGCAGTGCAGAATAAATTGTATCATTGCGGCCTTCGCAGCACCGTCTCTCGCAGCACGCTGGCCGACGCCAACGAGTCACGCGATTGGCGCCTCTACGCCGACTTCGCACACGCGTTGATTGATACGGCCAGGCTCTTGTATCGCGATGAACCGTTTGCCGTTGAGTTGGAAGAAACGGTCTACGCCTTGGATGCAACGACCATCGATCTGTGCTTATCGTTATTCCCGTGGGCAACTTTTCGCCAACACAAAGGGGCGATTCGCCTCCATACTTTATTAAACCTTCGAGGCAATATCCCTTCATTTGTTAAGATAACCACGGGAAAAGTTCATGAAGTGAACATCCTTGATGAACTTTTCTTTGAAGCCGGCGCCTTCTATTTGGTGGATCGCGGCTACGTTGATTTCGCTCGGCTCTATGGGATCCATCAACACCGAGCCTTTTTCATCATTCGTGCAAAATCCAATCTCCAGTTTCGTCGCGTCTACTCGCACGGTGTCGACAAAGCAACCGGCCTGCGCTGTGACCAAACGATTATGCTGACCACCAACAAATCGCTTCAAGACTATCCCGAACACTTTCGCCGCGTCAAGTTTTACGATCAAGACAACGACCGCTATCTGGTCCTGCTCACGAACCATGTCACCCTCGCCGCGCTCACCGTCGCCCAACTCTTCAAATGTCGATGGCAAATCGAGTTGTTCTTTAAATGGATCAAGCAACATTTGCGCATCAAGGCATTTTACGGAACCTCCGAGAACGCGGTGAAGACACAAATTTGGATCGCCATCAGCGTGTATGTGCTTGTCGCGATTGTCAAGAAGCGCCTGAAGCTCGAAGCCAGCCACTACACAATTCTACAAATTTTGAGCGTAACGTTGTTCGAAAAGAGTGCTCTAAATCAACTACTTACAAAATACGCCATCGTGCCGCAACCGCCCGACGCGCAAAAACAGTTGAATTTATTCGCTTTTTAACCGGACAGTAGTGATAAAAACCTTTAAAACATCATCACCAACTGATAGAAACAACCCAGCGGATAAAAGATTTCTATCAGTTGGGTTGTTTCTATCCGCTGGAGGAATTTTTTGAATATGAACAAGCTAAAATACTCTATCAGCTTTTTCGCCGTCATGGCGCTCGTGCAAATTTCCATACCGGTGTACATGATTTGGCATCGCGAGATTACTCTACGCGACGGCCGCCAGTTTCGTTTTCAAACCGTGCCGGTCGATCCTTACGATGCTTTTCGCGGCCGCTATGTGGCCTTGCAGATGGCTCAGAACTCTTCGCCTATTACGGGCGAAGAAAAATTTACCTTTAACCAAAAAGTTTTTGCGCATCTCGAAGAAGACGATACAGGCTTTGCACGGATTGTCAAAGTAACGAGTCATCAGCCTACGGACGATGCCTTCGTTCAGTGCCGCGTGAGCACGATTACTGATAGCCTGGTTTATTTGCAGTTTCCTTTTGATCGTTACTACATGGATGAAGAAGCCGCGCCTGCCGCCGAGGCCGCCTACTTCGAGCACAGCCGTAGGGAAGTGCAGGATGTCTATGTGACTGTGCGAGTGAATGAAGGTTTTGCCGTCGTGGAAGAATTGTATATTGCCGGAATGCCGATCAGGGAGTTTCTAAGCAAGAATCCAGAGTAAGAACGAGTTTAAATACAAACGCGAATTCGATACGTAAGATGTGGTAGAGTAGAGGCGGCCATCTTATCGGCCCGGATCAAAATTTCAAGACGAACGCAAGAAACCAAAATATAAACTCCCCGCTGTTGCTTTGCAGCGTTTGGCTTTATATATTATGCCCGCGCAACTACCATGAATGTCATCACCCCCCGCCCGCGTTAACAACGAGGAGAAAGCGATTCACTGATCGTCTCGCGCAACAGAATCAAACTTTATTTTTCTCATCGAAAACCATCCAGGAGAGAGGCAATGGAAAAACAATCGTCATCAAAAACTCGCAGGTTAGCGATTACACTCGGCCTTATCGCCGGCCTTCTTGCGTGGGGCGCTGCGTTGATCGCTTATATAAAAGAGTGGTGAAGTGAAGCTCGGACTCATCGCTGCGGGACTTTTTTTTGCCGCATTGCCTTTTGGCATGAAGAGCGGCTCAAAAGAACAGAAATAGAAAATCAATTGAGCAGATTTTTTTCAGGATGGTATATGAAAAACGAACCCGGAACAGCCGGCAGGTATAGCGCCGCGCGCCTGCTCGCCTATTATCTCCTCGTTATTTTTTTCGGCTTTCTCAGCAGCGAATTACTCGTCGAGCTGAATGCCAACTACCCATTGGATGAATTCATGAAGATCAAAGAGCTTTTAAGCTCAACGATGAATTCGACCGGCCGCGCTGACGATGTGCTTGTCACACTATGGTCGCTGCTTTCCACTTTTATATTCGTCCTGCCGATTGGCTGGGTGTACATGCTCACCAAGCGCGAAGAAGGCATCGATCCCTCGCTCGTGCAAACCATCATCGTGCTGGGCATGGTTGTGTGCGGGGTGATGATGCTCGTGCAGGATAATTTAGCGCGCGCCTTTGGTCTCGTCGGCGTGGTGGCGGCGGTGCGTTTTCGCAACACACTGAAAGACACCAAAGACGCGGTTTATGTTTTTCTCGCCATCGGCATCGGCATGGGATGCGGCTTGCGGGCGTATCACATCGCGGTATGGCTGTCGATCGTCATGTGCGCGGTTTTGTACGTCTTGTGGAAGTTTCGCGTCGGACGCGCGGCAGCGGGATTCGAAGTGCCGGCTCTGACGAATGCCTCTGAACCGGAAAAAACGAAGGGGAAGGACAAGAAAAAAAACAAGGGCAATGAAACTGCCGTTGCGCTCTCCGGCGCGTCACTAAAACGCATCGAAGAAAATCTCGAACAAACCGAGAGGCTGCGACGTCTCGCCACTCTTCTTGCCGATAAAAATAAGGGAATCAAAAAACCGAACGCCGCGCTGATCATTCGCGCCACCAGCGCCGCGGAAGCGCAGCATAGATTGGATCGCGTGCTCACCAACGGCGGCCAGGCATGGCATCTGGCCAGCGCTTCATTTTCCGAACAAGACGGCGGCAAGCTGGAATATCTCGGGCGCATGGATCAAGCAACATCGCCGGCCACGCTGATCGAGAGCCTGCGTCAATCGGGCAAGCCTTATGTGCGCGACATCGAGTTTATTTATCTTCGAGGATTAAAGAAGCATAAAAACGCTGGTGAATCGGACGGAAGCGAAAAATCGGCGGAAGGAGAATAAATTGAAAAACATAATCGATTCCGTAACCGGTTTTATCGAAGGCGCACCGGTCATTAACGTGGGCTTCAAAGGCGGCGATTTGCAGACGCGCCTCTTCACCGCATCGGCGATTCTGACGTTGATCGTGCTGACGGCACCGCCAACCGGCGTCAGCGACAGCGCCCTGAGAATCGTCACGCTTGCTTCGGCGATGACCGGCGCGATTTTTTTGATGACCGGTCTGGTGTTTACCGCCCGCACGCATTACGCCGGGATCGTGCTCACCGCGCTCCCACTGATCTTCAAGCTGCTCATCGGTTGGCAATGGCGTTGGGTGGCCGTGGTGTTCGGCCTGCTCGTGCTCGGTGGCTCCCTTCTAAACTTGACAACACGGCGCTGCGGCCTCAACAAGATGTTGCACATCAGCAGCGCATGACACCCGATGATGAATCATCAGACTGATAGATGAAAGTCCCCCCAAGGGGGACTTTTGTGTTTACGCCGGTCGTGGCGCAACTTTTCGAAGCGTAGCGAAGATCCCGCCTTAGCGGGACAAGTTGCGGCCAAATCGGACAACAGGGAAAACTTTTGCAATGCCCTCAATTCTTTTTAAGAACGCAAACATAGCGACCATGAACGCGCGCCGCGAAATCATTCGTGGCGATCTACTGGTGCACGACGATCGTATTGCCGCGATTGGAAAATTGGATGAGCATACTCTTCGCAATGCGCAAGTTGATCGAATAATCGATGCGAGCGATTGGGTCATCCTCCCGGGATTCGTTCAGACTCACGTTCATCTTTGCCAAACTCTGTTTCGCAATCAAGCGGAAGACATGGAGCTTCTCGATTGGCTGCAAAAAAGAATCTGGCCGTTTGAAGCGGCGCACGATGAAAACTCCATGCGCGTTTCAGCGCGACTCGGCATCGCCGAGCTTCTCGCCGGCGGCACCACGACGATCTTGGACATGGGCAGCGTGCATCATTACGATGCGGTTTTTGATGAGCTGGAAAAATTCGGCATGAGAGCAATTGGCGGCAAGTGTATGATGGACTCCGGCGATAATTTTCCTACAGGCCTGCGGGAGACTACAAAAGACTCTTTGCGAATGAGCCGCGATTTGATGGAGCGCTGGCACGGCGCCGCAAACGGGAGATTGCGTTATGCCTACGCTCCGCGCTTTGCGCTCTCATGCAGCGAAAAACTGTTGCGCGAAGTTGCTGAAATCAGCGCGGCGAAGGGCTGTATGATGCACACCCATTCCTCGGAAAATATCGGAGAGACGCAGCTCGTGATGCAGCGCACCGGCAAACGCAATGTCGAATTTCTCTCGTCATTGGGAATTTCCGGACAGCGCGCGTGTTTAGCTCACTGCATTCAGATTGATGAAAAAGAAATCGCGATGATGTCGCACGAGGAAACGAGAGTGGCACACTGCCCCGGATCGAATCTCAAGCTGGCAAGCGGCATCGCGCCGGTGGTAAAAATGCGCAAAGCCGGCGTCGTGATCGGCCTCGGCGCCGATGGCGCGGCGTGCAACAATAATCTCGACATGCTGAATGAAATGCGACTGGCGGCGTTGCTGCAAAAAATCTCCGCCGGTGTTGGCGCTCTATCAGCGCAGGCCGTTGTGGAAATGGCCACCATCGACGGCGCGCGCTGTTTGGGATGGAATGATGAAATCGGCAGCATCGAGGTGGGGAAGAAGGCGGATGTAGTGGCGATCAATTTGAGCGATCTGCACTTGCTGCCGTCAAGTGATATTTATACTCAAATCGTCTATGCTTCGCGAGCTTCAGATGTCGTGATGACGATGGTGGATGGAAAGATTCTTTTTGAAAAGAAAGAAGTAAAGAGCATTGATGTTGATGCCTTGCGCCATGAAACGCAGGAAGAGTTTGTGATGCTTGCAAAGCGTGCGGGGGTATAATGTGGCGCGACATTTATGTCGCTATTCGGTCGAACTAAAGTTCGACCCACATCGGGGATTAACCATGAAAAATCAACCAAAAGAATCACCTCAAATTTTTCTATGCTACGCCAGAAAAGACGAGAAACCCGTCGCAGAGCTTTACAAGAAATTGTTGGACGCGGGCCTCAGGCCTTTCATGGACACCAAAGACATTCTGCCCGGTGAAGACTGGAAGCAGAGACTCATGAACACCATCCGCGAAGCCCCATTTTTCCTGGCGTGTTTATCGAACAACTCGATTGACAAGCGCGGGGTGATTCAAGAAGAAATTCGCGAAGCGCTCGACGTGTGGCGGCAGAAGCTGGACTCGGATATTTATTTTATTCCAGTGCGGCTTGAAGATTGCGCAGTTCCCGTTACGCTGGCAAAATTTCAATGGGTTGATTTGTTTCACGACAGCGGTTTCGAGCGTCTCAAGATGGCCATTGATACAGGGATGGAGCGTTTGGGTGTTATTCGCCCGGTTCGTCTGCGGTCGGAGCCTTTGAAAAATCTAACTGAAGAAGGTGTGAAATTGATGCTGCAGGCAAATGATTTCTATCATGTTAGTTGGTATTGGATGGGAAAAGGAATTCCACATCAATATGAAATTCTGAGAGACGGGAAAGTAGTGTTTGATAAGACTACTGACTTGACTTGGCAAAAATCTGGCTCAAAGGGGCGCAAGACGTTTGATCAGGCTAAGCAGTATCTTCGCGATTTGAACAAGCATTGTTTCGCAGATTCCAATGACTGGCGCTTGCCAACGTTGGAGGAAGCCATTTCACTGATGGAGCCGAAGAAGAATAAACACGACTTATACATTGATCCTGTGTTTGACAAACAGCAATATTGGATATGGACAGCGGACAAAGTTACTGCCGGCGTGGCGTGGGTGGTCTATTTCTACTATGGCCGTTGCGACCGCAACTTCCTCGACGGTTACTACTACGTTCGTGCAGTTCGCTGAGGACAATCTTAATTATTTGCCCATTTGAATCATTTGATCATTTTTTCTACGTCACTGCCCGGGCGCTTCATCGCGCCAATTTATTCTCTTGCCCGCCGCCTGCCGCCGTTTCAATAAATCCTCAATGCCGAGCGCGAAGCCTTAAAGCGCATTTGTTAGGGAATAACGTTTTCTCAAGAGCTCGCCCTCGACTTCGGCACTGGCAGCGGCGATAGCTTGCTTGCTCTTCCTGCCATGAAACGCATTTTACTCGACGCTTCTTTTTCTATGCTCGCTCGTGTAACCGGCAAAACAAAAGTTGTGGCGCAAGCCAAGTGTTTGCCATTCTCTTCGAGCGTTTTTTCTTTCATCTCCGCCATCGGTTTAATAGAGTATCTTCCCCAACCTGAAAAAATGCTTGCCGAGACGATGCGTGTCTCAAAGCCCGGCTCGTGGTTTTTATTTACGTCATCGCCCAAGACTTTGGCAAATACGCTCCGCCGGTTGCTGGGTCCGAAGCTTTTCTTGCGGAGCGACGAAGAAATCGTCGCGCTGCTCACGTCGGCGCATTTTCAAATCATCCGGCACGCCGGACGTTTATACAAAGCCAGTGGCTGGTTTGTAGAGCCGAATCCACCCTTGCATTTTGAGGTGTGAATGGCTACATTGGCTGGCAAAAAACTGGGTGCTGGATGTTTGTCGCTTGTGCTCCTACTCGTACTCTTAATCTTACTCTTACTCGCTTTTGAAATTAAAGAAGAGTAAGAGTAGGAGTATCAGTAAGAGTACGAGCCTACAGAATGAGCATTCCAGCGACGAACAACCAGCATCAAGTAAACATGTCCTCTTACTTCTTCTTCTCCGACGCGCACTTGGGCAGCGCCGCGCGGAACGACGACAAGCGCCGCCAGCAGATGGTGCTCGATTTTCTCAACTACGTCCGCGACCACGGCGCAGGGTTGTACATCGTCGGCGATCTGCTGGATTTCTGGTTCGAGTATCGCCACGCGATTCCTTCGAGCAATTTTCCCGTGCTGGCCAAACTTTATGAGCTGAGCCAAACTGGCCTGCCAATCGACTATCTTGCCGGCAATCACGATTTGTGGCTGGGTGAATTTTTGCAAAAAGAAGTTGGCGTGAATGTGTATGACGAAGGCATCATTCGCGAGCTGCACGGTGCAAAGTGTTTCATCGTCCACGGCGACGGCATTGCGGCGCGCGACAGCGGTTATCGATTCATGAAAAAGATTTTCAAGAGCAGGACCAATATTTTTCTCTTTCGCTGGCTGCATCCCGATCTCGGCGTGAAGCTGGCCAAAGTGTTGTCGCACACCAGCCGGGAGATCAGAGATAATCCCTATGAATGGGAAGCCGACTACAAAGCATACGCCGAAGCGCGTTTTGCCGAAGGCTTCGACATCGTCATTATGGGACACACGCACAAGCCGCTGTTTGAAAAAATCGGCGAAAGTCATTTCATAAATCTCGGCGATTGGATGGATCATTTCACCTATTGCGAATTGACTCGCGACGGGCCGGCGCTGCGGCGCTGGCCGGGCGGTGAAGTTTTTCAGGCGAAGTCGTCGAGCAGGAACTCGTTATCTATCTCAACTGTTTAAGCTGTTGCCATGCGCCGAAGAATGCGTCAACAAAATCTCAAGAGCGATTATCCCATGAGCTCATTTTCAGGTGAACCGCGAAAACTGACGACGGTCAAAATTTATCTCATCATCTTCGCGTTGATGGGAATCGGGCTCGTCGTCGCCGTTTATTTTCTTGGCCGGGGCTTGCCGTCGCTCTCACAGATCGAGCAGACGCGACCGAAGCTGGTGACCAAAGTCTATTCATCCGACAACAAACTCATCAAAGAGTTTTTCGAAGAGAAGAGGACTTTCGTTGCGCTCGACTCCTTGCCCCGTTACTTCAAGGAGGCAGCCATCGCCACCGAAGATCGGCGCTTCTACAATCATTGGGGCATCAACATCCGGCGACTGGCGAGCGCTTTGTTCATCGACGTCATGACGCTTTCGAAGCGGCAAGGCGCAAGCACCATCAGCCAGCAATTGGCGCGGCAGCTTTATCTCTCGCTGGAAAAAACCGTCACCAGAAAAATTCGCGAGGCGCTGACGACGATTCAAATCGAGCGCACTTATACCAAGGATGAGATTCTCGAAATTTATCTTAATCACATGAACTTCGGCGGCGGGGCGTACGGCGTGCAATCCGCGGCGATGCGCTTTTTTGGCAAGGATGCTAAGATGCTTAACATCCAGGAAAGCGCCATGCTCATCGGCATGTTGCAACGGCCCGAGGCTTACTCGCCCTATCGTTATCCGGATGCATGCATGGCGCGTCGCAACATCGTCTTAAGCGCGATGTACGACGTTGGCTTTGTCGACAAAGAAGCATACGAATTCGCCCTCGCCAGCCCGCTTGGCGCGATTGAGAATCCGGTTCACGAAGCGTACGGCATTGCGCCTTATTTCACCGAATTTATTCGCCAACAGTTGCAGGATAAGTACGGCTACAATCTTTACACCGACGGCTTGCAAGTTTACACGACGCTCGATTCGCGCGCCCAAAACATCGCCGAAAAATATTTCGACGATTGGTTGAAAGTGATGCAGCGCAAGGTGAATCGACGAATGGTACGTGAGCGCACGGCGGACAGCGTTTTCACCAAGCCGATGCTGGAAAAGCTCGGCAAAACTCTTCGCCGGGTCTATGCCGACACGACTTTGTGTGATAGCGTTCTGACGATCAAACGGCCGGTGCAGGGCGCGCTTATTTCTATCGACCCGCACACCGGGCACATTCTCGCCATGATCGGCGGTCGCGATTTTGTCGAAAGCAAATACAATCGCGCGGTACAAGCAGAGCGCCAGCCCGGCTCGGCGTTCAAGCCGTTCGTTTATACCGCCGTCGTCGACAACGGGTATCCGCCGACTTATGAAGTCCTGAATGAGCCGACGGTCACCAAGCTCGAAGATGGCACCGAGTGGCGTCCACACAATTATGACGAATCATTCGGCGGATACGTGCCATTGCGCGAAGCCTTGGCGCGCTCGCTGAATTTGCCGACGGTGCGCCTCATTCAGCAAATCACCAAACCGTCGGTCGTCGTCGAGTACGCGCATCGCATGGGATTGACGACGCCGATTCCGGCGGTCGATGCCATCGCGCTCGGCGCCGGCGAAGTCATTCCAATCGAAATCACTTCCGCATACAGCTCTTTTGCCAATCTCGGGATTCGCATGGAGCCGATGGGTATTCTGCGCGTGCTCGACAAGGATGGGAACGTGATCGAAGAGACGACGCCGCACGGCAAGGAAGTGTTGAGAAAAGAAACCGCATTCATCATGGCCGATATGCTGCGGTCGTCGTTGGATTCGCCGCGAGGCACGAGCGGCTCAGCGCGCTGGAAATATAACTTCACAAGAATAGCCGGGGGCAAAACCGGCACCACGAATGACTTCACCGATGCGTGGTACATCGGTTTTACGCCGCATATTTGCACGGGCGTTTGGGTGGGGTTCGATCGGCAGGATATGAAATTCGACAAGGGTGAAACCGGCGGCTCGGTGGCGCTGCCCATTTGGGCGCCGTACATGCGCGATGTGCATGACTCGCTCGGCCTGGCCGACCAGGAATTTCCGATGCCGGACAATGTGGTGCGTGTTGAAATTTGCACGGTCTCAAAGAAGCTGCCGAACGACGATTGCCCGACGACTTTCAAAGAGGCCTTTTACGCAACCGATGTGCCGACCACTCACTGCTCGGTGCATAGCAGCAAGGGACTCAGCGAGAAGCGCCGGCGGATAAACTAACGCAATAATCGTTGGGGCTAAATTTTTTCAAGCACCGGCACGGTTCTCTCGTTGCGCACGTTGCCGGTGTTGAGCGTGGTTGCTGGCTCGAAGAGCAGGACATGAGTTTCCTCATCTGCCACGGGCCGGTGCTCCACTTCGCGCGGAACGATAATCATTTCCCCCTCTTCCAACCAAACGTGGCGATCGCGGAATTCCATCCTAAACCTACCCTTTACTACAAGAAAAAGCTCGTCCTCATTTTCATGATGATGCCAGGTGAACGGCCCCTGAAATTTTACCAACTTCACCTGTTGCCCATTCAACTCGCCGACGATTTTGGGCTTCCAGTATTCGCCAAACAGCGAAAACTTTTCTGCGAGATTGACTTTGTTCATGGCATTTTCCTTTCATCGTTTTAATTGGCTGCGCATGGCAAATATATCAACATCGGGCGATGAAAGCAATGCCGTGAGTAGGTGACTTACCGAATCAAACTCAGAATAAAATTCTGAAAGTTTTATGTTGCCAACGGATGGAAAAGCGGCCAACGGAATCTAAAAACCTGAAGCTGCCCCAAAGGGCTTCGGTTTTATCTTATCTGAAAATCCGACGTAGCACTTTAAAGATAAAAAGGGATGAGAAACATCTCTCATCCCTTCAATACACTCGTACTCTTACTCATACTCCTACTCTTACTCGCTTTTTGGAACTTGAAAAAATCAACAGCGAGTAAGAGTAAGAGAAAGAGTAGGAGTAAGAGCACTCAGTATCTAAGTCAAATTCATTGTACCAATAGCATTCTCTTCGATGCGACATAATTCGGCGTGCGCAATTGATAGAAATACATTCCCGAGCTGACTCGCAAGCCGTGAGCGTCGCGGCCTTCCCAGGTTATTTGGTAGCGGCCTGCTTGTAACGTCGAATTTACCAAAACCGCTACTTGCCTGCCCAGAATATCATACACCGTCAACTGCACCAATTCATCCGTCGGCATTTCGAAGACGATCTGTGTTTCCGGATTGAATGGGTTCGGATAATTTTGCGCGAGGCCGAATTCACCGGGGCGCACGGTTTCAGCATCACGAAGCTCATCTCCGATGGCAAGGACGAGGACTGTGCCTTCAATCACCAACTGTGGACGGTTAGCGCCTTCTCTGGAGCTAAAGCCAACTGTATTTGAGGAATTATTCGTCAGCGCAAAACTGTAAACTCCGTTGCTTCTGACCGCCGAGGTGACATCGAACTCGATCCAGTTTCCAACATTCACAGATCCAACGGCGCTCAATGCGGTTCCGATGATTTCCGGCGCATTGTTCCAGTTCAGCGTGCTTTGCTTCCACGACGTGGAGGTTCCTTTAAATGTATTGGAGACGAGATGGAGCTTGCCGGCGTCGTTGCCATCGTCAGTGACGTACAAACGCAACGTGGCTCGTTGCACCGCGATGATGCCGGTGACGTCGAACTTTAAGTATGCGTTCATATTGTCGGTGCTGCTCTTGCGCACCCGTAACGTTGACGAGGCGCCGTAGCTTGAAGACGGCATCGAAGATTTCGTATAAGCGTCATGAATCGGCGTGAAAGTCACAGTGCTTCCGCTTCCGCCGCCGGAGGTCACGGTATAGTCTGTGGCGCTGAGCGCAGTTCCATCAAGAGTTACAACGCGAATTCTTCCCGTCGTTGCGGCAACCGGCACGGTCGCAACGATGCGCGTGTTTGAATCAACAAAAAAAAGCGCCGTCAAACCGTTAAAAGCCACTTGCGTCGTTCCGTTGAAGTTCGTTCCGGTGATGGTCACCTCGGCGCCAACCGGCCCACTGCCGGGAGCGAACGAAGCGATAGCCGGCTCTTGGTTTCCACCGCCGCCCGGCGAAATCGTTTCGAACCACGAAATGGCGCCCGTGCCCGGCGCTGCGCCGACGATGTCCGCATCGCCGTCGCCGTCGACATCCATCGGGATGGCATAACGCGCGCCGCTGGTCGTGCCAAAATTTTCGACGACCGTAAGCTCCGAGAACTGTTGCGACCCGTTATTTATGTAAGCGCGAATCGTGCGAAAAGTCTGCGAGGCTGCGGTGATGTCCATATCGCCGTCGGCGTCGACATCGCCGGCATGTACTGCCCAGCATTCGCCGATATTAGTTCCAACCAGATGCTGTACGAAGTTCAGATCGGAAGTGCGCTCCCACCAATAGACGTTTTGATTCGGCGGGTTGCGTCCTTGCGCCGTGAAATCGAGATCGCCGTCGCCATCGATGTCATAGGCGTTGACGCAGAGCGCGCCGTTCTTCGAGATTTCTTTTGGCGGCGAGAACACCGCGCTGCCGAGATTGCGATAGACTTTTATGCGGCCATCGCCGCTGGCGACGATGTCGTTGTCGCCGTCTTTATCGAAATCAGCCGCAATCACCGAGTGCGCGCCGCTGAGATTCGGATCGACCATAACTGCGGTACCGGAGCCGTTCAAGTAATCTTTGTAGTACATGAGATCGTTGCCCGGATCCGGAAGATCTTGGGCCCAAGAGACGCCCAGAATTTCTTTGACGCCATCGCCGTCCAAATCAGCGATGCATAAATCCTCGGCTTCGAGGAGCGGAAAGATTTTCGGCGCTTGCCAGCTTCCGTTATTTCGCCAGAAGCGCATCTGCTGCGCATCGGGATGCGGCGAAGCGGCTGCCACGTCGATGTCGCCGTCGTTATCAACATCGTCGCCGACTACTGCCCACGCTCCCTCCAGGCTGCCGATCGTGTTTGAGCTGAAAGTTCCGTTGCCGTTGTTGCGCCACCATCTTGCGCCAACCCGACTGGCGGAAAGAAAATCCATTCTTCCGTCCTTGTCGAGGTCGACCGGGTACAAAGCGTAAACGTTTGTTAGATTCTTAATGATGTCGTGGCGCACCCACGAAGGCTGCGCGGCAGCCGCTCCGGCGATGAGCAGACTGATGACCCCAAGCCTGAACTTGAAAATCTGTAGAGCTTTTGACATGAGCATTCACCCTTTGATGAGTTCGTAGCGGGCCTTGCCTGGCAGTATAACGTCCTCGTTTTAAAAGAGAAAATGTCGTGCTCTGAGACAATTCTCATTTATAGAACAGGCGGTTCTACGAATATACGGTATTCGTTAGCGATTGTCCTGTCTAAAGAATAAATGAGAATGTGACGTAGAATGAATTAAATATCTTTGCAAAGGCTGCGCCAATGAAAGGCGCAGACGATCTTAAAGTTGCATAAAATTAAGTAACCATTTCACACTTGCAAGAAAAATAAAATCTACTATATTGATGTCGTCATGGCCGCATCCAGGTTGCGGCCATTATCTTTGAATACTCCGATTTTGCAGCCGTCTCGAATGTTCGATGCTATAAGCGCCGTATAAGAAGTAAGGCCAAGTTTTCGCAAGATGAAGGATAGTCGGGGTTTTGTTTTTGTATTGCGAAATCATGGATTATGGAAATTAACGAAGAAAAAATCCGACAGATCGTGCGGGAGGCGCAGCGTGAGCTGGGGCCACACGCCGATCCGGCCTTGCTGCGAAAGGTCGTTCGAGAGGTGATTCGCGAGCTTGAGCGCGACCACGCAGCTTCCTCACATTGCGATTGCCAACAGGAAATCAAATGAAATTCACGGTGGCCGTCGCGCAAGTACATTCGCGCCCGGGCGATCTCGAAGCCAACCTTCAAACGCATCTCCAATCTGCCAAAGATGCCGCTGCGCAAGGCGCGCGATGCGTGGTTTTTCCTGAAATGAGTTTGACCGGCTATCACCTGCCCGACGGCTTTGCAAACGTTGCCCTCACCCGCGAGCACACTTTTCTCAAACCTCTTTTTGATTTTTCCACAAAGATAGACATTCTCTTCGGTCTGGCGTTGGAATCACCGGATCACCGAATTTACAATGCCTCGCTTTATCTTTCCGGCGGCCGCATTCTCTCAGAGCATCGCAAAGTTTATTTGCCGACGTACGGCGTATTTGAGGAGGGCAAGCATTTCGCTCGGGGCGAATCGTTTTCCGGATTCGACACCTCGGCGGGCCGCGCCGGCGTGTTGATCTGCGAAGAAAATTGGCACCTATCGGCAGCCTATGTTCTCTGGGTGGATAATGCCGTGATTTTTTATTCTCTGCATTGCTCGAGCGCCAAGCAAGACTCTTTGGAAACGCCCGGCTCCAGCGCCGCCGTGTGCCGCCAACTCAATCAGTTTTATGCAAAGCTGTTTGGTTGTTACATCATCTTTGCCAACCGCGTCGGCGAAGAGGGGCCGTATCACTTTTGGGGTGGCAGTGAAATCGTCGATCCGTTTGGCAGTGTGGAAAAGCGCGCCACAACTTTTGCGCCGGAGTTGCTGCTGCACACCATCGACACCGATAAAATTCGCAACGCGCGGCTGGCGCTGCCTCTGCGCCGGGATGAAGATGTGCACTTGACGTTGCGCAACTTAACCCGCCTTGCGCGCTCGTCGGATGGTAGTCAGTAACCAGTGAACAGTAAACAGTAATCAGTCCTCAGTTCACGAAATACGGATCACTGTTTACTGTTTACTGAACACTGGCAGTGTTAAATGAATCGCACGTACGACAGATTTTATATAACGAAATTTATCCAAGGAGCAAGGTTTATGGATTACAAATACTTAGAATCAGCGCCGCTTTCACACACTGCCGAAGATCCCTTTGAATCGATGATGGTGCGCTTTGAAACAGCGGCCATGCTGCTTG
>Ga0247727_10012372_pt1 | contig 14669 bp, 8 predicted proteins | sample WisWelCaveWW1625_FD_202498 | JGI IMG/M metagenome (GOLD analysis project Ga0247727, IMG submission 202498) | Biofilm microbial communities from Wishing Well Cave, Virginia, United States - WW16-25 | ecosystem: Environmental > Aquatic > Deep subsurface > Groundwater > Cave microbial mat | place... | reverse complement strand
CAGGCCCGTCATCGCCGCAAGGAAGCGAACCTCGGCCTGAGGCAGCGAACGTTACCATTAGAATCACCCAGAGACTGTCCTTTCTGATTCCCCGAATGTGTGCCACTTTGGATGACACAGATCAGTGTCTTCCGCGGTATCTCTGGATCATCTATTTTCCATGTCCGCGCGTGGACGGACCGGCGTTGACTTGACCGAGCGGCCGGCAATGGTGTTAATCGCTGTGGAGGATTGCCGAATGGCGTCGAACACGGACTGGTCGAAGATTCGCGACGAGTTCGACGCCATGCCGGGCGTGGTGTATTTGAATACGGGCACGTGCGGGCGGACGCCGACGCCGGTGCAGCGCGTGGCCGCGGATTGGCGGCAGCGGTTGGCGGCGGAGCCGTGCGAAATTCTCTGGCGCCGGCTGCCGGAGGCGCTCTGGCTCGCCCGCGAGCGGCTGGCGAAATTCGTGAACGCGCTACCGGAGTCGATCACGTTCATGGCGAACGTCACGGCCGGCGTGAATACGATCACAAGCGGACTGCGGCTGGAGCCGGGCCGCGACGTCATTGTGAACGAGCAGGAATACGGCGCGATGATTTTCGCGTGGGAGCGAGCCGCGGCCCGCGCGGGGGCCGGTGTGCGAACGATTGAGTTGCCCGCCGGACCGGAAGTTGCAAAACAGGATTTGCTCGACCGCTTCGACGCCGCGCTCGACCGCAATGCTCAGTTACTTTTCCTCAGCCACATTTCCACGGCAACCGGCCTCGTTTTCCCGGTTCGCGAAATCTGTGAACTCGCGAGCGCGCGCGGCGTGCTCACGGTCATCGACGGAGCGCACGCGCCGGGAATGATTGCGGTCGATCTCCGCGCGATCGGCTGCGATTTCTACACGGCGAACGGGCACAAGTGGCTGTTGGCCCCGTGCGGTTCGGGGTTTCTGTACATTCGGCCGGGTATGGAAGATCGCGTCGAGCCGCTAGTTGCAAGTTGGGGTCTCAAGTACGACCGGGCCGTCGCACACCAGCGAGACAGAGACGGCTCGACGCCGCACATCCGGTCGCACGAGTTTCAGGGTACGCGCGACCCGGCCCCGTGGCTCGCGATGCCCGCGGCGATTGACTTTCATGAGCAGATCGGTCTCGAACCGATTCGCCGCCGCGATCGCGAGCTGGCCGACTGCGCGCGGCGCCTATTCGCGTCGCTGCCGGGGGTCACGCCCGCGCTCCCAGACGATGCTTCGCTCCGCGCCGCGCTCGCGTCGTATCGGCTGCCGCGCGGCGACGCGACACAGATTCAGCGGCAACTCTGGGAAAAGTATCGTATCGAAACGCCCGTGCTCGCGCGGCCGACCGGCCCGCACGTGCGCGTGTCCACGCATTTCTACAACACCGAAGAAGAAATCGACCGCCTGCACGCGGCACTGGCGGAACTCCTACCGAACATTGTCTGACCCAACCGAACCACCTTGCCACGCGTGGCGTCCAGTCGGCACAATGGAACAACAACAAACGGAGCACGCCTTCGGTACGGACTAACTATTTGCCCGTCGCGATGGATGTGGTACTCAAACGGGCCGGTGTCTCAGGAGGCAGGCGGTGCCATTTCAGATCGGCGACCTCATTGACGGCCATTACCGCGTGGAGCAGCGATTCGCGGGCGGGATGGGTTACGTCTACATCGTGCTCGATGAGATCGTGCGCAAGCGATTCGCCATCAAGCAGCTTGCGGAACTGCACACGGAGAACGAGATTCTCTTGGAGCGATTTCGCCGCGAGGCGTCCACGTGGCTGCAACTGGATCATCACCCGCACATCGTTCAGGCGCACAGTTACATGCCGCGGCCTGAAGCGCCGATGCTCATCCTCGAATACGTCGATGGTCCGAGCCTGGAGATGCTTCTGCGAGGTGAGAAGCGGCTGGCCCCGCTGCAGGTGCTGCGTTACGGGCGGCAATTCTGTCAGGCAATGCAACACGCGCACGCGCGAGTGATACCTGATCGCGGCGTCGGCGTGATGCACCGCGACATCAAGCCGGCCAACATCATGCTCACGCGCGGCAATCAGCTCAAAGTGACCGACTTCGGCCTGGCGAAGATTCAGGGCGACGCGTCGCTCACGAGCCACGGTCAATTTGTGGGCACGGTCGCGTACAGTTCTCCGGAGCAGCTTGTCGCGGCCGATTCCGTGACGCCCGCGAGCGACGTCTATTCGTTCGGCGCCGTGATGTATCAGTCACTGTGCGGCCAACCGCCGTTCAAAGCGACGAACGCCGCGGAACTGTATCACGCCATTCAGGAGACGAACGCGAAGCCGGTCGGCGATTTCATTGCGGAATTGAGCGCGGCGTTCGCCGAGGTCGTCATGCGGTGCCTGAAGAAGAAGCCGGCGGAGCGAATCGCGTCGTTTGACGAACTCGACGCCGCTCTGACCGGGCTCACGGACGTCGATCTTCAGGCGGACGATGGTACGTGTGCTCAGTGCGGATTTATCTCGCGGCGCAAGACGTCGAAGTGCGGCGTGTGCGGCCGCGCGACCGTGGATCCGCGGGAACAGACTCTGCCGCCCTCGACGAAGAAATGGAAGTGTGAGTGCGGATCTGTGGTGTCCGAGTCGCAGGACGTGTGTCCAAAATGCGGGCGGGAGCGCGCGCCGCAGCCCGCCGCAGACTCCGACGCCGCGCGAGTGTTCGCGGGTTCCGAGTCCAGCAAGGCCCTGATGTCGCTGCCCCTGAAGCCCGATTCCTCGCCCCGGGTCGTCGGCACCGTTCGTGCCACATGGGACTTGGAACCTGAAGACGAGTATCTCGTCGAACTGAAAACCGACGGCTTCTTGCTACCCTGGAAACTTGATCGGTCCGGCTACACGGTGGGCCGCGACGCGAATATGAAAATCCGCCTCGAAGATCCGAGCGTCGCGCGATACCACTTATTTATGGTGCGACTGCCGTGCGGGTGGCTGGCGATGAACCCGTTGCCGAACCAGCGCGTGGAAGTGAACGGTTGGGAGGCGAAGCAGCACATGCTGCGGCCGGCGGATCTGATGCGCGTGGGTGAAACGTGGCTGGCGTTTGCCGGACCCCTGCCGGAGCAAGACGCACTCGCGCCGATTCCCGGCCGCTGGTCGGACCGCGTTGGCCCGAAGGCCGCGACGCAGCGTGGCGGCGGATCGGCGCCGACAGTGCAATCGCTGGCGTCGAGTTCCTGCGTGCTCGAGATCGCGGGCGGCGGCAAGTTCGTTTCGCGTGGCAAGCCGCTGCGCATCGGCACGTCGCCGCTCTGCGAAGTGCGACTCAACGATTCCGGCGCGGCACCGGTCGCCGCTCTCCTGACTTGGCAATCTGACGGCCCGCATCTGCTAAACCTCACCGGAGGTCTCGTGCGGCTCGTCGGCGGCGAAATCTTCAACGACAGGCTGCTCCAGCAGGGCGACTTGCTGCAAGTCGGCAGCACACCGCTCCGCGCGCGAATCGATGGCGACCCGCAGTTGCCCGCGCGCATGATGTCGGCCGCCACAACCGCAGCGCCGCCGCGGCTCGCCATCACCGTGCTCACCGGCGACCAAAAAGGGCAATCCGCCATCCTGCCCACCGGCGAACCCGCCACGCTCGGCCGCCTGCCCGATTGCGACCTCGTCATCGGCACCGACTCGTACGTCTCGCGCCGGCACCTCGAATTTGACGTTGCGGCATCCGAGATCAACGTGAAAGACCTCGCCCGGCGCAGCGGCTTCTTCGTCAACCAAACCCACTTCGCCGACGCCGCCGTCGCACGACTCGGCGACGTTATCGTCGTCGGTAAGACTTCGCTACTGGTCCACTACGAGTTGGACGTGGAGTAGCTCGACGCGTGGCCGCTCGACAGCCCGCACCGCACCGCGATAGAATCGCGCGGCGTTCGGGCGGTCTTTCGAGAATAATTGGACACCGTGACGCGAGCCATTGAGGGATTCGCGTGCGCTGGATTGCAGCCTTAGAAGGAGCGCCATGGCGACTCATCCGTTCGTTCACCTGCACTGCCACAGCCACTACAGCCTGCTCGACGGGGCGAATCGCATCCCGGACCTCGTCGAGAAGACCAAGGCGCTCGGGATGAACGCGCTCGCGCTGACGGACCACGGCAACTTGTACGGTGCGATCGAGTTTTACAGCGAAGCGACGGCGGCCGGCGTGAAGCCGATCATCGGTTACGAAGCGTACGTCGCGCCGGCAAGCCGCCGCGAACGCGAGGCGCGCGGAATCAGCGAGGCGGCGTTTCACCTCACGCTGCTCGCACGGAACCACGAAGGCTACCGCAACTTGATCCGCATGGCATCCGCCGCGTTCCTCGAAGGATTTTACTACCGGCCGCGGATCGACAAGGACCTGCTCGCGGCGCATCACGAGGGGATTATTTGCCTGAGCGGCTGCGCGTCGGGCGAGTTCAGCGACCTCATCTTGAAGGACCGCGTGGACGAGGCGGCCGACTTGGCTCGCTGGTTCGCGCAATTGTTCGGCGACGGCAATTTCTACCTCGAGATCATGGACAACGGCCTCGACATCCAGCGTCGCTGCCGGCTGGCGGCGGTGGACATCGCGCGGCGGCTCGGTCTGCCGCTGGTCGCGACCTGCGACACGCACTACCTCTGTCAGGCCGACGCCGACGCGCACGACGTGCTGCTGTGCATCAACACCGGCAAGGTGCTCACCGACGCGGGCCGGATGCGCATGGACACGAAGGAGTTTTATCTGCGCGGCCCGGACGAGATGCACCAGCGATTCTCGGACGATCCCGAGTCGCTCTCGAACACGCGCGCCGTGGCCGAGTCGTGCAACGTGGAAATCGACTTCAAATCGCGGCACTTCCCGCCGTTCCTGCCGCCGGAGTCGAAGTCGCACGAGCAGTATCTGCGCGAATTGTGCGAGCAGGGCCTGAGCGAGCGATACGGCGATGCGCCGCGGCCAGAGGCCGTCGCGCGGCTGGAACATGAGCTGGCGATCATCTGCCGCATGGGCTTCGCCGGCTACTTCCTCGTCGTTTGGGATTTCGTGCGGTTCGCGCGCGAGCGCGGCATTCCGGCCGGGGCACGCGGCTCGGCGTGCGGCTCGATCGTGAGCTACGTGCTCGGTCTCAGCGCCGTCGATCCGATCGAGTTCGATCTGCTGTTCGAGCGATTCCTCGATCCGAACCGCGGCGAGGCGCCCGACATCGACATCGATTTTTGTCAGGAACGCCGCGACGAAGTGCTGGCGTACGTGCGCGAAAAATACGGCGAGGCGAACGTGGCCCAGATCATCACGTTCGGCACGATGGCCGCGCGGGCCGCGATTCGCGACGTCGGCCGCGTGCTCGACGTGCCGCTGGCGCGCGTCGATCAAATCGCCAAGCTGATCCCGCAACAACTCGGCATCACGCTTGAAGAGGCGCTGAAGAGTTCCTCGGACCTGAGCCGCGAGTACGAGAACGACCAGCAAATCAAGCAGCTCATCGATATCGCGATGAAGCTCGAAGGCATCAACCGTAACGCGAGCACGCACGCGGCCGGCGTCGTCATCGGCGACAAGCCGCTCACCGAGTACCTGCCGCTCGCCAAGAACGGCGAAACGGTCACGACGCAGTGGACGATGGGCGACATCGAAAAGGTCGGCTTGCTGAAGATGGACTTCCTCGGCCTGCGCAACCTCACCGTGCTCGACCGGGCCTTGAAGAACATCAAGCAATCGCGCGGCGAGGATCTCGACTTGAACAAGCTGCCGCTCGACGACGCCGCGACGTACCGGCTGATCCAGCGCGGCGAAACGAAAGGCGTCTTCCAACTCGAAGCGCCAGTCGTGCGCGACATCCTGATCAAAATGCGGCCGGACAATTTTCGAGACATCATCGCCGTCAACGCGCTGAATCGCCCGGCCACGCTGTCGGCCGGCATGGTGGACAAGTACGTCAACATCAAGCACGGCCGCGAAAAACCGACGTTCGCACACCCGGTCATGCAAGATGTGCTCGCCGAGACGCACGGCATCATGGTCTACCAGGAACAGGTGATGCGCATCCTCAATCGGCTCGGCGGCATCGAGCTAAGCCAAGCGTATTCGTGCATCAAGGCGATCTCGAAAAAGAAGAAGGAAATAATCGACCAGGCCCGCGAGCAGTTCATTTCGGGCGCGAAGGAACGCGGGCTGTCGCACGACAAGGTTGTCGAAATCTTCGAGTTGATCCTGCAATTCGGCGGCTACGGATTCAACAAGAGCCACTCGACAGTCTACGCGCTGATCGCGTACCAGACGGCGTACTTGAAGGCCCACTACCCGGCCGAGTTCATGGCCGCACTGCTGTCGAGCGAACTGAACGACGTGGACAGTTTGGTCGAGCACATCGACGATTGCCGGCGGATGGGCATCGAGCTCGCGCCGCCCGACGTGAATTCGAGCGACGTGGAGTTTTCGGTGCAGGGGAGCGGCCTGCGTTACGGCCTCGCGGCGGTGAAGGGGATCGGCGCCCGGGCGGTCGAGGCGATCGTGATCGCCCGCGCGGACGGGCCGTTCAAGAGCATCTTCGATCTCTGCGAACGAGTCGATCCGGGCCGCGTCAACAAGGGCTGCATGGAGTCGCTCATCAAGGCCGGCGCGATGGACTCGCTCGGCGGCCGCCGCGCGCAGCTCATGGCCGTGCTGCCGAAGGCGACGCAAGGCGGCACGGCGCGGCAGGCCGACCGCAGACACGGCCAGATGAGCATCTTCGGCGAGATCGAAGAAACGCACGACGCCGCGACGGCGACCGAATCGCTGCCCGACGTGCCGGAATGGCCCGAAGCGGAAAAACTCGCTCACGAAAAAGCCGTGCTCGGCTTCTACGTCACGGGCCACCCGCTCGCGCCCCACGAACGCACGCTCAAGACCTACGCCAGCCACCGCGTCGCCGATATCGAGAAACTCGCCGACAAACAAGTCGTGCTCGGCGGCATGATGACCGCCATCAAGTTTCTCGCGACGAAGGCGGCGACCAAGCGGGGAAACGTCCGCATGGCTCGATTCACATTCGAGGACGCGAGCGGCTCGGCCTTGGCCGTCATGTTTCCCGACGACCTCGCGACGCAAAGCGAACTCGTCGCGAACGATCACATCTGCTTTCTCGAAGGCAAAGTGGACCGCAGCCGCGAACCGGTTCAGATCATCGTCAACAAGATCACCACGCTCGACCGCGCGGCCGAGCGATTCAGCCGCACCATGCTCGTCCGCCTCGACGCGGGAATGCAGGACCGCGGTCACCTGGAGCGACTGAGGACCACGATGGAAAAGTTTCCCGGCACGACGGCCGTGCAACTCGAAATTCGCACCGCCACTGGCCTCCGCGTGGCTCTCAAGACCGACGTCACCGTCCGCGCGACCCGCGAACTGGCCGACGAGATCGAGACCATCATCGGCCCCGACCGGATGCGGCTAGCCGCGACGAATGGAAATGCCGAGCACCCGTAGCCGCCAACGGTCAGTTCTGCCAAAATGGCATCCGAAAATGGCTCATCGGATGACAAAAAACGTCATTTGACGCAATAGACTGGTGTAATAACAGGTTACGTCGCTACAGATGCCATCCGATTGGCCCCGGATGCCATCCGACTGCTCCCGAATGCCATCCGACTGCTCCCGGATGCGATCCGACTGGCCCCGGATGGGGGTCGAACGCTCCCGGATGCTATCCGATGGCCCCCGCCTGGGTGTCGAACGGCCCCGGATGGGTGCCGACTGCTGCCGAATGCGATCCGACGGCCCCCGCGCGCTGGTCGAACGGTTTCAGATGGGTGCCGACGCGTGCCGGTTGCCGGCCGACCGCTCCCGGCTGCAGCCTCACAGCTCACAAATAGATACTCTGCGGCCAGCTATGCCTGCACGCCGGCGCTCGCGCACAGGGAAAGGGAGCACATTACGGAAAGTACGCGAGGCCGATGAGCACGACGGTTTCGACCAGCGCCGCCTTCGCGTCCGGACGGGGCAGGTAGATCAAGTGCGGCACGTCGTCACCCGGCCGGAAGAGCCCGTGGTCGTACTGCATGCTCGTCGGATGGTCGAGCGTCATGTTGTACGGCAGCAGCACGAGGTCCGTTAGGAATTTGCCGTAGGAGACGAACGGCTGCGCGCAGCCGAAGTTGTGGCCGTAGCGTTCCAGCGCGATGTCCTCGAAGTAGAGCGGATAGTGCCAACTCTCGCGCGCGGCGTAGGTGGCGACGAGCGGAGCGAACGCGCGATCGGGAACCGCTTCGAGCGTCGGCGTGCGCGACTCGGCCGGATAGAAGTTGAATTTCTGCATGCGGAATTCCTCGCCGTGTACCAGTGCCAGCGCGAGGTGATCGAGCACCCGCTTGTCACCGCGAAGCTCTTCGATCGCCGTGCGGACCTGCGGGCCGGGCGCCTCGTTTCTCGCGAGCAGTTCGATCATCTCGTCCGTCAGCTTGCGGGCGTCGCCGAGCGATTTTTCAATCTGCTGCATCGCGTCGTTGGTCTGCTCGCAGACACACGACGGGTCGAGGACCTTGCGGGTGCGGCCGAGTTCCTTGCCGCAATGGGCACAGCGATGCGACTCGCCCGGCGCGTCCTGCGCGAGCAGTCGCTTCATTTCGGCCAGTTGCTCTTCGGCCTTTTCGATGATCGACACGGCCTCAACCTGCTTCGCGCGAACTGCTTCATGGGTCGGATTGACGATCGCGTCGGCCTGTTCCGCCAACTCGACCGCCCGATGCTTCAAGGCCTCAACACGTTCGAGTTGTGCCAGAATTTTGGCGTGATCGGCGGCGGCCTCGTCGAGCGGCGCGATCGCTTGGTGCGAATTGAGGAGCTGCTCGAGCGAGAACGATTGACAAGCTTGAGGGGCCGAGACGTTGCCGGCTTTGGCCGCGCCCAGTTGGAGTGCCGGGCCGTTCGCGGGCGGGCATTCGGCGAAGTACGCCGTCAGGATGCCGTCGAGTTTCGTTGCCAGGTCTTTGGATTGCGCGTCCACGCCCTTCAGCGCGGCGATCGCTTGGTCAATGGTCGCGAGGCATTCGTCCAATTTCTTGCGTCGCTCGTCGTCCGGCAGTGTCTCGATCCGTTTTTCGAGACTAGCGTGGGCGTCGAGCATGAGGTCGAGCGGCGAGGGGCGGCCTTCGGTCAGTCCGTGCGAGACGTTGCCGAGATCGCGTCTTGCTCCTTTGATGTCGCGCCGCACGCGCGTGACGAACGGCACGGCATCGGCGCGGCCGGCGCGGATGGCCGCGGCCTGCGGCGTCGGTCGCTCGTGAAACATGCGCAACCTGCCGATCGCGGCGGTGAGGTTCGCGGCGGCCGAATCGAGCGGATCGAATGCCCGCACGATTTCGCGCTCCGCGGGATCGAGCAGCTCGACTTCAACCGGGCTGAGTTTGACGCGGACCTTTTGCAGTCCTTGCCGGGCGTCGCTCGCGTCCAGCCGCACTTCTTCAATTTTGATTTCCTTCTCGATCCGTTGGAAGAATGCCGGCTCGCTTTCGATGTTCGCGAATTTTACTTTCTCGGGATCTTCGAGATACTGCGACACGGATGACGAGTGCGCTGATCGGCGCATTCGCTGAGCGGAAGAATTGGGACTGCTTTTCGTTTTCTCGGTCTGGGCCAATGCGGTGCCGGCGATGGCCCACAGCGCGGCGACGAGGCTAGTCGCCATCCATGTTCGCGAGGTCCGCCGCGCTGTAGCTGTAATTCGGGGACTCCTGCGTGATCGCGATGTCATGAGGATGATTCTCCACCACTCCGGCGGACGTGACCTGGATGAACCGGGTCCGCGTCCGCAGCTCTTCAATGTTCGCCGCCCCGCAGTAGCCCATGCCGGCCTTGAGGCCGCCCACGAGCTGGTAGACGTATTCGGCGAGCGGGCCTTTGTACGGCACGCGGCCTTCCACGCCTTCCGGCACCAACTTGTTCGTTTTCGTTCCGGGCTTCTGTGCGTACCGCTCGGCCGAAGACCCTTCGACCATCGCGCCGAGCGAACCCATGCCGCGATAGGCTTTGAAGCTTCGGCCCTTGTAGATGATCATCTTGCCGGGGCTTTCGGCCAAGCCTGCGAACAGTCCGCCGATCATCACCACGTGAGCGCCGGCCGCGACCGCCTTCGTGATGTCGCCCGAGTAACGGATGCCGCCGTCGGAGACGACCGGCACGTCCGTGTCCAGCGCCGCCTTGGCCGCCGCCGCAATCGCCGTAAGCTGCGGCACGCCCACGCCCGAAATCACGCGCGTCGTGCAAATCGAGCCCGGCCCGATGCCGATCTTGATCGCGTCGGCGCCGGCGTCAATCAGATCGCGGGCACCTTCGTACGTCGCCACGTTGCCGGCGACCAAATCGACCTTGTACCGCCGCTTGATCTCCGCGACTGTCCGGACCACATTCGCCGAATGGCCGTGCGCCGAATCGACCACGAGCACGTCCGCATCGACCGCCAGCAACGCCTCGATTCGCTCGAAATCGAACACGCCGACCGCCGCACCGACCCGCAGCCGACCCCGCTTGTCCTTGCACGACCCGGGGTAGCGCTGCAGCTTGTCGATGTCCTTGATCGTAATAAGCCCTTTCAGTCTATTTTCTTCGTCAACCAGCAGAAGTTTCTCGACCTTATTTTTCGTCAGAATCCGATCAGCCTCTTCAAGACTCGTGTTTTCCGACGCCGTGACTAGATTCTCCTTCGTCATGACCTCTTCGAGCCGCAACTGGTTGGACTCCAAGAACCTGAGATCGCGGCGCGTGAGGATGCCGCGCAGCCGCCCGTCGTCATCGGTGATCGGCACGCCGGAAATCTTGTGCTGCTGCATCACCTCGCGAGCCTGCAACACGGTGTCGCTCGGCCGCAGCGTGATCGGATCGACGATGATGCCGCTCTCCGACCGCTTCACCTTGTAAACTTCGCGCGCCTGCACCTCGATCGGAATGTTCTTGTGAATGACGCCCAGTCCACCCTCTTGAGCCAGCGCGATCGCCAACTCGCTCTCGGTCACCGTGTCCATCGGCGCGGAGACGATCGGAATGCCGAGCGAAATGTTCCGCGTCAGTGGTGTTTTCGTGTCCGCCTCGCGCGGCACGATCTCGCTGTAGGCCGGCTCCAACAGAACGTCGTCGAAAGTGATTCCCTTGTAAGCGATGCGATCAAGCATGACGTGTCTCCAACTGGCATGAGGCTGACGCGATTAAAGTTTGCGGCCGGCGCGTTTTCAAGACCAAACATTGCCGGCGCGCGCGGCCACCAACTCCTGCATGGGCTGAGGAATTTGCGGCGTGCTTGAATTAATGTGGTGAATCGCAAACAATGGGCGAATCCAATCGGAGGAGTCCACGATGCCCAATCCGGCAAACTCTACGTTTCGCACATTCTTCTTGGGTTCGATGTTCGGGGCGATTGTCGCCGTCTTGATTCTTACCGGCTTCGTCGTCGTGTGGCCGATGTGGAGGGAGGGTCGGCTCGCTATGCCCACGTCGCCTCCAAGCTCACCACCCGAGACGCCGATCAGCGCTGTAAACACGCCTGCTCAAGCTGAGTCGCTCGCAAAACTGGCAAAGGTGTTTGCCGACATCGAGCGCGAAGTGAAGCGGTTACGCTTAATCGGACAGGATCAAGACGCGGACAACGTGGCCGACGAGTTGATGCAATTCAAACAGCGTCTCAAAGGTCGCTACTCGCCCGCGGAATCGACCATTGCCGAGTTGCACGTGATCGGTCTTTACGGGCCTGCCGAGCCGAACACGAAAGGCCCAGGACCGAAAGATTATTCCGTCCCGCCCACCGTCGTGCGCGTGACCTACCAGCAGCAACCCGTCGTGTTGGCCTTCTCGGCCTACGAACCGATGAAGTGGCGTGTGGAAGTCGGCGAAGGCGTCACGATCCAGCAAGTAATACTGGGCGGTTATCACCGGCAGAAGATCGAGGGCCTGCCCGATAGTGTCCCAGTTACCCGCTGCGTTCACGAGGACGGCGACAAGCAGTCTTTCCATGCCTACACGAAGAGCGACTTCGAGCACTATCCGCAATTGGCCAGCGTCGTGCAGGCGCTGACAGGCCTTGAGATCGCGACCTTTCAGGGTGCCAACCGGTACTCGGGTGAACCATTCGTAATCGGGCCGGAAAGCGACGAATGGCGAGCACAGCACATCCTGGCGAACATCCGAAAACTGCACCAGGCTGCGACGCGCGACAGTCGTGACAAACAAGCGGCCACTCTGAAGAAGATGCGATTTCGCGCTCTCGACATCGCCGTGGCGCCAGGATATGGCTATCAAACGGCTGCCGAATGGCGCGACTTCACGCCGCTCGGCCCCATCGGCAATTTCAACAAGAAGCTGCCCAAGGATGTCGCCCATTTCGTCGTCGATCAGGACGCCATGAAAGGCTACGCAATCGCGGGCCACGATGTCCATGAAATGGATCTTAACAGCGGTCAGATGAGCAAGCTCGCGATCGACGTGGAGCTGCCGCAATTGAGTTGGCCGTGCGGACTGGCCTTTGACTCGAAACGAAAGCGGCTGATTGTCGTGAGCTTCGGCGGCGTTGGGTACATGTACTGCTTTGAACCGCGGATCGAAAAGTGGTCGGTGCTGACGGACCTGAACAACCTCGATCTTGGCGCGTTGGCCTACATGCCAAGTAACGACTTGCTCGTGGCAGTTGAAAGGGGCCGGGGTTCGGGAGGCGCCGCGAGCACGACCGTCGTCAAGTTCAACTCGGCGGGAAAGCAAATCGACGGTATCACTCTTTCAAAGCCGGTTCGTTTCGCGCGGGGTCCTTTCACCGGTTGCCAGATGGTCGCCGTGAACGAGAAACTAGTAATCATCGGGCCGCCCCTTCCCAGCCTCTCCGGTGACGGAACAACGGTGCGGCATAGCTACATCGTGAATCCAGACACGGGCGAAGTGACCTACTCCGGCGAAATGAAGTCAACTCCAGAGGAAGTCCCGATGTGACATCGTCGCTTCCAAAGACTCAACTTTACGACCTCGATTCCCTTTTGCCGACCTCTGCCGTAAATTCTAAGGCAGCATCGCACTCGATTACGCCCGCTGAAAAGCTCCTTCGGTCCCTGGAGACGCTTCATGCCACGAACGAAATGTTGGCCTGCTGCAATTTGTTTGGCTGTCGTGCTGACGCTTGACGCTGTGATCGCGGACGAGCCGCTGCACGTGCAGGTGGATCGGCTGATCGCGGTAAAGGCGGCGGGGCAGCCGATGAGCGTGCCGGCGGATGACGCGGAGTTTTTGCGGCGTGCGGTTCTTGACCTTGCCGGGCGAATTCCGTCCGCGGCGGAGTCGCGGGCGTTCTTGAATGATGCGGAGCCGGCGGCCCAGAAGCGGGCGAAAATGATCGATCAGTTGCTCGCCGGGCCGGACTATCCGCGCCGGATGCAGGAACTCGCGCACGTGATGCTCATGGAACGTCGCGGCGACAACCCGGACTGGCTGGCGTTTCTGAAGACGTCGTTCGAGGCGAACAAGCCGCTCAACTCGCTCGTGAAGGAAATCCTGTTCCCCGATCCGAAGAATGACGCGACGCGCGGGGCCGGATTCTTTCTGTCGAAGCGGCTGGAAAAGTACGGCGAGAACCCGGTCGATTATCCCGGCCTAACGCGCGATGTGGGCCGGCTGTTCCTCGGCATGGACCTGCAGTGTGCTCAGTGCCACGATCACCTGTTCGTGAAGGATTACAAGCAGGCGGACTTCCAGGGGCTGTTCGCGTTCTTCCAGAACACCGCGCCGCGAACGGACGTGAAATTCCCGGCCGTCGCCGAAAAGTTGATGACGCAGAAGCTGGAGTTTCAGTCGGTCTTCAAAAAAGAGAAGAAGGAGACTGGCCCGCGCGTGCCGGGCAAGGACGAGATTGAAGTCGCCACGTTTCCGAAAGGCGAAGAGTTCGCCGAGCCGCCAGACAAGAAGTCGAACTCGCCGGGCGTGCCGAAATTCAGCCCGCTGGCGAAGCTCGCCGAACAGTTGCCGGCCGCCGACAACGCCGCGTTCGCTCGCAACCTCGCGAACCGCGTTTGGTTCGTCATGATGGGCCGCGGGCTGGTGCACCCGCTCGACCTACACCACAGCGAAAACCCGCCGTCTCATCCGGAACTGCTCGACGTTTTGACACGCGAATTCGCCGCACACAGCTTCGACGTGAAATGGCTGCTGCGCGAGTTGGCCCTGACCGAAACCTACCAGCGGTCGAGTCGCCTGCCGGACGGCGTGACCGATTCGCCGCCGGAGTTGTTCCTGGTCGGTCACGAAAAATACATGTCCGCCGAGCAACTGCTGTGGAGCGTGCTCCAGGCGACCGGCAGCGACGCCGCCACTGGCAAGCCGCTGCTGCCGCCCGGCGCGACGCCCGACAAGCTCCGCGAAAAGTTCGTCAAAGCCTTTGCCAACCCGCCGGGCGACCCGGAGGGCGACTTCGCCCCGTCGCTTCGTGCCGCCCTGTTCATTCTCAACGACACCGCCGTGCTTGAGTGTCTCAAGCCGCAACCAGGCAACTTGATCGACCGGCTCTCCAACCTCGAAAACGCCGACCAGGTCGCGGACGAACTCTACATAAGAGTGCTGACTAGGAAACCGACTCCCGGCGAGCGGGCTGAGCTGGCCGAATTTCTGCCCAGGCACAGCAACGAGCGAACGAAAGCGCTCGCGAATCTCACGTGGGCACTGCTGGCCTCGACCGAGTTTTGCGTCAATCACTGATCGAA
>Ga0247727_10012371_pt1 | contig 14670 bp, 14 predicted proteins | sample WisWelCaveWW1625_FD_202498 | JGI IMG/M metagenome (GOLD analysis project Ga0247727, IMG submission 202498) | Biofilm microbial communities from Wishing Well Cave, Virginia, United States - WW16-25 | ecosystem: Environmental > Aquatic > Deep subsurface > Groundwater > Cave microbial mat | place... | reverse complement strand
TTAATTTTTCTTCAGTTAGAAACTGTACGCTTGTTGGAATGCTATCATATTTTCTATGCCACACATAGATTGGTTTATCCGTTCCACTACAGCTAATGTCTTCTATATTCACATCATACATGAGGGGATCGATTAAACCAAACCCATTGATGTCTCGTTGTAGATAATATTTTACTTTCTCAATGCTTGCAGTTGAGTTGGCAAAAAACATTTTTTCATGTTTTTCTAATATAGAATTCAAGTGAGATTCAAAATTATTACTATCCGTAATATCAGGTGACTCTAGACTTGCTTCTATAAGATCACGCAAGTTTTCGAAAATTCTTTGCTCTTCTTGTGTTAACCTAAGCTCATCGACAAAATACAGATAGTTTGCTTTTTCTTTATTATACATAATATTTGCATAGCTAAAAGGCGGATGAAGTGGATACTTCTCAATTATCTCATACCCAGACGGGATGGTTTGAGTTTGGCTTTCCTCAAACAGATGACTTTGCAGAAAACTTTCTAGCTCTTGTTTTTTTATTAATTCTTTATCAACCAAGTATTATTTCACCATCTTCATCTATGTAATTATGCTGGGCGTGCATTGGGTTCTTCCACCACGTTCTCTTCTTGTTCTTGTGTTTTCGCTACTTGATCAGTTGTTTGCTCAGAATATACAGGTGGTTCAACGTCAGCTTTATTCGTAACTGATGTGGGTGGCAGTGTATCAGCAACTTGTGCAGCCTGTGCGCTAACTTCGCTTTGTGATGGTGCAGAGATGTGAGAAAGTTTGAATGCAGGACAAGGTATTTGCATGCTTTTTGAAATTACATAAAAGAGTGGAAAAAGTTCTTGATATATTGTACTTGCAATACGAGGTATGTTATTTTCATCCTGACTAAGGTAATGTGCTATCTCAGATTGACCTCCAGTAATAGAAGATGACCCTTCTACGCTTATGCGCGTGTGTTTGGGGTTTGACAAAAGTATGAATGTGTATTTTACCTTGGTTTCTGTATCAGTACTACCGACTTCTTCAAGAGCGGCCTCAATATCATACTTATTAAATACAGTCTGCTCGCTCTTTGATTTAGCAATAGATAGGGAATGTATCTCTACTTTTGGGTTCATTTATGCTTAATTTACTAGTCCGTTACGATTTAACCACCTGTCTGTAGTGCTATGATACATCTCCTATGATTAAGTAAGATATGAGATAGTATTTGTGAACAAAAATGACCGAGCGCATAGAGCAATTTAGCATGAGCAAGCAAAATGGTGGTATAGGCGTATCTAAGCTTAACCAAGACAATTTTAGCCTAAAAGTGACAATGTCGAAAATACAGCGACAGGAACACATACTTTTAAAATATTATGATATCAAAAAGTATCTTGATCCGAAAAAGTTTATCTTCGCTCCTGAATTGCAGGAATTAATTCCAAAAGATACTCCGCCATATTTAGATAATGGACAAAGATATGTTGAAAGAATCGCAAGAGCGCTTGCATTTTTTAAGCAATGTGCACTCATAGGTCCAAGCGGTACAGGAAAAACTCACATTGTATATCTTGTATCAGAGCTTTCAGGACTTCCGATGTGGGAGATAAACTGTGGTCTACAAACATCTGTTTTTGATCTCTTTGGTAGGTACATAGGCCTTGGAAAAGAAAACTGGATAGATGGTTTGATAGTTTCCTGGTGTAGACATGGTGGTATACTCTACTTAGATGAAGCAAACATGATGAAACAAGACGTTGCTACAAGACTCAACCCGATCTTGGATCAAAGAGGCCACATGGTACTAACAGAAAAGGATAATGAGATAATACCACGACACAAAGACGCTTATCTGATAATTAGTATGAACCCAGTTGCCGCTGAATTTGCAGGAACAAAACCAATAAACGCTGCTATGCGAAGGAGGATGAGCGTTTGGTTGAACTTTGACTACATGAGTGTAGGTGATAGAATTGATGAAAAAGAAATTAATTTGGTTATGGAAAAAAGTGGATTAAACAGGGATACTTCAGAAAAGATAGTCAAAGTAGGTGCAGAATTAAGAAAGCAATACAAAAGTGGAGAACTACCATATGGGCCATCTATAGGGGATCTAGTAAATTGGGCAAAGCTAATAGCAGATGGTTCATCAATAAAGGAAGCAAGTGATGAGACGGTGATTGCCACTACAAGCGATGACCCAGAAACCCAAGCAATGGTTAGAAAAATAGTTCATAGAATATGTGAAATTTCTTCCTGAGCGAAATGGAACGAAGTTTTCTTGATTTTACGTCTCATATTTTCTATGATATATCAAAGAAAAATCCCGAAGAGGAAATTTTTCTTGTTTCCACAAAGACAACTTATCCACTGCTTAGTTTTACACCACAGCCTCAAGCAATAATTCCATTACCTAGAGTGCAAAATGAAAAGTATACTTTTGATGGAATGGCATTTGAGAATACAGAAAATGGAAGACGTAATATGTGGAGTCTTTTCTTGGCTTCCATTTATCATCTAGCAGCGCATACAGCTGTATCACAATATTCTGTCTATGACAAATGGCGAAAAAACAAAACTCAAGAAATTTGCTGGCAAGTAATTGATTTTATAGAAGACTTGGTAGTAGAGAAATACCTATCAACTGCAGACTATGACGCATCTGACAATATTAAAAATATTAATGATAGCCTGATAAACAAATGCAAAAATAATACCGTAAAATCAGGCAGCACTATAAAAAATAATTTTACCGCATTATTTCTAAAAGAAAACAGTAAAAAAATTACTGACATAAAGAACGAAATTCTAGCAAAGAGAGGAGGAGCTGAACATATACAAAATATGTTATCATGTGCCAATATGCTGTATAACAATAGAAAATTACTTTCAGCTACTGTATTCCCATATTGTGAACATCACAATGTAGAAGAAACAATAAAACTTGAAAAACACAATGCTGATTTCAAACTGCATGGGTTATTTGAAGAAAATGTCAATATGCTTGAAGATTTATGGAATGCTGAAGAAGAAAACAAATCTAGACTGCTTAGAAAATACAGAAAACACTTACGCGGCCTAAATTTTGATGAAGTCGTTATTCCATTTGGAGATATTAATACATACTTGCAAATAAAATCACAAAATAATGTTCTGTTAAGAAAAATTCGTGATGGCATACGAATGGTAACCAATACACAGGATGATCCTACAATTCAGGAGATGGGACTCATAAACATGCAATATGCAATTCAAGCAATAGCATCTGAAAGTAATACGGTAGAAATTTTTGAACAAGATCAAGTTAGAAGAAGTGAAGAGGCGTGGGTAATTTTGCTAGATTGTAGTGCCAGTATGAAATTAAAATTTAATAAAATGAAAGAATTTGCCTTATGCGTTGCAGAAACTGCAAACGAGCTTACTGGCCGCAGTGATGCGTGGTCATTATATGGCTTTGACAGTAAATTTACAATCATTAAAGATTTCAAAGAAAAATACTCGCAAGAAGTAAAGGCAAGAGTAGGTGCATTAAAAAGCGGAGGTCTCTCTTTTGTTTCTGATGCAATAGAACTAGGAAATAAATTGCTTGCAGAGGATACAAGAGAACGAAAGTATCTTTTTGTGATTACAGATGGACAACCATCCGGGGATGATAAATTTGAGAAAAGACTAGAAAAAACTGTAAAAAGTATAGGAATGTCTGGTGTAGGCATTATTGGGATAGGGATCAGAGATAATTTTACAAAGCTTTTCAGCAATAATTGTGATGGTTCTAATTTGCGTGATACAGTAACCAAATTTATCAAGACATATCGAGACGCGGCTGCTGATATGTAAGTCAAAAAAAATACACCCTCCTCAAGATAACTAGGATATCATTACTTTTGTATAAGAGAAAGAATGTTCCCAAGAACAAACAAAAGAAAAGCAATCAGTACTGTACTGACAACCATGATTATCTTGGTCGCTTCTGTCGTTCTTGGAACAGGTGTTGTCATATATGGTACAAGCCTCTTCCAGACAGGAGCTCAGCAAGAAGCAATTGCAACCCAAGGTATCAAGGTATGGGTTAACTCTACCGACACAGATGGAATCGCATGGGGCGCGGTAGGTGTAAGAAACAGTGGAGACAAGCTCGTTTCTGTAGACAGCATCATAGTTAGAGGTGCAGCAGTACCTTTCACACAATGGTATGTCGAGAGAAACCAAACAGCTGTTACCACAGACAACTTCCAGTCCCAATATGTTGAAAACAATAATGATGGGAGTGACAAAATGAAAGATAGCACCTCGTTTTCTGGAGTGAGTCTGTGTGCCGCTTCTGCAACCACAGTACGAATTGACTTTGATGGAAGTGGTTCCAACAAACCATCACTTTGTCTTACACAAGCTACTGGACCAACTGCGTTAAACCCTGGTGAAAGAATGATCATATACTTCAAGGTATCAAACGGCATCGTATCATCTGTGGACTCTGGTTCTACATCCAGTGTGAGTGTATTTGCAGGCAAAACCGGTGCACCAACTAGTGTAACAATCGGTAACTTCTAAAGCCACTAAACTTCCAAAACTTTTTTCTTTTTATAATCTTCCATTTCCACTGTCGGAAACTACTATTACAATGTTCACATCAAAATAGTATGTTTTCTCTAAGACACCAAAGATAATAAATCAGCAAGTGTAGTCGTATGTTGGTATGGGATGGTGTAATAATAGATCAAGAAGAGGGTTAAGTACAGTCGTTACCGGAGTAATAATGCTTTCTGCTGTTGCTGTTTTAGGTACCGCAATTGTTGCTTGGTCTAATAGCAATCTTTTTGCAAACCAGCAAGTTTTGAATACACAGTTAGCAACAAATGTTAATAAAATTAAAGAATCAATAGTAATAGAAAATGTGTGGTTTAATCAAACGGCGCCAAAATCTATAAACATCACACTAAATAATGTAGGAACCATTGGCCTTAATGTCACGTCTATAAAAATTGATAACGAGACTGATGGCGATGTAGATCAGACTAATCAAACAAATGATGCAGTTCTTCCAGGTAAAACAAAATCTTATGCAATTAAATTTGACTGGCAGACTAACATTCCTGTCAAGATATTTATAACAACATTAAGAGACAACATCTTTACAACAGAGGATTCTCCATGAGGGGCCGAAAAGGATTAAGCAGTGTTGTAGGAACTGTTTTTTCCATAATTGCACTTGTGACCGTTGTAACTTATGTTACATACAGCATGAATACTTTACAACAATTTAACCAAGAAGTAATGACTAAAAACACGGAGATAATTGATCAGGCCAAAGAAGAATTCAGTGTTGTCAAGGCTACAATACCTAATAACAAATTTAATATCACGGTTCAAAATACGGGAGAACTTCCAATAAATATTGCAAGAATCTGGATTTCAAACAAGACAGATCCGTCGTGGGGTACCGCAAAATATGATGTAAACATACCAGTGTCACCTGGTAAAGTCGCAACTAATATTGGTCAAAACATTGCACTTACAGCACTAAGTACACAAGCCTATGAGATAAAGATGACAACTGAGAGAGGCAACGAGGATGAGGTGTTGATAAACTCGCCAAGCCAAGAACCGCTGTATTTACAATTACACGCTTTGCCTGAAGCAATCTCTACTGAATTTACTACTACGATATTACTTACAGTCACAAACAACATGTCAAATAATAACATGCTGCTAAATGTTGCACCTGATCCAACGGATGGTACAGATTCAATTAGTGTGACTACAGTCTGTGCTACAACCTGTTCAGCCACTTGGAAGTCTGGCCCAACCCCAGCTTCATATCCTAGTCTAAAATACGGCGATACTGCCACCTTCAAATGGATATACGAAATACAAGGTTCCCCAGATGATACTGCAACATTTACTGCATCGCTTGAAAATGGTATAGCTAGCAATACTGCCAGTGCAGTTGCTACAGTTACTGATGTGATCTCTGCACTTGAAGCTGGTTCTGCAATCACATCTAAAGGGTTAACAGCTTCCACGCTTGGAGATGATGTCTTACTATTCCATCTAGAAACTGACAGAACGCCTTCAGCTAGATACCAGATGTACTCTGGTTCTGCAGATGGTGGTAGCAATGGCTTGAAAATAGATCTTGATACTACAAATCCGCGTTTTTTTACAAATAATGGTACTGACACCATAGACACGCCAACAGGAAATTGGGTAGCTTCTTTGAAAGTGCAAAGTGAGGCCATGCCACCAATCTTGGTTGGAGATAGCGAAAGCATGATCTTTCATTTTGATGATGGAGGAGCAAATCCAGATAACTCTCAAGCTAGCAGTACCAGAGATCTTGAAGGGTGTGGTCCATATACAATGACACCAATAAGGATTACTGCAGACGCCGATGATGGAGAAGAAGTTGTGTCTACTGGTGCCGTAGATTTGACTTCTAGTGGGGACCTAGAGATGCCATATGATGGAAGCACACTACAGATCGTTGGACTGCGCTTTACTGGCGTGACTGTTCCACAAGGGGCTACTATACAAAGTGCCTTTATTCAGTTTTCAGCAGATGAGGTACAACAAGGAACAACCACAGTTAGAATTCGTGGCCAAGCCGCTGATAATGCTGCTGCGTTTACCACCACCGCCTTTGATATATCAGCCAGAGCTGATACAACTGCTGCGGTAACTTGGGGTCCCATTCCTGGTTGGGACCAAATAGGTGAACAGGGACCTGATCAAAAAACACCCGATATTAAAACGGTTATTCAAGAAATTGTTAACAGAGCTGGTTGGGTTAGTGGTAACTATATGGTCATAACGGTTGATAACAGCGGTACTGCATCAGGCAATAGGAGAACAGCAGACATAGCTAGTACTACTGTTGGACCTCAGCTGCAAATAACTTGGACACCACAGGCCGGTTCTGGAGGGCCGCCAACTTGGTCTTCTACTGGCGGACCACATGTGTCAGGCGCGTTTTCTTTTGATGGAGTAAATGATTGCTTTAGGAGCGTAAATAATGTAGCTTCTGGAGATGCAAATCATATAGACGTTGAGCCTGATACAACTGCACTATGGTTCAAAACAGCCGCTGCTGTAGGTGCCACTGAACAACATCTTGTGTCTTGGGGCGGTGATGGTACCTGTCCAGGCAGTTGTGATTATTACAAAATAGCTTTAGAAGCTAATACAGGGAAAGTTATTTTCTCATATTCTACCAGTTTAGGTGTTGCTGCTAGCACTAACACATGTAAAAGTATAAACGAATATGACAATGGTAACTGGTATCAGGTGGTTGCTGTAAGAGAAGGTCCCCCTGGTGGAGATAATAATGAGTGTAATCTATACATTACTGACATTAACGGAAATGATGCTGAAGCAGTAGTTAATCAAAATCTTCCCGGCGACAGCACGTATAATGTGGATTCGAATGGGAGATGGTACATTGGTTCAAACGAAGCAGAAAATGGCAACTTTTTCAATGGCTATATTGATGACGTAATTCACTGGAACAGCAAAGCTTTGGATGCAACAGAATCTGATCAGTTATCTAAGGTAAATTATGGCACACAAGCTCACAAACTTAATTTTTATTTGGACAAGACTGATAAAAATGGGGTGTTTGTACAAAATCTTGTTACAGATCTAAATGTTGCCATACCATTCAAAGATCCTAGAGGTGGAACTGACAATGATGATTCCACATATTACGTATTCAACCGTACGCTGACTCCGGGTGCAGTTACATTGACCCCTAACCAGAGATTGAATTTTAGTATTAATTGGGTAGATTCAACATCTACTTGGCAAGCACTGCAGCTTGATATGAAAATAGATGACCAAGATATGACGCCATTACCTAGTTTCCTACAAACAACTAAGCCATCTGTACCCTTCCCATCATATTTTGTATATGATAAAAGTAACCGCCTAAGTGTTTATGTGTATAATGTAGGTCCATATGGAAGCTGGTTTGTTTATCAAGGAACCAGGGCAGTCTTTGATAGCTCAACTTCTGGCACTTCGTATGCAGCTATCATATGTTCTGTCAATTCTACATATTCCACTGATTTTTGTAGTACAAGTACCTCAAACAATGGTGCTTGGATGGTTAATGAACATAGGGATAGCATCTTCGTTCCAGTCAATAAAATAGCTAGAATTTTCTTTTGGAGCATACAGGATAGACCTGACAATGACCAAGCAACAGGAGGTACCTTAATTCCAGCTGGAGAGTATGACATGACTGTATTTATTGATGGATACGATGAGAAGGGACAAAAGTTTCTTAGAAATTTGAGTCTTGGAAGGGTCAGGGTTCAAGACTAATGTTGTAATTTCAACAACTTACATACACATATTCTTTATATAAAAAAGGGCAGTTTTTATAGCAATGGTACAAGAAAACCCTGAAAAACCAGACGGTCTAGCCGACGCTTTAAAGTATATGGAAACGCTAGTTGACGAAGCAGTCCAGATCTATGAATTAGACCAAGAAAAGACCAACGTCATAGATGAACTATACAATTCTTTAAAAATTATCACAACCTTTCTTGGGTTTTCAGTCGATGTCCATCCCGCACTATTAAATTATCCATCAGATACAAGAGTTGTACTTACTCCATCACTTGACATACTAGTCATAAAACCAAATTACAAGTCAGAACAAAAAAGACTGGATGAATTTACGTTAGACGAGATATCTAACATCATAAGATATTCCATTCCAACCCTTACAAGTATGGCAAAATCTGATAGAAGCTATACCAACAAGAAGATTGCATTTTTGCGTAATGCTTCAAAGACGTTAAAACAGCTACGCAATGCAAACATTGAAGAAGGCAGCCATAATACATCAGTGTCTGTAGAAGAGGTAAAACAATAACATGAAAACAGGAGACGTAATGCATTTTCGAACAATTGAAGAATTACAGTCTTCAATAGATAAGCAACTTGAAGAATTAAAAAAAATGGCAGACGAATATTCCAAGACAATTGGTGAAAAGATCAGAGCAAATGAAGGTAATCAGAGCGAAGATTTAGCAGAACTAAAAGAAAAACTGCAGGGCCCTACTGATCCAAAAAAGAAGCAGCCTTCAAAGAAAAAAGACCAGAAGAAAAACTGGTATGATATGGGGGCCATCGCTGTTTATGATGGCATAGGAGTAAAAGGCGAACTTGAATTGTATTTCCAGGCTCTAGATGAGATAAAATCAAACATAGAGAATCTACAAAAGACAAAAGAAGCAATAAATGGCCTTGTCTCAAGAGGTCTGCGAAAAGACCTTGTATATGCAGCATTGATGAGACACAACATGCCATTTGAGGTGACTCTTCTAAAATCTGAGGGAGCAAGGAATAAGTTCTCATACAAAGCGATCTTCTCAGTTGAGACAGAACCACTAAATATTAACATAATATAGGTAGATGAGATGAAAAATTTAGAAAACACAAACAAATATGATATAAAAGATAAGATGCCTAGATCACATAAGCGATCAGTCAGATCAAAAGTAGTAGACTTTCGCACAATATATTCAGGCAAAGGATCAGGAGATTCCGAAATGAGCAGAATACAAGGTGAACAAGTACAGGAACTGTCTATATTTGATACGTCACCAGATTCAAAGATGTATGATTATAGACTATCACTTGATCAAGTAAAGGAAGCGCTATACAAGTATGGTCTTACTGCCAACCAGGCTAAAGTTTACATATTTTTGGGCAAGTATGGTTCCAAAACAGCACCAGAAGTATGCAAGGCATTAAGATTACCCAGAACGGAAACATACCACCTGTTAACTACTTTACAAAACAAGGGAATCGTTTCTGCTACGTTCCAGCATCCGATCAAATTCTCGGCTTTGCCACTAAGCAAGGCAGTCTGGGTATTGGTCAATTCAGAAAAAGAGCGCGTTAAGGCTCTGGAAAACCAAGAAACTGAACTTGTAAAACTTTGGGATAACATTCCAGACTTTCAAACAGAGGAAAAAGAGATCGTAGAGAACAAGTTCCAGATGTTACAAGGAACAAACCAAATTCATAGCAAGATAAATGAAATGATCAATACGGCAAAAAAGGAATTTTTTGTCTTAGGCTCAGAAAAAGACTTTTTGAAGTTTTACCACTCTGATTTTCTTGCACCACTAGATAATTCAGAAGTCGATCTAAAACTGTTAACATCATCTTCTGATAGAACAATGTACATCTTTGATGAAGTAGACCGAGCAAAAGTAAAAAGAGTACCAGATGGGATACAAGACAATTTGTGTTTTATAATAAAAGATGACGATGAGTTAGTTTTCTTTATGAAAAATGCTAGCCAGTCGGAACCACTGCCAGTTGCAATGTGGACCGATTCTAATTCAATGATTCACTCAATGAAGCTGTTATTTGGCTGCATGTGGGAAAAATCTAAAAATGTACACCTATAGCCTAAGGAACTACCCTTGGATGCATCAACTGCAAACCAGATTCACCTAGTTTTATAGGGTAAATCTGTTCACTATGCCTAAGTCCACGCATCTTGATTACCTGAATAGTTCTTTCCATAGTATCTTCTCTTCTAACATGATTAAGTAGGATAAGTCCTGAAGCCACATACCATTCTGCAGGAGTCTTGCCAGCATCGGGGCTCTCCGAAGTTAAAATCGATGTACAGTGTTGATCTTCTAAGGCATGAATCATTCCTTGTAATCCTTGTCTTGCGTAGAATTTGTTTGTGTATTGCATACCAAGTACTGTAAGTGAATCAACAACAAGACGTTTTGCTTCTATTCGCTTAATGCTACTTAGAATTAATTGTGTTAGATGCATAAATGGAAGTGTTTCTCCACGATAAAGAGATTCATCCAACGCGATAAAGCCTTCTTCCATCTTAAATGGCCGCGCGTCAATTATTAGCATCTTTCCTTGATCAATTAATTTTTGAATGTCCCAACCAAACATTTTAAAATCATTTTTGATTTCACGCGGGCTTTCCGAAAGAGTGACAAATACCCCCGGCTCATCAAAATCTTTTGCGCCAGAATGTAGAAACTGCATTCCAAATGTTGTCTTTCCACTACCTGGTGGGCCTGACAAAACAATTGTCCTTCCTTCTCTAAATCCGCCTGATACTATGGAATCAAGCCCAGGAATTCCAGTCCTTACTTTAACTTGCGAGGAATCCATCATACAACAAAGTGAAAATGAAAAGTCTATTTAAATACTAGTTATATTATTCCAATCATTTCCATTTTTGGAAATGATAATTATTATTGAACCAACAACTTCCATTTTTGGAAGTGTTTTCTATAGTTTTTATTGAAAATCGTGATTACAGTAATGTTAATCACCGTTAACTATTTTTAAAAGATGAAAGAGGCATAATTAGTGGCTAAAGTTCTAGGAATTATAGGTGGGGGTCAGCTTGGCATGATGCTCACCGAAGCAGCAAAGAAGATGCCAGAACGTATTTCAGAGATAATAGTACTAGATCCTACTAAAAATTGTCCTGCTGCAAAGGTTGGTGCAAGGCAAATTGTTGCGGATTTTAAGGACAAAAATGCCATAGTAGAGTTGTCGCTGCAGTCAGACATAATCACATATGAGATAGAATCGGGCAATAGCGAAGTCCTTGAATCATTAAATGGCAATGTTACTGTAAATCCATCGCCTGCTACTTTACGAATAATACAAGACAAGTACATGCAAAAAAAATTCCTACGTGAAAATGGCCTTCCTGTTGCAGACTTTATACAAATTGAATCAGTTTCAGACCTAAAAGAGAAAATTGCATCATTTGGATATCCTGTCATGCTAAAGACAAGACGAGATGCGTATGATGGCAGAGGAAATTTTAGAATAGAGAAACCGGATCAATTAGAACCAGCCTACCAGCAGTTTTCTGGAAGGTCAACAATGCTTGAAAAGGTCATCAATTTTCAAATGGAAGTATCTGTTATAGCTGCAAGAAATACTAAAGGACAAATTACTACATATCCACTTGTAGAAAACATTCATGCTGAAAACATACTTGAAATGAGTATAGCTCCAGCTAGAGTAAGCAAGCAGGTTTCAGAAGAAGCAGAAAAAATTGCCAAAAAAACAATGGAGGTGTTGCATGGAGCTGGAGTCTTTGGCATTGAAATGTTTGTAACACAGGATGAAAGAGTTCTCATAAATGAGATAGCTCCTAGAGTACATAACTCTGGTCACCACACTTTGCAGTCAAGTGCTACTTCACAGTTTGAACAACACCTAAGAGCAATACTTGGGCTTGAACTTGGCAAAACCGATCTGTTACACTATGCTGTGATGTGCAACATCTTAGGACCCAAGAACTTCCACGGAATATACCAACCAATAGAGATTCAACAAAAAGAGGGCGTGTATTTAAAAATGTACCAGAAAGAGGAGGCAAAACCCCAAAGAAAGATGGGTCATTTCAATGTAGTAGACATAAAAGATACAAAAGACATTGAATCCCTCATTAGAAAAGCCAATGAAGTTAAAGGTTTAATAAAATTCAATTCTGTTTGATCTTGTGAGCTATTCAAGAAAACCACTGATTGGAATTATTATGGGTTCAAGCTCCGATAGCAAAATCATGCACGGAGCGGCGACCATTTTAGATGAATTTGGAGTAAAACATGAGGATCAGATTGTATCAGCACATAGAACCCCGACTAGATTATCAGACTATGCAAAACATGCAGAAAAAAGTGGATTCAAAGTGATAATTGCAGGAGCAGGAGGTTCTGCACACCTTCCAGGCATGATTGCTTCCCATACCATCATTCCTGTAATTGGTGTGCCAATAATGGTCTATAATGACAAATCAGGAAATTCAGAACGCTTCAAGTTCTCTGCCTTCGGTGGACTTGATTCTCTTCTTTCCATATCTGAGATGCCAACGGGTTCACCAGTAGTCACAGTAGGCGTAAACAAGGCAACAAATGCAGGACTTTATGCAATAAAAATACTTGCTAATGAATTTACTGATTTACAAAAAAAACTCAGAAAACACAAAGAGAAACAACACCACTCTGTAGTCAAAGAATCTGATGAGATGAAAAAGCTTGGCCTAGCCAAGTTTGCAAAGAAAAAATACAAGGCATAACATCATTACTGTACTTGGATGTAAAAGAGATACTATACAACGCAATTAACAACTACAAAGAATACAGAATAGTATCAGATATTGCTCAAGGCAACAGCTCAGAGGCCTTAAATGCAATATGTAATGAGTGCATGCCTTTACTTGAGAACCTAGAAGGCGGCAAATCTGAGAATTTGATTTCATTTGCAGAGAGCTTTATACATTATTTATTGACGGTTGCATTAATTCCAAGCCAAAGAAAAACGGTTCACGCAGGTATCGAAATAGATGTGGTCATACCAGATGTTAGAACTCTTGCTTCTTCTCCACAAGATGCTATTATTGTAACATTCCCAAAAACCGACGATCATAAATTCATACAAAAACAAGTTGCGGAGCTTACAAAAATCCAACCACATAAAGATAACATCTGGTTTATTCTAAAAAATACACTTCCATTAGAAGCAAGAGTATACATCATTAATCAGAATAAAAAAACATACTTTATGAATATAATAAATGACATAATTAGTTTTCTGTCAAACAAAAAGCAATCAAAGTTGAGGCTTTTTAGGATATAAGTGAGTGTACATCTATCTTTTTGCTAACCATTTCAATCATCTTGTCAATCTGATTAAGATCTTTTATGAAAGGTATTATTCCAATGATATTGATTCCTGTAAGCTCGTATAGTGTTGTTGGGGCGCTTTTTTCTGCAGGAGATCCCTTTTCATCAAAATTGTTTATGACAAGCCCTTTTACTTTAATATCGTAATCTTTGCACATCTTACATGTCATAACCGTATGATTCAATGTTCCAAGTGTTGCTCTTGTTACTATGATGGTTTCAATTGCCATTGCTTTGATCATATCTGCAACAAAAAAATTTTTGGTAATCGGAGTCATTATGCCGCCTATGCCTTCAATCAATATCACATCATGCAATGAAAGCAGCTTTTTGAATTTTGTAAGAATTAATGGCATGTCAATTGGCACTGACAAAAGTTTTGATGCATCATAAGGTGACGTTGGAATTGGTAAAAAAACCGGATTTATCAAATCTTCAGGATCCTTTATTCCTGCCGCTTCTGCTAGAATTGTAACGTCTGATGATTTGTAGCCCGTTTTTTGTTGATAACCAGTAGCAATTGGTTTCATGACTCCAACATTAACTCCAAGATTACGCAAAGAACCCGCAATGCCCGCTGTAATGGCAGTCTTTCCTACACCAGTATCAGTGCCAGTGACAAAATATCCCTTCATAGGTATTATTTGCTCTTGTTACTTATGAGTTCAGCGTACCATTATTAATGCCAAAACCAGATTTGCATTAATTGAACTCTAAGGATTTTGTCTGGCATCCATACACGCAGATGAGAGAATGGAAAACGTTCGATGTCATAACAAAAGGCGAGGGAATGTGGCTTATTGATTCTAAAGGAAACAAGCTGCTTGATGGAGTTGCAAGCATGTGGTGCAACGTCTGGGGTCATTCTAAAAAAGAACTTGTAAACGCAATGATAAGCCAAACTAAAAGACTACAGCATTCATCACTGTTTAATCTTACAAACGACAAAGCAGAGATTCTAGCAGAAAAACTCGTTAGCGTTTC
>Ga0247727_10012370_pt1 | contig 14671 bp, 14 predicted proteins | sample WisWelCaveWW1625_FD_202498 | JGI IMG/M metagenome (GOLD analysis project Ga0247727, IMG submission 202498) | Biofilm microbial communities from Wishing Well Cave, Virginia, United States - WW16-25 | ecosystem: Environmental > Aquatic > Deep subsurface > Groundwater > Cave microbial mat | place... | reverse complement strand
CCAAGCCCGCGCGCGCGGCGGGGTTGTTGCAAACGCCCGCCGGCGCGGCTGATCTGATCGGCCGCGTTTCCTGCGCCCGCGTCGCCGCCGCCGCCGGCGCTGCAAAGCTGGTGTTCGACAGCAGCTAAAAATCACAGCGAAAACCCAACCCCCAGTCCCGGATGCGCACGCGTCCAGCGACCTGCAGCCATGCCGGTGATCTTTATTTGAGCATGTCCTGAATCTGGATCAGGGCAGGGCCGATGATGACGGCGAACAGCACCGGCAGGAAGAACACGATCATCGGCACGGTGAGTTGCGGGGGCAGCGCGGCGGCCTTCTTTTCCGCTTCGGCCAAGCGCAAATCGCGGTTTTCCTTGGCCATCACCCGCAGCGCCTGACCCACGGGAGTGCCGTATTTCTCCGCTTGCGTCAGCGCCATCGCCACCGATTTGACGCCCGGATGATTGGTGCGGCGGGCGAGATTTTCATAAGCTTGGCGCCGCTCGGGCAAATAGGAGAGCTCCGCCGTGGTCAGTGCGAATTCCTCGGCCAGCTCCACCGACACGGTGGCGATCTCCTGGCCCACGCGCTGCAGCGCCAGCTCGATCGACATGCCCGCCTCCACGCAAATCAGCATCATGTCGAGGCTGTCGGGAAACGCTTGCATGATCTTGGAGCGCCGGCTGTCGGCGAGATTTTTGAGATAGAGGCCCGGCGCATAAAAACCCGCCGCGACACCCCCGACAATGGCGCCGAGCTTCATGTGCAGCGCCCACGCGGCGCCGAACATCATCACATAGCCCACCGCAGCCAGGCCGAACACGATCGGCAGCGCGGCGCGGTAGAAATAAAACATGGTCTGCGCCGCGTGGCCGCGCAGGCCGGCGCGGATCAGCTTTTCCACCAGGGTGTCGTCGGCCAGCGCCTTTTGCAAATTGAGCCGTTCCACCAGCCCCTTGGCGAATTGGTTGGCGTTCTTGTGCTGCAAACTCGCCCCATTGGCCAGTTCGGCGCGGCTCTTCTTGCGCAATTCCTCGCGCTTCTTGGCCACTTCCTTGAGCCGCGAGCCGAGCTTGTCGTCGGCCAGCGCGGGCGCGGCCAGCGTCATCACGGTGGCGAAACACGCGCCCGCCGCCAGCACCCCGGCGATGGTGAGCGGATCGATGATGAGCTCGACAATGTCCATCGCGCCAACGCCTCAGAATTTGAAATTGACCATTTTGTGCATGATGAAAATGCCGAGCGACATCATCACCGCGCAGCCCACCAAGATCAGATTGCCCATCGGGTCGATGAACAGCACGCCGATATAATCGGGGCGGGTGAAATACACTAGGCCGCCGACCGCGATCGGCAGCGAGCCGATAATGCCGGCCGAGGCTTTCGCTTCCGAGGACAGCGCCTTCACCTTTTCCTTCATCAGCCTGCGCGCGCGCAGCACGGCCGAAAGATTGCCCAGCGATTCCGACAAATTGCCGCCGGTCTTCTGCTGGATCACCAGCACGATGGCGAAAAAATTCACTTCCGGCAGCGGCATGCGGTCGAACATGCGGTGCAGGCCTTGTTCGAGGGCTACGCCCATGGTTTGGGAATCGCACAGGCTTTGGAATTCCGCGCGCAACGGCTCGGGGCTTTCGGTGGCGATGATGCGCAGGCATTGATTGAGCGGCAGGCCCGATTTCACCCCGCGCACGATCACATCGATGGCGTCGGCGAGCTGATTGGTGAATTTTTTTTGCCGGCCGGCGACCAGGAATCCCAAGATCCAGCGCGGCAAACCAAGCAAGCCGATCATCACGCCCATGCCCGCCCCGATCGGGCCCTGCACCAGCAGGCCGGTTATTCCAAGCGCGGCGCCCAAACACGCCGACATCACCCAGAACGCGCTCGGAGTGAGTTTTATGCCGGCTTGGGCGATCTGGCCCTTGATCGAGAAACGGCGCTTGCGCGATTGCTTTTCGTTGAGCGAAAGTTCCTTCAGCGCTTCCTGTGTCGATTGCTTGCGCTTGAGCGTGGCGACATCGACATTGGGTTTGCGTTTATCGATTGAGCGCGCGCCAGCCACCGCCTTGATCCGCTTTTGCGCGGCGGCGGGCTGATTTTTTCCGGTGAACGCGATGCCGGCGCCGCCGATGGCGACGAATGCCAGCACCGCCGCGATCAAGGCGGGATCCATCAATTGGCCTCCGTCTCATCGAGCGCTTGGGCCAGCTCTTTTTCGAGCCCGAAATAGCGCGCGCGCTCCCAGAAGCGCGGCCGGCCGATGCCGGTGCCGCGATGGCGCCCGGCGATGCGCCCGTTCTGATCCTCGCCTTGAATTTCGAACAGCAGCAGATCCTGGGTGACGATAGTGTCGCCTTCCAGACCCAGCACTTCGGTGATTTGGGTGATGCGGCGCGAACCGTCCCGGAGGCGCGCGGCTTGGATGACGACATCGACGGCAGCGACGATGATCTCGCGGATCGTCTTCGGCGGCAGCGAAAAGCCGCCCATGGTGATCATCGATTCAAGCCGCGAGAGCGCCTCGCGCGGGGTGTTGGCGTGCAGGGTGCCCATGGAGCCGTCATGGCCGGTGTTCATGGCTTGCAACAGATCGAACGCTTCCGCGCCGCGCACTTCGCCGACGATAATGCGGTCGGGACGCATGCGCAGGCAATTCTTGACCAGATCGCGCATGGTGACCTGGCCGCTGCCTTCCAGATTCGGCGGCCGGGTTTCCAGCCGCACCACATGGGGCTGCTGCAATTGCAATTCGGCGGCGTCTTCGCAAGTGACCACGCGCTCGGTCGGATCGATGAACGCGGTCAGCGTGTTGAGCAGAGTGGTCTTGCCCGAACCGGTGCCGCCGGAAATCAACAAATTGCAGCGGCAAGCGCCCATGATCTGTAATATTTTCGCGCCCGCCGGCGAGATCGAGCCGAACTCCACCAAATGCGAGAGCTTGAGCTTGTCCTTCTTAAACTTGCGGATGGTCAACGTTGGGCCGTCGATGGCCAAGGGCGGCACGATGACGTTGACGCGCGAACCGTCGGGCAAACGCGCATCGCAGATCGGCGAGGATTCATCGACGCGGCGACCGACTTGGCTGACGATGCGCTGGCAAATGTTCATCAGCTGGCCGTTGTCGCGAAAGCGGATGCCGGTCTTTTGCACCTTGCCCTCGACTTCGATGAACACCGCATTGGCGCCGTTGACCATGATGTCGGCGATGTCGTCGCGCGCGAGCAGAGGCTCCAAGGGGCCATAGCCCAGCACGTCGTTGCAAATATCATCGAGCAGCGCTTCCTGCTCGGCGATCGACATCACCACGTTCTTGATCGAGATGATCTCGGCGACAATGTCGCGAATTTCGTCGCGCGCGCTTTCGGAATCGAGCTGCGCCAATTGCGTGAGATCGATGGTCTCGATCAGCGCGTTGAAGATGGTGGATTTGACCCGGTAATAGGCTTCCGAGCGATATTCCGGGCCTTGCTCTGGCTCGGGCTCGGGCGGGGGACGCGGGCGGGGCGCGGCGGCGGCCGGCGGGGCGCGCTGGGCTGGGGTGTTTTGCGGCGCGGGCGCGGGCGTGGGTTTGGCCCCGACGGCGGCCTGGGCGCGCGTGGGCGCCGCCGCGGGTGGCGGCGTGCTCCCTGCTTCACCCAGGCTTCGCTTGCCGAACATCAAAGTCCCTTCAGCGTTTCAGGAACGGAATCTTGTCCGCAAGCGAGGCTTTCTTCGCTTCCACTGGTTTGCGCCCGGTGAGCGAAGCAGCCAGCGCGTCGAGCGCAAGGGCGGTTTTCGCTTGCGGCGCGACTTCGCCGATCATCTGACCGTTGTTGGCGGCCATGCCGAACAAGGCCGGATCGAACGGGAACGACGCCACCGGCGCCGCGCCCAGGGCTTCGGCGAAATCCTTGAACGGAATCTCCGGCCGCTTCGGCACGCCGACCATCGAAAGCGCTACGGTCGGGGGCGAATCATGAGGACGCGACGCTTTGAGCAGATCGACGATGTTCTTGGTGTTGCGCAAGCTAGCAAGATCCGGTCCGGCGACGATGATCACGTCGTCGGCGGCGAGCAGGGTTCGTTTTATCCACGAATTCCAAGCGTGGGGCAGATCCAGCACCACGAACGGACTGGATCGGCGCACCCGCTCGATCACCGATTCAAAGGCTTGCGGGTCAAGTTCGAACTCGCGTTCCAAGGTCGCTGGCGCGGTCAGCATTTGCAGCCGTGCGGTCTGCTTGGTGGTGACACGTTCGAGGAACACATCATCGACGCGGTCCGGCGCCAGCAGCACGTCGGCGATCGATTGCGCCGGGTCCTGGTTGAAATCGAGCGCGGCGGTGCCGAAGGAGAGGTCGAGGTCGAGCAAGGTAGCGCCGGCCTCTTGCCGCTCGGCGATCGACCAGGCCAAATTGTGCGCGATGGTGGAGGCGCCGATGCCCCCGCGCGCGCCGATCACGGCGATCACGCGCCCGGCGAAGGGCTTGTCCGGATTGACGTAGAGCCCGCAAACGGTGCGGATCAAATCGACCGGGCTCATCGGCGGCACGATGTATTCGCTGATCCCGCGCGCCATCAATTCGCGGAACAGAGAGATGTCGTTCACTGCGCCGATGATGACTACCTTGGTGCCTTGTTCGATCACCTGGGCCAGGCGGTCGAGGCTGTGCAGCATTTGCGCGCCAGGCAGATTAGAATCGATAATCAGCAGATTGGGGCTGGCCTGAGTAGCGAAAAGCGCGGTGGCCGCGTCGAGGCCGCCGCTTGCGAGGCTGATCTCCGCGCGCGCCATGCGCCGGTCGGAGGCGATGCTGGCGATCAGTTCGGCGATGCCCGGGCGGTCGCAACTGGCGTGAATAGTGACGCGGGGAACCGGCTGTTCGGTGAAGCGCTCTTCACCGCGCGGCGGCGGCGGCAGCGCCGGGGCAGGGGCGCTGATCAGCCCAAACGGATCCTCGCCGGGAAACGCGGATGGCGGAGCCTCAGTGACGGGTTCTGGCGTGGTGTCGAATGGCGGCGGCTCGGCCTTGGCGATCTCGCCGACGCCGAAGCCTTCGTCCTCCTCGAGCACGAAATCTTCTTCGTCGCCGACGCTCCAAGCAGGTTCGGGATTGTTCATGGCGCCTAATTCACTGCATTGCTGATGGTGACGGTTTCATCGCTGCCGCGTTCGGCCCCAGTAGGCGTGCCCTCGCGGTAATGTTCGAACACGGTCGTGCGGCGCCCGGAATCGCGCGGGTCTTCGTTGCGCGCCTGCAAGAGGTCGCGCGGGTCTTCAACCATGGCGGCGAGATTGGCCTGGGTGGCGCAGCCGAAGCTTTCCCAAGCCTGGTTGTTGCTTTGGTGGGCCAGGTCTTGCCGCCACAGCGGTGCGCAATCGGGCGCCTGCGCCTCGAACCGCGCAAAGCTCACGATGATGGGCGCGTTGCCGGCGGCGTCATAATCCGAACTGGCCAGCGCCGCGTAGGAAACGCCGGCTTCCAGCAGCGCTTTGCGTGTTTCCGCCGCCAGCAGCGGCGCCGCTTCTGCATTGGCGCCGCCCGCGGGCGTGCTCACGATCAAGGCGCCGTGGCCGTAGCGCAGATAGCCGCTGGCGAAGGCGCCGAGATCAGCGCGTGATTTGGGCGATAGCGCTGCATCCGCCGAGCTAAATGCGATCTCAAACCGCTCGGCGGTTTGCTCGACCTCGATGCGATGGCGGTCGGCGCTGCTGGAAGCGAGCGGGAGCTCTGGCGCCGGCACGCTGGCGCAGGCGCCGAGCGCGCTCAAGCCGAGCATCAGCAGGGGAAAGCGGGATTTCATGGCGCGCCTCATTCGATAACGTGTCCGTGCGGGCCTTGCAGAGTGCGTTCTGGTTCGCCAGAGGCGCGGGCAGGGCGGTACATGTGGTTGAGCCGTCCGGTGAGCAGGCTCTCGCCTTCGCTTGGATTCATGAAGCCGTCGGCGGGCGTGCGCAGCTGATCGGGATTGGTCGAGCGCACCAATATCGGCGTCACGATGATGACCAATTCGGTTTCGTTGTTGACGAAATCGCGCGAACGAAACAGCGAACCGAGCACCGGCGTGTTCATCACCCCCGGCACGCCTTCGAGCGCGTGGCGGGTGCGTTCCTGGATCAGCCCGGCCAACACCATCGAGCCGCCGGACGGCATTTCCAGCGTGGTCTCGGCGCGGCGCACTTGCAAAGCGGGAATGGTGATGCCGCGAATGACAGTGGTGGTGCCGTCGGCGTTGCGAATGGGAACATCGCCGGTCGAGATCGCGCCTTCGGACGTGAGCTCGCTGACTTCGGTCGAGACCTTGAGCGAAATGCGCCCGCCCGACATCACCACCGGCGTGAACGCAAGACCAACGCCGAACGGCTTGAACTCGACGGTGATCTCGCCATCGTCGGAATTCACCGGCACCGGAAATTCGCCCCCCGCCAGGAAGGTCGCGGCTTCGCCGGAAATGGCGGTGAGGTTCGGCTCGGCCAGCACCCGCAACAAGCCGGCGCGCTCGAAGGCTTCGATAGAGGCGTCGGTCTGGCGGTCGGTGGAGAGGGTGGCCGGGCCCCATTGCTCGGGGCTGGTCGAAGTCGGGGGCTGGTACCCGCCGACGCCGGCGCCTATGGTTGGTTGATTGGTTCCGAGCGTGTTGCCGGGATAAGTGACCGAATTCGGATTCAGAATTGAATCGGCGACGCCGCCGGATGCGGCGAGCCCGCCCAGCGCACGGCCATTGATGGCAAAGCCGTTGCGGGTGGCGATATCGACGAACGCGTCCGAGGGCAGCAGCCGGTTGATCATCTCGTCGTAATTGAGATTGATGCCGAGCTGACGCACCAAGGTGCGGCTCATTTCAACGACGCGAACCCGCACCAGCACTTGCTCGCTGCCTTCAACCTGGATCATGTTGATGACGCGCGGGGTGGCGCCGCCGACTTGCGAGGTGCCGGGCGAATGTGAACCGCCGGCCGGGGCGCTGCCCGCGCCATTGCCGCCGGCGATGCCGAGAAATGTCAGCGCGAGCTGATAGGCGCGGTCAGCTTCGGCGGCGCTGCGCGCGGTTCCCGACAGCACCACCGAAGCGTTCATCGCCTCGGCGACGATGCGCGCGTCGGGCGCGTGCCGGCGCAGTAATTCGTTGAGCGGGGCGACGTCGGGCTCGACGCGGATTTCGACATTGGCGATCTGGCGACCGCCGGCGTCGAAGAAGAAGATGTTGGTCTGCCCCAACGCGCGACCGATCACGTAGGCGCGCCGCGGAGTGCGCACGGTGGCGTCGGCGATTTGCGGATTCGACACAAGAATGTCGCGCGCGTCGGACGGCAGATCGATGATCGCCGATTTGCCGAACGGCAACACCAGCGAGGCCGACTGCGCCCCGCCGCCGCGATTGATGCGCATGGTGCGCGCGTCCGGCGGTTCGACTTGCGCGAACGCCGGCCCCATCGCCAGCGTCGCCGAAAGCGCGCTGGTCACAGCCAAACGCAGCGATTTTGCCGAGATCATCGCCCGCCTCCGGAGACCGCGCCGAATGCGTGCACGCGCACCGCTCCGGATTGTTGGCTTCGATTGCTCGAGGCGCCCATGCCGACGGTTTCGATTTGCACCCCGCGCAGCGCCAAGGAGATGTCGCCGAGTTCTTCGGCGAGCGCCAAGGCGCGCGCATCGGCGATACTCATTTCGAGCACGGCGAAATTGGCGTCGATGGTTTCGGGTGCGCCGCCGCTGGCTTGGGTCTGGGTTTTGTCGCCCAGCGCCAGCACGCGAATGTCCTCGGCCACGATATTGCTGATCACTTGATCGCCGCTTTCGCCATCGACGCTGGCGGTGACGATGACATCGACATGGTCGTTGGGCTGGATGTAGCCGCCGACAGCATTGCCCGGCTCGATCTCGACGGCCACGGCGCGATAGCCCGGCGTCAGTTGCGCGGCCATGAAGCCGCGGCCCTCGGGCTGGATCACCGCGCCGGTTGTGATCGGCTCGCCGCGCGCGAACGCACGCCGGCTCACCGCGCCGACATATTCAGCTTGCGCCGAGGGTTGCGCCGAAACGCGGATGAAGCTCGGCGAAATGGTTTCCTGCGGAAACAGCGCCACCGCTAAATCGCTTGGCGTCAGCGCCGCGCCCTGGGCGATATCGCGGCCCGCCACCAGCACTTGCTCGCCGGCGATGGGAATTGCGTTGTCGGCTTGCTTGGCCTCGCCGCTCGCGCCCATGCCGCGGATGAGCAGAAGCGCGCCAATGGCGGCGATTGCCGCGACCACCAATACGATCAGCTGACGCGCTGACATGAACCATACTCCCCGCGTGAATCGTCCCTGAAACCGACCTGACCACGTTTATGGCTAAGGCAGAGTTAACGAATCCAAAGTGAACGGCAGCGCTGGAATGGCCATCAGCCCGCCGGCCATGATCGCCACGCCATAAGGAACGCCGCCGCTTTGCTTTAACAATCGGTTTACGAATGCGGGCTGGGTTTCGGTTTGCTTCATGAACTGGCGCGCGGCCAACAACGCCAACGCCAAAACCCCGCCCGCGATCGCGGTCCAGAACATGAATGCCGGCAGGCCCGGAAACCCGGTCCAAACACTCGCCGCCGCCAACAACTTGGCGTCGCCGCCGCCGATGATGTTGGCCTGGAACAAGAAGAAGCCGACCGCCAGCACGGCCAGCCCGAACAGAGCGTGCATGCCAATATCGCCGAGCGGCAGGCCGGCGGCGAGCGCCGCGACCGGGAAAATGCCCGCGAGCGCGACCGAAACCCAATTGGGAATAGTCAGCGAGGCGATGTCGGACCATGCCGCATAGAGCAGCAATCCGGCGAACGCCGCGAGCGAAAGCAATTCAAACATCGCCTTATTGTTTGCGCGCGTCGCGTGAAGATTTGCTGAAAATGCCTGATATATTAAGAAAAATGCTAGTTGCGTGGATTCCGAGTTGAGCCTGAACGCCCGTCCTCCCCCGCAAGGGGGAGGTGGCGCGCGCGTAAGCGCGTGACGGAGGGGACAACGCGGTGCTTGCAGGCTTCAGCGTCACCCCCTCAGTCAGCGCTGCGCGCTGACAGCTCTCCCTAGTCGGGGGAGCACGAGGCCCTCATTGCTTCTGTTCGAGTGCATCGTCGGGCGCAAAAAAATCGCCGCCCTTGGAATGGCGGCGCGAGGGGAGGTAGGAAGGGGACGGGCCGCCGCCGCGTGCGACGGCCCCTCCGTAGTCAGTTATTAGCTGGCGGCGTCGAGTTCGGTCGAGACGTTGGTGAACGTCGCGTCGAGGCTGTCGCCGACCAGGCCGACGGCAGTGATGATGGCGACGCCGATGAGGGCGGCTATGAGGCCGTATTCAATGGCGGTGGCGCCATCTTCGTTGTTCAGAAAACGCTTCAACATTTCATTTCTCCGTTGTCGAGTGCTTGTCACCGGCCCGGTGGAATGCCGCACCCGACATCCAATCCAGACACAGGGCGACCATACGGGCCGAGCGCTTAATCCTTTGCACCACGAACAGTGTAAAAAATCGGTTTACTGTACAGAGGAATTTTTATGTATTGCTGGCAGGTTGTAAACATCGTCCTCCCCCGATTAGGGCGAGGTGGCGCGCGCGTAAGCGCGTGACGGAGGGGGCAACGCGGTGCTTGCAGGCGTCAGCGTCACCCCCTCAGTCAGCTTCGCTGACAGCTCCCCCTAATCGGGGGAGCACGGGCGCCTTCAGGGGAGTCGAAATCGGCTGATCGTCTTAGCAAACCTGAAACTTTTGGCGCGTAGCTGCTTATAAAGAGAACATGAAGTAGGAAGACGCCGATGCGAAATGCACGAGCAGCGTTCGCGGCCTTGGCCGCTGTTTGCGTTATCGCCAGCTCAGGAACCGCGTTCGCGCGCGACATTCGCGTGGCGCTGGATCAGGCTTTTCCGATCAGGCTCGCGGAAGCCGCCGAGGGCGTGGCCATCGGCAATCCCTCCATCGCCGGGGTTTCGGTGCAGAACGACCGTTTCTTGTTCGTCACCGGCCGCTCCTACGGCTCAACCAATCTCGTGGTAGTCGGCGAGGCCGGGCGCGTGCTCTATTCCGGGCGCGTGGTGGTCATGCCCGATGAAACCGATGTGGTGATCGTGACCCGCGGCACCGAGACGGCGCGGCTCGAATGCACGCCCTTGTGCCGGCCGCGTCCCGATATCGGCGACGGACAAGCCTCCGAAGCCGTCAACCAGCAAATCACCAATCACGCTTCGACCGCGACAAGCGGAAATTAATGCGCGTTTACGTTTTCGCTTGACGGTTTCGCAGGGCTTCTGCGCCTAAACTGCGTTTCGGAGGCGAGATGTTCGTGGCGTTCGCAAGCTTGAGAAATGCCTTTGCCCGCTTCGGCCGCGCGCGCGCGGGCGCGACCGCGGTCGAGTTCGGGCTCATCGCTCTGCCTTTCTTCTTTCTCACCTTTGGGCTCGCGGAAGTGGCGATGCTGGGTTTTGCCCAGACCAGCCTGAATTTCGCGGTCGATGAGGCCGGCCGGCGGATTCGCACCGGCCAGGCGCAATTGGAGGGGGTCAGTTATAGCGGAATCCAGAATGAAATCTGCACCCGGCTCAACCGCTTCATGTCACTGAGCTGCGAGAACACGCTTTATCTCGACGTGGACCGCTTCGACTCGTTTTTGGATGCGGCGGCGATTGACAGCCCCATCGACGCTGGCGTGTTCAACAATGCCGGCTTCGGTTATGCGCCCGGCGATCCGTCCGAAATCGTAGTTGTGCGCGCCTATTACCGCTGGAGCATCATGACGCCGATGTTCGAGAATATTTTCGGCAACGTTTCGGGCGGCGAACGGATATTGAGTTCAACCATGATGTTCCGCAACGAGCCCTACGAATGAAAAAGCGCCGCCGCTTCCGTCGTTTCGGCCGCGCCAAACAAGGCGTCGCCGCCATTGAGTTCGCGATCCTCGCGCCGATGATGGTGTTCTTGCTGTTCGGGTCGGTCGATTTGCTCGATCTGCTGGACACCAACCGCCGGGTCGAAAACGCGGCTGCCTCGCTCGCCGATGTCGTGGCGCGTGACACCGAAGTGTCGAATGATGAAATCGCCGGCCTGTGGGCGGCGCTCGACGTGCTGATGTTTCCCGACGACGGAACCGGCGTCAATGTGCGCCTCACCAGCATCAGCATCGAGGACGCCACCACGGCGCGCGTGATGTGGAGCGAAGGGCACGGCTTGGCCGCACGCACCGCCAATTCAACTATTCCGCTGCCGAATGACATGATGGTGGTCGGCACCAGCATTATCTTGGCCGAGGCCGAATTCGAATATGGCGCTCCGCTCGGGTTCCTGCTGGATGGGCCGATGACGCTTGGCCAGGACGTCTATCGCCGCTCGCGCCTGGTGGATCCGATTCCGCGCGTGGCCTAAGGCGGTACTTGACTGTACGGCCCCGCGCGGCATCAGTGCGGCGATGAAAACTCCCAAGAGCGCGCCAATGAATCCGGTCCAGGCCGTCGATCGGCTTGAGCACTTGCACGAACAGGCGGTGTCGGCCTTGATCGCCAGCGTGCGCCGCTTTGCCGAAGCGGGGACAGCGCCCAGCGGCGCCGAGCGAGAGCGGTTTCGCTATCCAGAATTGCGCGTCACTTATTTGCCGGACGCGCCCACGCCGAGGCTCGCGCGCGCTTATGGCCAGTTGACTTGGCCCGGCGAATATTCCGTCACTATCACCCAGCCTAATTATTATCGCCGCTATCTGATCGAGCAGCTGACTTTGCTGGTCGAGGATTACGGCGCCGAACTCAGCGTGCGGGTCAGCGACACCGAAATTCCGTACTCGTTCGTGCTCGACGCGGCGGGCGCGGCGGCGTTCGAAAACGTGCCAGCGGAAGACTTGGCGCGTCATTTTCCCAATCCGCGTTTGACCCAAGTCGGCGATGCGGTGGTCGATGGCTTGAGCGTCAAGCGCATCGACGGGGCGCGGCCGCTAGCCTTGTTCGATGCCCCCCGCACCGATTATTCGCTGAAGCGCATCGAGCACTATACCGGCGCGCCGTGGCAAGATGTACAACCTTGGATCCTGTTCACCAATTACCAGCGCTACGTCGATGAGTTCGTGCGTTGGGCCGCCGAAGGCGTAAAGCACGGCCCGAAAGGCTGGGCGCTTTCGTGTCCGGGCAAGGTGCGCATCGAAGCCGGCGATAAGGACGCCGAAGCCAAGGCGCTCGACGCGCCCTGGCGCAAATATCAGATGCCGGCCTATCATCTCACCACGCCCGACAATGACGGCGTCACTTTGGTGAATATCGGCGTCGGGCCTTCAAATGCAAAAACCATCACCGATCATTTGGCCGTGCTGCGTCCGCATTGCTGGCTGATGATCGGCCATTGCGGCGGGCTTCGCCACACTCAGCGCATCGGCGATTACGTGTTGGCGCATGCGTATCTGCGGCGCGATAAAATTCTCGACGACCGCGTGCCGCTGGAAGTGCCAATCCCGGCAATCGCGGAAGTTCAAGTGGCGTTGCAGCAAGCGGCGGCTGCTGTTGCCGGCGATGACAAGGACGAGCTGCGCCGGCGTTTGCGCACCGGCACGGTGGTCTCCTACGCCGACCGCAATTGGGAGTTGAACTACAATCAGGAACGCCAGCTCTTGTCACAATCGCGCGCGGTGGCGGTGGATATGGAAAGCGCTTGCATCGCCACACAGGGCTTCCGCTTGCGCGTACCTTACGGCGTGTTGCTCTGCGTTTCCGACAAGCCCGCGCACGGCGAAATCAAACTCCCCGGCGTCTCGGATCGCTTCTACGACAAAGCCGTCGGCGCGCATTTGCGCATCGGCCTGGAAGCCATCGCGCTGCTGAAGCAAAACCGCGACCGGTTGCACTCCCGCAAACTCCGCGCCTTCGACGAGCCGCCGTTCCGGTAGCTCGGCCGGCGCCGCGGGAAACGCCGGCCATCATTCCCGTCAGCTCCGTGGCCGAGCGCGCGAGATAGCTTCAAGCACTTCGCTGAAATTCTCGATCTCGGGCATGAAGCCGGCGCGCTTCATCATCCTTGGTGGCGGCTTTGGAATATTCGGTGGCGCGGGCTTCGAAGAAATTGGATAGCGAGCTATGTATGCCGAAGCGGGCGGGCTCCGCCGATCGCATCTGAGCGCGCGGCTGAATCCAAGTAGGCGTCGTGCGGAAGCCGTATGCGTTTCAACGCGGCAGGCTTTCCAGTGCTCAGCGCCAAATCGGGATCCGCCACTTTGCGCGCGATCGCTACCATTTCCTGTTCGCGAACGCGCCTATCGCCCGGGAGCTTGTCCAGGGCGTCGCCAAAAGCCTGACTGCCTGGGCGAGCACTGCCCAGCAGCTCGGCATACTTGCTCACGACGTGCTCTCGAACCGCAGCTTGCCCCGCACCAGCGGCGGGAGGCGGCGCCAGTTGCGTGAGCGCCGCGATCGGCAGGCGCGGCCGCTGCTCCGCCCATTCAAGCAAGAGTTCGTAGTCATTAATGATCGTTTGCTTGGCGATGGTCCGAATCAGGATGGCCGCGCGCTGAAGTACAGGCAGTGCGTCAGCGATGAATGGGCCTTGGTTGTTTCTGTTCGTTTCGGGAGCGCCGCCGCGCGCGGCTCTCAGGAACGCCGCCACCGTGCCTTCCCGGCTCGGCAACGAGGTGGAGAGGGCGCTCACAAATCTTGCTTCGTCGCCATTGAGAGCGGCGCACAGGCTACTCAATACGGTCTTGAACTCACGCAGCTGCATTGTTCATCCGTTTCCAAACTTCACGACCTAGCGCGCGCACCATGTCCTTCAACTCTCGGTGGCCAGCATCGTCGCTTGAAGCGGCAAACACGATGCTCTTGCCTGCCGCCTCACGAAAGAGGGCGTCCATGGCGAAACTGAAAAACTCAAGCCACGCTAATTACTTGCCCGAAAATCTCACCCAGCCCCCTTGCGCTTCTCCATCAGCGTCTCGAACTCGCTCCACACCCCGGCGCCGCCGTGCCAATCGCCCTTGGTGGCGGCTTTGGAATATTCGGTGGCGCGGGCTTCGAAGAAATTCGCATGCTCGACGCCGTTGAGGATCGCCGTCAGCCACGGGATCGGGTGTTCGGTCTGCCCGTAGATTTTCGGCAGACCCAATTGCCCCAAACGCCAATCGGCGATGTAGCGGATATAGGCCTTGATGTCGTCGGCGTTCATGCCTTGCACCGGACCCATCTCGAAGGCCAGTTCGATGAAGCGGTCTTCCATCGCCACCACCGTGCGGCAGCATTCGACGATATCGTCCTTCACGCTTTGAGTCAGCGCGCCGGTTTCCTTGGCGTAGGCGTGGAAGAGTTTGATCATGCCCTCGCAGTGCAAACTTTCATCGCGCACCGACCAGGTCACGATCTGGCCCATGCCCTTCATCTTGTTGAAGCGCGGGAAATTCATCAGCATCGCGAACGAGGCAAACAGCTGCAGCCCTTCGGTGAACGCGCCGAACATGGCCAAAGTGCGCAGGATATCGGCGTCGGTCTCGACCCCGAATTTGTGCATGTAATCGTGCTTGTCGCGCATCTGCTGGTAATCGAGGAACGCCGCGAATTCGCTATCGGGCATGCCGATGGTTTCCAGCAGCAGCGCGTAGGCGGCGATGTGGATGGTCTCGATGTTCGAAAACGAGGCGAGCATCATCTTGATCTCGGTCGGTTTGAACACGCGCGCGTAGCGCTCCATGTAATTGTCGTTCACCTCGATGTCGGACTGGG
>Ga0247727_10012369_pt1 | contig 14671 bp, 12 predicted proteins | sample WisWelCaveWW1625_FD_202498 | JGI IMG/M metagenome (GOLD analysis project Ga0247727, IMG submission 202498) | Biofilm microbial communities from Wishing Well Cave, Virginia, United States - WW16-25 | ecosystem: Environmental > Aquatic > Deep subsurface > Groundwater > Cave microbial mat | place... | reverse complement strand
GGCCCGGATTGGCGTCGATCAGGGACTGAATGTGCGTGATGATTTCCGGCGTGAATTGTTGATTTGAGATCGTCACGCCTATAAGATAAGAAATCTTTGGGTCTGTGTTCAGTGAAAAATTTATGGGCCATGGTCAGGTCAATCTGAGGCATTACTTAAAAGATGTACTGTTTGATGTCAAAATTCGGATCGGTGTCGATCAGCTTGCGAATCGCGTCGTACGGGCGATCCAGAATTTTGAAGCCGTTCAGCTCATAGCCGGAGAACATCAATTCGCTGCGGATGTACAGAAAGGATTCGTACCACGCCACCAGCGCGCGCGTCGAGAGCCGGCGCATTTCTTCCGCCAGCTCATCGTAACGCAGGTCAACGATGCCCTGCCGCCAGGCGGCGCGATAATCGATCTGGCAGAGAATGTCTTTGATGACTTCCTCTTTGAAATTGTCGCGCTCATCGTTCGGCAGAATCTGATCGCAGCCAACCGACGGGGCGGGGACAACGGCGGAATGATTAAAGGGCGGCGCTTCTAGCGCCGCATTAAAAGAGCGGTTCGACCACATACGGCCCTCCTTAGTCGATGAAGTCTCTTCGTTGGATCAGCTCGTTCCGTGAGTCGATCTGCGGAAGAATGAGTTTACCATACCTGGTTAACTGTAAAATGTCCTCGCTCCGAGCAATGCCAAAACCGTGCCGGGAGCGAAGACGCCGGCGAAATCGCCGGGAAATTATCCCGAAAAAATCGCGCGGGGCAAAAACACCGGCGTAAAAGCCGGATAAACAAAGAACAATTATAGTAAATATTTAAAAAACTAAAACGTAATAAATAAATTTAAATTTAAATTACCTCAACATAAAATAACAAATCCTGCAACTTCACTGTGACACCTGACGGGTTTAGCTGACACCGTCTCAGGATTTTTCAATGGCGGTGCGCAGCGTGATGTTGTACTGTTTGAGCATGCGATAAATCGTCATGCGATGCACGCCGGCTTTGCGCGCGACGCGGCTGATATTGCCGTTATATTTGTTGATCAGCTCGACCAGATATTTTTTCTCAAACAGCTCCATCCAGTGCTGCCGGGCTTCGCGCAGGGTCAGATCGGCCGGAATCGCCATCCCGTCGCTGGCCGGCGCTTCATCTTCATGAAGATAATCCGGCAAATCCTCGACACCCATCACGCGCCCGTTCGACAAAGAGACCATACGTTCAACCACATTTTGCAATTCACGCACATTGCCCGGCCATGAATACCGCCGCAACTGTTTCATGGCGTCATCACTGAACCGCATATGTTGCCGTTCGTCCTCCCGGGAAAATTTGCGCAGGAAAAATTGCGCCAGCAGCGGAATATCATCGCGCCGCTCTCGCAGCGGCGGCAGATGAATCGGAATCACATTGAGGCGATAGTACAAATCATGGCGCAGCACTTTTTCTTTCACCGCCGTCGCCGGGTCGCGGTTGGTGGCCGAGATCACGCGAATATTGACATGGAGCAAATCCTTGCCGCCGAGGTGGCGAAACTGGCGTTCCTGTAAAACCCGCAGCAGTTTCGCCTGCAAATCCATGTTCAATTCACAAATCTCATCGAGAAAAAACGTGCCCTCGTTGGCCAGCTCCAACAGGCCGCGCTTGGAATTTACCGCGCCGGTAAACGCGCCTTTGTCGTAGCCGAACAATTCGCTCTCCAGCAGATTGGCCGGAAGGGCCACGCAATCGACCGGCACAAACGGGCCTTTCGCACGCGGGCTGTGCGCATGAATGCTGCGCGCAATCAACTCTTTGCCCGTTCCGCTCTCGCCGTAAATCATGATGTTGGCGTCGGTGCGCGCCACCTTCAACACCTTCTCGAAAATTTCCTTCATCTGCGGATTGGTGCCGACAATGTTATCGAAGGTGGAGGTGTCGCGCAACAGATTCCGCAGCAACAGCGCTTCCGCATGGGCCTGCTCGACCTGCTCGCGCCAGCGCTGCTGCGCCTGATTGGTGACGAGAATATTGTCGATGACCTTGATCAACTCCTGCCCGCCGAAGGGTTTGACGATGTACATTTTCAAACCCATTTCAATCAGCGCGCGCTTGCGATCGTGGTCGTTGTAAGCCGTGAGCATCACCACCGGCACCTGACGCACGTGATGATATTCTTCCTGCGTCATGAACTCCTGAAAAACCGCGAAGCCGTCTCTGTCCGGCATCATGAAATCGAGCAGGATGAGATCGGCGGCGCCCTGCCGAGCCAGTTGTAAACCCTGATTGCCGTTGTAGGCGGAGAGAAACTCGTAGCCGGCTTTTTCAATATAATGCCGGCACAGCTCATGCATGTTCGGATCGTCGTCAATCAACAGGACGCGCCGTTTGGCTTTCGCCGGGCTGCCTGTGAGTTTATGTTCCACAACGTTTGCCGGAGCGTTTTTCTCAATCGGCGTTGCCAGTCCGCTCAGCGGCGGCTCCGCCGGGAGTCCGTGTAAATTCGCGCGGGGAAAATCTGTGCTACCCGTTGGGGGTGTAACGACGTCCTCAAGGATGTGCGGCATTCTCTCCACCTCAAAGAGGTTGTAAATTCGATTGCTGAAAGCTCACTTCCGGTGGAAACTAATAAGTGTCGCAAAGACAAATATGATGCCACTCACCTGCGACAAAAACACGGCACGTTAACCTTATACATTTCAGCGGACTAGGCGAGACGGCGTTACGGAGATATTTTTTGTATTTTCGTAAAAATTTGTTCCAGAATGGAACATCTGTATGTCCGCATAACAGGTACGGCGGGAGAATTTTGGGGCGCGGCGAAAAGGGTGGGAAATTCTATTCAAATCGTCGCATGGATGTGACGGATGTTTTATCGATGCTACATCAAATTCGCAATGGCGATGGGCCGAAAACAGAAGCTCATGAAAAGACGCCATTGCAGGAAGTCGGACCTGGTCGCGCCGATTCTTCAAATTGGGAAATTTACCTGACCAGGTCCGGCTTCACATTTATTTTCTTAAAGAAGTCGGGGCAGGGGCAGGATTGCAAATTTTGCTGCATGCTCTGCGTCCTCACCGCACCAGGAGCATTCGCCTCGTCTGTTGCGCCGCACCAATTTGCAAACGATACAGATAAACGCCGCTCGCCAGATTGTTGCCGGATTGATCTTTGCCATCCCACACCGCTGCATGTGTGCCAGCAGCTAAAGGCGTTGCGGTGAGCGTGCGCACTTTTTCTCCCGTCAAGGTGAAGATCGCAAGTTCCACCGGCGCGGGCCTGCTCAATTGAAAAACGATTTTTGTTTCAGGGTTGCCGAAGGTTCCGTTCGCGGAAAAGGGATTCGGAAAATTTTGTGCGAGCTCAAATCCCGTTGGCAGCGCATTTTCTTCTCGCGATACCACGCCCGTCGTTGTCGATGCCAGGCGGCCAAAATTCGAGGCGTTGGTAAAATTCGGATTCGTCTCATTATTCTGACTCGAAGCCTGCGCGACAGCGAAATTATTTTTCGTAACCCATGTGTAGTCGATGTTGGTTGAGCTATCGGCGGAGATCACGACGCCGTTGACTATCGTTCGCGAGACGATTTTGCTGTTGTTGCGAATGCGCAAACAATCAAAATCACCGATGGACAACCGCACACGGCCCCACGCATCGACGGTGTTATTGGAAGTGACCCGAGTTATGAATAAGAAAAGCGGCGGCGGCTGGCCGAACGTATCGGCGTCAACCGTATTCCACGTTGTGCCGACTTGCAACGGCAGCGGCGAAGCCGTATTCGACGTGAGCACGAAAGTCGTGTCCGAAGTTTTAATTCCGAAGCCCAGGCTTTGCAGGCTGGTGGCATTCACGCGCGAATAGGAATAAAACTCCAGGCCGGGCTCCGTAGGCACCGTGCCTTTCTGCACAAAATTGGCCTGCGGAAAACTCGCGGCGAACGGCGTTCCCGCCGGCGCTAAAAATTGATACGTGATTCTCTCGGCTCGCAAAACCAAAGCGCGAAAATCCCAGGTTTGGTTCGCGCCGGCGGCGCCGACATTAACGGTGATGCTGTTCGTCGTGTCCGAGTCGAACATTTGCGACTTGCCGAGCAGTCCCAGAATATCAGTGGAATTGATCGTAATTTGCGCCGAGGCCGCGAACGGCAGCAGCGCGGACAATCCCACGAGAAGAATAAAACCTGTAGCATGGGCCTTGAATGACATGACATCCTCCTTGAGTTGTGAAGCGGTCCAATTGTTTAAGCGATGCAACCGGGTGAATTCCAATTTTTCTCAATATACACAAGCCGCGGAATTAAAGCAAAATAATTTATAAACTATCAAAAAAAAGGGGCGACGAATTTCTCGCCGCCCTTTTTTTAAGCTACACTTCATGATTTACCGTTGTGGCTTTTAGTTTGCCGCCACCGGTGACGCGCCCGGCGGCACCGGAAACGGCACTTGATTCTTCACCGGCGGAATGCTGCGCAAATAAGTCCACACCGCTCTGAGATCGTCGTCCGTCATTTTCCCATAATTGAACCACGGCATGGGCGGCAAAATATCGCGGCTGTTCGGCTGGCCTTGATGTTTGCCGCTGCGCAGCGTGCGCATGAAAGTTTCTTCCGTCCATTCGCCAATGCCGGTGCTGGTATCCGGCGTGAGATTCGCGGTGAAGCTAACTCCCCACGGGCCGGCATGCGCTGTATTGGTGCCGCTGCTTAATGTGATCGCGCTGCGTTGCGCATCCGCCGGCGTCCAGGTCGGATAGGGCTCATTTTCCGGATGGCCGGAAAGCATGCGGGTTTGATCCTGCTCGGGACCGTTCGGCCCCATCTTCCACGGCGTATGACAATCATTGCAGCCGCCGACGGTTACGAGATATTTGCCGCGCGCCACGAGATCGATTTTGGGTTCAATGGCCGCGCTGGAATTAGGTTCGCAGCCCATGAATTGCGCCGCAAAGAGTCCCGCAGCTAAAACAACGACTAATTTTTTCATAGCTGTCTCCGTGAAGTTGAGGTCTGTTTAATTTTGATCCTGATTTCATGTCATTGAGTTAGAGAAGATTGCCCAAACCCGTTAGGGTTGAAATGTTTATAGAATTGATTTTTTTGTTACGTTTGAACTCCGTAGGAGTGAAATGTGGAGTCATCGAAAATATGTCACTCCTACGGAGTTTCTATGAATAATTTGAACTTGGCTATAAACATCTCACGCCTACGGCGTTTGGGGATTTAGATGCGTTCCGAGTTTACTGTGCACGCAGCCGCAGCATGACCTGCTCACCATGTTCATTGGTCAACACCAGCTCGGCGCCGCGACCATCGGCTTGATTGGCGACAATCTGAAATTTCAGCGAGGTGGTTTGCAGCTCATTTTTAGTTGAAGCGCGTTGATCTTCCGCATGAATGCAGACGTCTCGTGTAAATTCACTGCCCATTTTCGGAGTGAGCACGATTTCCGCGCCATTGCTCGCGACGCTGCCTTCCTGATAGAGAAAGTAATCGGTGCTCGTAATTTGTTCGCCGGCGCCGAAGCGATATTCGCCGTTGGCGTGCACGATTAAAAACATGCCGCGGCCGCTGGGGTCGCTCCATTGCTGCGCATCCGCGTTGTAAAAATTCGCCGTTGAAATGGAACCGCTTTGCCATTGGCCAACCAACGCTGCCGGCACCGCGGCTTTCGATTCGGCGGCACGAGCGGAATCTTTTTGTTTCTCGCCACTCATAAGTTGCGCGGCGCTGATTCCGATGATCAAAGTAACGATGAGTTTCTTCACGACATTCTCCTTTTTGTTTTGGAAACCTGGCATTGATCTGAACTTTTATCAGATCGCTGTTGTCTTGTTGCTCAAAGATAAGTCAAAGTGAATGCCAAAAACACGCACGCCGGCGCGACAATAATTATGTTGCAAGAAAATCTGGATTTACCTGAATGCAGGAAGGAATGGAGTGAAGACTAATTTGCCGTGTGTTTGCGGGAAAATTGCCGAAAGGAATCGAGCGAAGTTGTTGCTAATGAGGGTAGGCTCGTTGAAATTCCCGAAAGGGAAAGAAGAATCCTGGAAGAATCACGAGTTGAGAATCGTGTCATTATTTTTAGGTTGGCGATTTATTGTTGATCACCTGGCAGCCAATGCTGTTTCTCGCCTCCGCATGCTCAACTGATGACGGGCGAATTTTTGATAAACTTCTTCTAAATATATTATAGAGAGTTATAATGTGCAAGCTATTTTTTAGACGTCGACCAAGACGTCGACCGATGCAAGAAGCTCCTATCCTCAGGTTGGCCCTTCTGGACTTGTTGCCGACGGGGCGCACTTCGCCTTACTACAGCATGCGCAACAATTTGGCCTGCATCTCAACATTAAAGCTATTCGAAGACTCTGCCTCTGCAATGGAACTGGTTGCAGGTATGAGATCTATTTGAAAAAGGAGCAGAACATGAAGGCGTCGATTCAGCATTGGATGAGAGGTGGAGTATTTCTCTTTTCATTAACGCTTTTAGTCTCGACGAGCAGCGCGCAAACCGCTCAAACACCCACCGTTGCGGTTATGCCTCTGGAGGTCTCCGGCGTTACCGCTGACGAAGCCAGATTGCTCGCGAGCCGTCTGAATTCCGAGTTGGTTCGTATCGGCGCATTTCGGGTGGTCGAACGCGCCCGCGTGGATGATCTTTTGCGAGAAATGGGGTTTCAGCAATCGGGCGCGTGCGCCACGAGCGAATGTGTGGCAGAAGTCGGCAAGCTGCTCAGCGTGCAATACATGGTGGGCGGAACGGTTGGACGGATTGGCCAGACTCTTGTCCTCGATACGCGCCTGATCGAGGTTTCCTCCGGGCGCATTATTCGCAGCACGTCGGACAATCATCAAGGGCCGGTCGAGGGACTTTTAGAAATCTTGAAGAATGTGGCGATCAGATTGGCTGATCGGCAAGAACAGCCTCCTTCGGGCCGGCCACTCACCCAGATGAGCCAACTGCAATCGCAAATTATGGCGAATGGCATAACCATAGCGACCAGGAGCCAGCAGTATTATAGAACACCGATTCAATTGGGCGGCGGCGGCTATTCTTGCAAGAGTTATGAAATATCGCCTGATCTGCGAGAAACGGCGCACGCCAATTATAGCGCCATTGCTGATGCAGATCATTCATTGACTATCGTTGGCATTGGCAAAGAATTGGGAGGCGCGCACGCCAATCCAATCAGGGTTACCATGAAGGTTCTGCCCACCGAATTGATGGCCACGATGGAGATCGAGAATCCTGCGGAGAACAAAAAACCGCAGAAGTTTCTGGTCAAATTTTCTTTAGAAAGCAGGAATTATGTTCTGCTTGATGAAGCCGGCAACGAGGTGAAATTAGACCCTGGAAAAGAGGCGCCTGGCCGCGCTGAAAAAGAGGCGTTTATGAATGTCAAACGCGGCGCGATTTTATCCGGTTGTGCCATCATCGCCTCGAAAAGCCAGAATTATTACAGGTTGCCAAAGAAGATGGGGGGCGGCGCCCATTCTTTCAAGGGATATCAAATACCGCCGGCGCTGCAAAAAACGGCAAATGGGAGCTATGCGATTATTGTGGATGACGATCATGCCATGACTATCGTCGGCATTGGCAAAGGACGTGGGTATGACGGCGTCAACCCGGAAAGAGTTGAAATGAAGGTATCGCCGGCGGGAATAAAGACTGCGATTAAGAATTAATCTTCCTGAAGAGAAAACATATGTTGGCACAAAATCAACGCAACAAAACAAGCCGGATCATCACGGAATTGGGAAGCCGGTGCGTCAAATATGTGCGCGAAAATTTAGATCGCTTTCAGGAAGTGGATGATGGATGGAAAGGCGAATCCAACTCCAGGAATCTGCGCGACATCGATGTGACGACCGTTGTTTCATACTTATTAGGGTGTTGAGTGGCAGCCTCGCATTTATCGGTGGACTACTATTCATGTCATGCTGGAAGCATCTTGTTTGTTTTCGAGCACTGCGCGTGGTTTAAAAAAGATTACCACGAAAATGCCGTAGCGCAGGCTTCCAGCCTGCATGCAGACAAGATGTCTGCGCTACGTTTTCATCATACTCGGGCGTCCCGCTAACGGGACATGGCAATTCCTCCGGAATGACAATGCCCTCCACCCCAGACTAAGGCCCTGCGTTGAGTGGAAGAAAATTAGCTGCGTCGTTTCTGCGCTGGCTTCGCAATGCCCAGCTTTTCCATTTTATAGCGAATCGTGTATTCCGCCGTTCCCAGCAGGCGCGCGGCCTGGGATTGGTTCCATTGGCTTTCTTCCAGCGCCTGGCGGATGAGCTGTGCTTCGAAGTCATTGACTTTTTCCTGCAAGGATTTGCGCGAAGCGTCATCCTCAAAAGCGGCGGCGCTTTGCAGCTCAGACTGAAATTCCGCGGGGATCGTTTTCGAGGTCAGGACCAAATCATCCGGCGCCGCCAGCGTGACCAGGCGCTCGGCAAAATTTTCCAGTTCGCGAACATTGCCCGACCATTGGCGTTGCTGCAAAAAAGTCAACAATGAATTCTCGAAAGATTCCACCGGCTTTTTCTGTTCGTCCGCAAATTTTTTCAGAAAGTGATTGGCGAGCAGCGGAATATCTTCGCGGCGCTCGTTCAGCGTCGGCAGGTAAATGGGAAAAACGTGCAGGCGGTAAAACAGATCTTCGCGGAATTTTTTCTGCTCCACCAATTGGCGCAGCGATACGCTCGCGGCGGCAATGATGCGCACATCCACGCTGCGGGATTTGTTGCTGCCGACGGGGCGCACTTCGCCTTCCTGCAACACGCGCAGTAATTTGGCCTGCATCTCCACCGGCAAATTGGCCATCTCATCCATGAAGAGCGTGCCCTGGTGCGCTTCTACGATTAAGCCTTTGCGCTCGTAGTTGGCGCCGGTAAACGCGCCGCGCGCGTGGCCGAACAGCTCGCTCTCGATCAGATGCTCCGGAATCGCGCCGCAATCAATCGCCACAAAGGGAAATTTTTTGCGGACGCTAAATTCGTGAATGGCGCGGGCCACGCGCTCCTTGCCGGTGCCGCTTTGCCCTTCCAACAGCACGCGCACGTCGCAGCGGCTGGCGGCTTCCACGGCGCGCAAAAGCTCGATAAACGGCTTCGATTTGCCGATCAAGCCCAGCGGCGCGAATTGTCCCAACAATGCGACTTCCGGCAGCGGCGCGTTAAAATATTCCTGAATGCGCTGCACGTTGCTGAGAAACGGCGTGCAAATGGCCGCGAGGTTTTCCAACAAATGCAGCGCCGCCTCATCGAACGGCGTCGCCTGGCCTTCGCTTAAAATCAGCAGATAGCCGATGGCTTTGCCCTGGCTCGTGAACGGAACACACATCGCCGCGTGCACGGCTTCGCCGGCAAAGGCTTCTTGGTCAAAGCGCGCATCGGTTTGCAAAGCGACGCTTGAAAAAGCGCGTTGATGTTTCATCGCCCAACCGACGACGACATTCTGCACGTATTGATACGGCGCGGCGGCGATTTCCTTGCCGCCTTTGAAAATGGTTTTAATGGTTTCCTGCGTGCTGGGGTTGATCATCATGATCGACGCGACCTCGGCGTTGAACAGCGCCGTTGCCGTCGAGGAAATCAGGCGCACGATTTCCTGAAAATCATTCTGCTGGCCGAGAATTTTGGCCAGATCGAAAAGGGCGGCGGATTTTTGAGATTCGGGTTCCATAAAAAGTTTTGGCTCACGGAATGGAACTCTCACGGAAATAAAAATCGGTTTTTCCGTGAACTGTTCCATTTCCGTGATCCACTTTCATGAACTAACTTCATTATTAAAAATGCAGCTCAGCGAATTTTTACTCCAACCCCAACTCTTTTAAAATATCTTGAAACCTCGGCTCCTCGCGCAGCGGATCGAACTCGGCGTCGACTTTCAACGTGTTCAGAAAACTGTGCGTTGCATAAGCTTTTTCCAGCCACGCCAGCGCCTGCGCTTTGTCACCCAGGGCGAGATAAACTTTGACGATTTCGCTGGGCGCGACAAAACGATCCTGGGGCCAGGCTTGCATTTCCTCCAGCACCTGCAGCGCTTCGCGACGCTTGCCCACCAACGCATAAGCCCGCGCCAACATCGCGATAATCTCCGAAGCCGAATCGATCTGCGTTGACCTCTGAATTTCCGCCAGCGCTTCTTCCAACCGGCCCTGCTGTTGATAGACTTTAGCCAAATACAAGCGCGAGACCCAATAATTCGGCGCCAGCTCGATCGTGTGGCGCAATTGCTCGGCGGCTTCGTCATAGTGGCGCGCGTAATACAGGCTGGCGCCCAAAAAATCATTGATCTCCGTCGCCAGCGGATCGAGTTCCTGCGCTTTTTTCGCTTCCGTGAGGCCTTCATCAAAGCGTCCGTTCAAAACCAAATACCAGCCATACTTGCTGTGCGCCGAAGCGTTGTTCGGATTCAACGCCAGCGCGCGCTTAAATTCGCGCACCGCGGCAGGGTGATCATATTCATACACAAAATGCAGGATCGCCAGCCAAACGTGCGCTTCCACCAGCGTTTCATCCAATCGAATGGCTTTCAAGGCCGCGGCTTTGGTTTTGGACATGGCCTCGGGAACGGGCAAATACCAATCCGCCATGCCCATGTAATAATAGGCCAGCCCGAAATAAGCCAGCGCATAGCTCGAATCCAAAGCAATCGCCTGATTGAAATAGCCGATGCCCTTGTCCAATCCCTCGCGCGTGTATTGGCTGGCATAGTGTTGTCCCAGCAAATAAAGCCGGTACGCCTCGCTATTGGTCGTGGAATGCTTTTGCATTTGTCGTTGCTCCGTTGGCGACAACCGCAAGCGCATTTTGGCCGTGATTTCATTGGCGATGTCGGATTGCACCGCCAGAATGTCTGCGAATGGGCGATGGTAATTCTCTCCCCAAATCACGCTACGATCGCGCGTGTCAACCAATTCCACGCTAATCGACAATTGCTTCTCACGCTGCAGCACCGTGCCCGCGAGCACTGCTTTCACGCCCAGTTCCTTGCCGGCGGTTTGCGCATCGGTCGCGCGGCCTTTATAACGAAACACGGCGTTGCGCGACATGACCTTCACGTTGGGCAATTGTGAAAGACTGTAGATCAGGCTCTCCGTAATGCCGTCGCTGAGATACTCTGCATTTGGATTCGGGCTCAAATTAGTGAAAGGCAGCACGGCCAGCGAGTCGATCACTCGTGGAGAATGACTGAAAAAACGCAGTCCAGCCGCAGCCAGTGCGACAAGCAGAACGGCGATGGCGCCATATTGCAGGAGTCGCTTTGGGCGCGATGATTGCGTTGCAATCGTCGTGTCAGTTTTAAAGTCAGGGCCGCGCTCTTTTGCTGTCGACCGCAAGTCACCCAACACTGCGGAAGCGGATTGATGGCGTGCGGCGGGATTCTTTGCCAGCAGATTATTGAGGAGTTCCTCAATTTCCTGCGGCGCGTCTGGCCGCAGGCTCGTGATCGGTTCCGGCGTTTCATTGATGATCGAATAGATCACCACCTGCGGATGATCGCCGCGAAAGGGCAAGTCGCCCGCAAGCATTTCGTAGAGCACGACGCCAAACGACCAGAGGTCGGTGCGATGATCGACTTTTCTGCCGCGCGCCTGCTCGGGCGACATATACGCCACCGTGCCCATCGTCGATTCTTCTTTGGTCAACAACGAGCTGCCGGAGAGCTTGGCGAGGCCGAAATCCATGATTTTGATTTGGCCTTTGGTCGTGAGCATGATATTCGCGCTTTTGATATCACGATGAATGACGCCCTTTTCGTGCGCCGCTTGCAAGCCATCGGTGATTTGAATCGCGTATTCAATTCCACTGTTCACTGATAACTGTTCACTGAATACTTTCTTTTTCAGCGTTTCCCCCTCGACGTATTCCATCGCAATAAAAAATTTATCTTCGGCTTCGCCAATTTCGTAGATGGTGCAAATGTTGGGATGGTTGAGGGCAGCGGCAGCGCGGGCTTCCTGCTCAAAACGGGCGCGCGCGTCAGGATCAGCCGCAAAATGGGCGGGAAGAAACTTGAGTGCGACTTTGCGGCGCAGCCTGGTATCCTCGGCAAGGTACACTTCGCCCATCCCGCCCTGCCCAAGCCTGGCAAGTATTTTATAGTGAGAGAGAATTTGGTCGATCATGTTCTAATGAATTTCCATTGCACTCCTTCTCTTTTAAGGATAAGCAATTTTTGCAAAAAAGCAAGTTGCTCGACAAAGTTTTAAGATGGAGCAAACCATTTTAGTTATGATGCGTGATCGCCGGCGGAAAATCCCGGCTGATTTGGCTTTCGGTGAAGTACATCGGCACGAGCACGATGAGACCGTAAATTCCGGCGATCCGGAAAACCCATTTGGCGAAGTTCATTTTTGTCTCCATTTTCAATGCTTTCTTCATCTCAGGTCTTTGTCATCTTGACTTCTTGACAACATCCTGATCACCTCCGCCAACTTCTCCGGCGGCGCGGTGAGCTTGCGCGCGGCCAGATCGAGCCAGCCGCCGGCGCTGGTGACGCGCGCGACCAGCTCGCCGTCGGCGTGAAAAAATTCATTGCGCAGACGAAACCGCGAGACGTCGGCGTTCACCCCGGCGAGCTCAAGCGTCACCGTCACCGTTTCCAACAGGCGAAGCTCACGAAAGTATTCAAGCTCGTCTTTCATCACCACCGGGCCGAAGCGCAGGCGCTCAAATTCGCGCATCGAAAAGCCGTGCTCGGCAAAATACATCATGCGCACGTCGACGCAGAGATCGAGATACGCGGTGTTGCGCATGTGCGCGTTGAAATCCACGTCGCCCCAGCGCACGTGAAAAGTTTTGGAGAATGATTCCGGCATGATCGAATTTCCTTTTAAAAAAATGTGAAGTCGGACTTGGTCAGGGAATGTTTCTAAATTTGAAAAATCGGCGTGACCAAGTCCGACTTCGCTTGCTTCACTCACGCCTCCGCGCGCAGGACTTCCAGCGGCGGGCGGTCGATAATGCCGCGGCTGTTCAACAGGCCAATCAGCATCGTCAGGCCCATGACCAGAATCAGGATGATCAACAGCGGCAACGTTGCCGGCGCGAAGCTCGTTTCGAACACAAACACGGCCAGCGCCCAGCTCGCGGCAGCAGCGAGCAGCAAGCCGGTGAGCGCGGCGAAACCGCCAAGGAAAAAATATTCCACCGCCATGATGCGGAGCACCTGCCGGCGGTTGGCGCCGAGCGTGCGCAACAGCACGCTTTCCTGAATGCGTTGATAGCGGCTCGTAATCACCGCGCCGGCAAGAACCAGCAGGCCCGTCATGATGCTGAACAGGGCCATAAAACGAATCACGAAGGACACTTTATTCAACACCGCGTCAACCGTGTTGAGAATCAGTGCGAGATCGATGCCGGAAACATTTGGAAAGCGTTGCACCATCGCCCGCTGCAGGCGCGCCGACTGCTCGTTCGACGCCGCGCGCGTCACCATCACGTGAAATTGCGGCGCGCCCTCCAGGACGCCCTGCGGAAAGAGCACGAAAAAGCTCGGCATCATGCGTTGCCAGTTGACTTCGCGCAAGCTGCCGATTCTCGTCGTCATCGGCACGCCTTGCACATCGAACACCAATTCATCTCCGACGTTGGCTTTTAATTCTTCAGCAATATCTTTCTCCAGCGAAACATAAATCGTATCCTGCGGTTGCTCGATTCTCTTTGGAAATTTTCCGGCAATGATCGTTTCATTGTCATTCAGGCTGTCGCGATAAGATGAGCGGTATTCGCGGCGCAAAGCCCATCCGGGAATGCCTGCCGTTGAATCCTTCTGCAACTCGCGGACGTTCCTGCCGTTGATCTGCTCCAAACGCATGGTCACAATTGGAACCTGTTGCAGCACCGGCAGGTCTTCCGCGCGGATGAGCGCCGCAACTTCGGCCTGCTGGTCCGGCTGAATATCAAAAAAAACGAGATTGGGCTGTTGATCCGCGCCGGTTAATGAAACCTGCCGCAGCAGCGTGTGTTGCGTGAGATAAAGCGTGGCGATCAAAAAAGCGCCAAAGCCGATGGCGAGCATCATCATCAGCGTTTGGTTGTGCGGGCGAAACAGATTCGCCAGGCCCTGCCGCCACGTGTAGCTCCAGGTTTCCGGGAAAAAATTTCGCGTAAAAATCGTCAATAATTTCGCTGCGGCACTGAGCAATCCGAATGCGGCGCCGACGGCCAGCGCGAAGATGATTCCCTGCAGCCAATCGTGCATTTGCCGCATCGCGAAACCGCTGATCGCCGCGGCGATTAACGCATACAATGCCCAGCGCCATGAATCTTTATGAATGGCCGCGGTTTCATAATCCGAGCGCAACGTCAGCAACGGTGAAATATTGCGAATGGAAATCAATGGGAGCAGCGCGAAGAGCAATGCCATGATCAAACCGACGAGCATGCCTTCACCGATCGCCGGCCACGCCACGGCGGCTTCGAGTTTCACCGGCAGAAAATCACTGAGCACGCGGGGCAACAAGGTTTGGATATAAACGCCGATTAGCGCGCCTAAAATCGAACCGATCATGCCAAGCGCCAGTGCTTGAATCAAGAAGATGTTGAACGTCTGCCGAGTTGCCGCGCCCAGGCAACGCAGGACGGCAATCGCGCTCAATTTTTGTTTGATATAAATATGCACGGCGCTCGCCACGCCGACGCCGCCGAGCAACAAGGCAATGAATCCGACGAGATTGAGAAAATTCGTCAGATTCTGC
>Ga0247727_10012368_pt1 | contig 14673 bp, 7 predicted proteins | sample WisWelCaveWW1625_FD_202498 | JGI IMG/M metagenome (GOLD analysis project Ga0247727, IMG submission 202498) | Biofilm microbial communities from Wishing Well Cave, Virginia, United States - WW16-25 | ecosystem: Environmental > Aquatic > Deep subsurface > Groundwater > Cave microbial mat | place... | reverse complement strand
TTTCGACGAATCACACAGCCAGTCGCATTTCCTAGTGCGCGCGACCGTTGCTGCTGCGGTCAACGCGACCGAGTACCGCATGCCACCGACCCGCGAACCAGCGAAGCGCGCCGTGCCAGTCACCATTCACGTTGGGGCCAACATGCGCGGCCAAGCGCAGGCTGTCGTCGCGCAAACCCTCGCGTTTCTGGCGGACGACGCGTGTGACCGGCTCGCCATCGCCGTGCCGGGCCGAGGCGCACTCGCACGGGAAATCGCCGCGTCGCTCGCCGCCCTCGGCGTTCCGCATTTCGACGGCATCGGCCACTACGCCGCGCCGCCGGCCGACAACGCCGCGTGGCGCGCGTGGCTCGATCTTCAGCGACATGGCCGGCTCGAACCACTCTACGAGTTGCTCCGGCAATGGCCGGCCGCCGTCGCACTCTTGCCGGCGCCGTTGACGTCTGTCGAACGCGCGCTCGACGGCGCGTTCAACGAGGTGCTCGTGGACGATTGTGCCGTCATTGCCGCGTATCTCCGGCAACGCGACGATGCCGGCCAGCGCGCCATCGGCGAAGCCTTGACCCAGTTCACTTTGCTGCCGGAGCGCGCGACATTGCGGGAGTTTGTCGATCGCGCCACCGCCGCGCTCACCGTACTCGATCTGACCGGTCGCGCCGATCTCATCCGCGAACGGGCCGGCGCGTTGGCCGGCAGCGCGGAATTGCCGGCGCGGCGCGAGACGTTTCTGCGGTGGCTCGACGAGTGCGCGGCGGGCCGGCGACGCCGACGAGACGATGCCGGCAGCCATCCGTTCGCGCGAGTCCATGTACTGCCGTACGCCGAAGGGGCCGGACAAACCTGGTCGCACGTGATTCTGACCGGCTTGAACGAAGGCGAGTGGCCGCCGACCGTCGAGGGTACCGGCTTTCTGACGGAGAAACTCGTCGCGCAGTTGAACGCGAGGCGCGGTGACCGGCCAATGTGCGTCGGCCCGGCGGAGCAACGTGCGCAGGTTGAACGCGAGTTGGAACATTTGATCGCGTCGGCCGGTGTGAGCGTGTGTCTGACCGCGTCGTTGACGAGCGAGATGGATCCGTCGCGCCGACTCATCGCCAGCGAACCGCTCGCCGGGCGGCTGGCCGGGGCGAGCCTTGAATCGTTGTGCGCGTGGCCGACGAAGCGACCGGTCAGTGACACGAAACTGGTGATGCCGACGTTGCGGGCGTTTCATGCGCGACGGAGCGCGAAGAAGTTTGGCGAATATGAATTCACGCTCGTCCGTCCGCCGAGCCGGCCCCTCACGTTGCCGTGCAAGGAATGGGAACGCGCGTTGCGCGATCCCGGTGGCGTGTTTCTCAAGCGCGTGCTCGGCGTGGAGCCGGCGCGCGGCGCGACCGATGAAGACCGGTGGAATCTGGCGGCCGGGACGTGGATTCACCGGTGGTTGCGGCGCGCGGTGAGTCCGACCGGCGCGCGCGAGTGTGTGCCGATGCCGGCGACGGCGGAACGGTTGCGGGCGCTGCGGGACACGGCGGCAGCGACACGTCGCGAGATTGCGGCGGCGTTTGAGGCCGCCGGACGAACGTTGCCGGGGTGGTGGGTGGCCGGGTGGGCGGAGGCGGTGTGGAAGGCGCAGCAATGCGCGGCGGTGTTGCCGGAGTGGCCGTGGTTGCGGGCGGAGTGGGATTTGCCGGCGGGTGTGGTGGCGAAATTGCCGGGCGGTGGAGCGCTGCGGTTGCGGGGGCGGATTGATTTGTTGTTGGGGCAACAAGAACGGATCGAAGGCGGGACGTTGTGGGTGGTGGATTTCAAGAGTGGCCGGGCGCAGGGGAAATTGTCGGCGGCCGGTCTGGCGGAAGGGGAAGGCGTGCAGATTGCGTTGTACGCGCTGGCTTTGCAGTCGCTCGGCGCGGCGGACGTGACGGCGAATTTGGTGCGGCCGGGCGCGGCGATGGAGGCCGGGCTGACGAACGCGGATGTGACCGGAGCGACGGCGGTGTGGGAGACGTTGGCGGCAATGCAGGAGACCGGGGTGTTCGGGATGATTGGCGATGTGCGGCCGGAGTTTGTCGCGGGGCGCGAGTATCCGCTGGCGACGTTGCCGGTGGACCCGGACACGCTCGCTGAGAAATGGGCGCTGACGCATCCGTTGCTGGTGCCGTCCGAGGAGGGTGAGGAGTGACGCCGCGCGACCAGGCACAACGCGACCGGTTTGCCGGTAAGTTGGATCAGGAGTTTTCCGTAATCGCGCCGGCGGGTGTGGGGAAGACGACGGCGATCGTGAATCGTGTGATCGCGATTGCCGCACAGCAACCGGAAGCGCTGCCGAAGCTTGTCGTGGTGACTTACACCAATCGCGCCGCCGACGAAATGCAGCAGCGCGCGCGCGTGGCGATCCTGAAGGCCGGCGTGAACGAGGCGACGCAGGCGGCGTTTAACCGGGCGTTCTTTGGGACGATTCATAGTTTTTGCCTGCGATTGTTGGAGCGGCACGGACAACATCTCGGGTTGCCGGCGCGGATGGAGTTGGTGAAGGACGAGGAGGCGCTGTGGCTGGAGTTTGTGCGGCAGTTGCCGGATGTGGGCGGTGATGAACGGCTGTTCCGGCACGTGTCCATGCTGGATGTGATCGAGATGGGCCGGTATTTGCAGCCGGAACGGGTCGCGACGGTGCCGGACAAGCCGTGGCCGCGAATCGATCTCACGGCCGTGCTCGCATTCCCGGCGACGGGGCGCGGGAAGGAAAGCATTCTGCGGGGGCAGGAAATGTTGCGGACGTGGGAGGCGGCGTGTGCCGGTGACGCGGAGTTTGCGCCGGTGCCGGCGTTTGACAAAGGCGGGGCGAAATTTGTCGAGGCGTGGAACGATGCGTTGGCGCCGGTGCGCGAGTGGCTTGGGGCGCGGGCGTTGTCGGTCGCGCGCGAGGTGGCGGTGCGATATCGCGACTGCCGGCTGGCGCAGGGGTTGGTGACGTATGACGATCAGATTGCGCTGGCCGCGCAGTTGATGCGGCACGCGGAAGCCGGCGCGGCGATTCGGGCGGAGAATTACCGGGTGATTCTCGATGAGGCGCAGGACGCGGACCCGGTGCAGTTCGAGGTGTTGCGGTCGGTCGGGGCCGGCGGTTTCTCGATGGTGGGCGATCCGCAGCAATCCATTTATGGATCGCGTGCGAACCTGCCGCAGTATCTCGGTGTGCACCAGCAGATGGAGGAACTCACGTTTGATGTCACGTTCCGTTGCGATCGAACGATTGTGGAAACGGTGAACGCCCACGGGCCGGCGATGCTGAACAATTTGGCCGGGCAAGTGAAGTTTGAGAAGTTGGAGGCACGGCCGGGAGCTACGGCGGGACAAGTGGTGCGGTGGGTGCCGGAGAAAGACGGACTGAAGGAGGATTGGAATTCAGCGCAACGCGCCGCGTATGAAGCGCGGCAGTTGGCGCAGTGTTTGAAGAATGCCGGGCTAAAGAAACTGCGGGCGCGCGGTTGGGAGGAAGTGGCGGTGCTGTGTCCGCTGAAGCGGTGGTTTGGCTCGTTGCGCCGGGAACTGATGGCGGCCGGGTTCGATGTGCAGGTGCAGTCACACCGGGATGTGAATGGCGACAGTCCGGCATATGCGTGGTTGACGGCGCTGCTGGTGGTGGTGACGGAGCCGCGGAATGGTTTTGAGATTGTCGGCGTATTGCGGGAGGTGTTTGGGATTTCGGATCAGGCGTTGGCAGATTTCTGCGAGGCCAAGGGCGAACGATTTCAGATTGAGGATGAGTCGGCCGGCAAGGGCGAGGTGCCGGAGACGTTGACGCGGCTGGCGCGCGCCCGGCGGGAGGTCTTGAAACTGCCGGTACGCGATGCGGTGCGGCGATTGGTGGAGGAGACGTTGTTGCGGGAACGATTGGCGGCGTTGCCGGATGATGATGGGCGGGAGTTGCCGGCGGAGTTGGATGATTTGTTGGTGGGCGCGGCGGTGGCAGAGGCGGAGGGGTGGTCGTTGGGAGAACTAGCGGAGGAGATGCGACGTGGATTCGATGAGGTGCGAGAGAGCCAGCCGGTGCGAGAGGGTGCGATTCAGTTGATTACGTGTCAGAAGGCGAAGGGATTGGAGTGGGATGCGGTGGTGGTGCCATTTTTCTTTCGGGCGGCGCAGGCGCACCGGCGGGAGTACCCGGTGGTGGTGGAGCGCGACGGCGCGCCGGTGCGGGCGGCGTTTGCGAAGAGCGATTTGAGCGGAGAGGAACAGGCGGCGCTGCGGGCACGCCACCGGCAGGAGTTGCAGCGGGTGTTGTACGTGGCGATGACGCGGGCGCGGCGGACGCTGGTGCTGGCGGACGATGAGGAGTTGTTCAACCGGCAAAATGGATCGTTTGCAGATTTGTTGGAAGTGAAGAAGCCCGGTGGGCAGCGCGACGCGTGGAAGACGATTGGGTCGGAGCCGAGCGAAGAGGCTGGGTTACCGGAGAAGAAGGCGGCGGAGCTGGCCGGCGTGGGGGAATTGCCGGTGCTGGAGGCGGCGCAACGGACGCGAGGGCTGGCGAATGCCGGGAAGTTTGTGCGGCGCAAGTTGCCGCACGAGTTGGCGGCGCGGTACACGGATGAGGAACCGGAGCGGCGCCGGGAATCGGATCCGGAAGTGGCCGGCTCAGAGGCGCGCGACCGGGGTGTGCGGTACGGCGTGTGGTGGCACGAGTTGATGGAGGCGATCGACTGGGCGGCCGGCGTCGAGGCGTGGCGGACGATGTTTCGGGCGCAGGTGTCCGGCGCGCCTGACGTGGCACGAGCGGAGACGGAGTGGGCGCTGTTTGAGAAGTCGGAGTTGGCGGCGAAGTTGCGGGACGAGAAGCTTGTGGTGCAGTCGGAGATGGCGTTCTTGGCCGGCAACGGCACGGAATGCGTCGAGGGGTTTATCGATTTGGCCTTGTTGGACGAAAAGGCGAAGCGGTGGTTGGTAGTGGATTGGAAGACGGATCGCGCGGCGGAGAAGATTGCCGAGGAATACGGGCCTCAGCTCCGCGCGTACATGGAGGCGTTGAAGAAGACGACGGGATTGCCGGCGCGGGCGGCGTTGTATTCGACAGTGACGGGTGAGTTGCTGGCAGTTCGCTGAACCCGCGACTTGAAAGCAGAAGGCCGCCCAGTTTTCTGGACGGCCCTCCACTGATTCTGACTTCTGTCTTCTGTACGGCTACGGCACGTCGGCGTTGACTGGCCCGGCAGGCTGAGTCTCACCGGCGGCATTGCGGGCCGTGACAGTGATACTGACTTCGGCTCCAGCAGGCAGGTTCGTTGCGGTAAACTCACTGTCTTGCACGATCTGGTTCACAACTTCGACCGAATCGGAAACACGCGTCATGCGGACCCGGTAGCTATCGGCCCGCCGCGCGTCATCCCAATTGATGATCAACGTGCGGCTGCCTTCCGCGCCGATGGTCACCACAAGGTTGACGGGCATCTCTGGCGTACTCGGATCGCTCGGCTTCTCGAACCCGAACGCATACCAGCGTTCGTCGCTGTCGTTAATCAATTGATCGAGTTCCTCGCGCAATCCCGTCAATCGCTTGCGACTGGCCCCGATCTCGGCATCCAGTGCGACCTTCGCAGCATCCGCCTCCGTGTCCTTCAGATTGCTGGCCGACTGCGCGTCACTGATCGCTTCCCAAGCCGCCAGGCAGGCGGCGGCGGTGCAGGTCTGGCCGTTCATATTGGCGACCTCGCGCGCCGGGTTGGCGACGTAATAGCCACGAAACTGCTGCAGCAACGTCAGCGGATTGTCCGGCACGGCCAACGAACCGTCCGTAAAGCCCGCCGCATTCCAAGCGCTGTTCCACTGATTGCCCAAGACCGGCTTCAACGAATTGATGCAGGCCGTCACCAGCTTCCGCGCATTACTGACCGCGGTTCGCAACGCCGCTGTCGCGGCCGTCTTGGCGGCCTTGGCGATGTTCCAATTCGTTTTCGCGCCCGGCACCTCAGCCGGCACACCGCCCGGCCCCGCTGGCCGGCCCCGCAACGCTTCCAAATTCGCGCGCAGGTTCGACTGCTTGTTTTGCTTCAACCCCACTTCCACTTCAAACGTCTGTGCGCCGTCGGCCGCATCTTCCAGATGCTCGACGATTCCATCATAAGCATACGCTATCTCATTACTTGCCATGACCGCTCTCCTTTCGGGTTATTTTTTCGGTTGGCTTTCCTAGCAACACCGATGCCAGCCCCCGGTCATCGCGCTCAGCAGCACAAAGAAATCATCCCCGCCACTCACCACAAACATTGCCGGCCACCAACAATGTACACGCCGAACGCTTTTGAATGATGACCGAGCCGGGAAACGCCCATCGCAGCGATTTCGTTAGTCTAAAGCCAGAAAGTTCTTGCTTGCGAAAATGTCTTCGGCATAGAATCAGCCCAGCGTCAGTGGCGAGGAGGCGACTCTCACGACGCAGTCGGAGGAGCGATGATGATGGCATTGCGAACACGACCAAACAATCTCCTGACACTTGTCGCTCTGCTCCTGTTGACCTCTGTTTTGGCTACCGAACCGACCGCAATCTCTTCTTCGGTCGCCGGCAGCGGTGCAGATTCCGATGGTGATGGATTCACGGACATGCAGGAGATTTCGTGGAACGCAAACCTGCACGACGCGAATAGTTATCCCGATTTGGAAACCGGCCTAGTGGCGTGGTGGCCGTTGGACGAGGGTGCCGGCAACGCGGTGCAGGACATTACCGGCAACGGTATGACGGGGACATTGAATGGTTCGGTCCCGCCGGTCTGGACAGCGGATGAAACGGGAACCGTGTTGGCGTTTGGGGGCGCGCAAAGCAAAGTAATAGTCCCGTCAGGCGGTGACGCGACGGCGTCAGACAATCTGACGGTGGTGGCGTGGACCAAGACCATGCAAGACGGTGCCATCCTTACGAAACAGGGTGCGTACGCACTGAAGATCGTTCAAGGCCGGTTGGCCGCAACGGTGCATCTCGGCGATGCGGATATGCCGCTGCACGGTCACACCAGTATCGCGGATGGCACGTGGCATCATGTGGCTTGTTCATACGATGGGTTTGAGTTGAGTTTGTATGTGGATGGCGTGCCGGATGTCCGGACACATGTGCGCGGTGTGACCGGCGCGGGCGATGGCGCGTGGGTGATTGGACAGATTGCCGCCAGCATTCGTGATGTCGCCGTGTATCAGCGCGTGTTCAATGGCGGCGAATTGCAGTTGCTGTACAATGTCATCAGCACAGCGGCACCGGCACAGTTGACGCAACGCCGACCGGTGACACCGGCGTTTCTGTTGGCGCGACGAGAAACCCCAAACCGCAGCGTGCGCGTCGCATCGCGAGGTGCACCGTGAAACTCCCCGGTCTTCTGATTGTCGTTGCTGTCCTCTGTTCTCCGCCCTCGGGCTTCAGTCTTTCGTCGCCCATCGGTTGGTGGAAGCTCGACGAAGGCAGCGGCAGCACTGTGGCCGACGCGAGCGGCAACGGGCACGCCGGAACGTTCGACGCCGGCCCGACGTGGACTTCGGGGGCGATCAGCAATGCCGTGCAATTCAGCATCTACAAGCGCGTGTACGTCGCTCCGTGGTCGGCGTTCAACGTTACCAATTCCATCAGCGTCGCGGTGTGGATTCGCTTGACCAACACGTGGGAAGGCGTGGCCGGCGACACCGATGTCGTCCGCAACGATTTCTATTACAAGGGTTGGGAGTTGACCTACAACGACCTTCGCCAAGTCGGTTTTCGCATGACCGCCGTCAACGGCAATTCCATCGTCTCTGGCCGGCTGATGCCAACGAATCTTTGGACGCACATCGCGGCGACATTCGACGGCACCACCGCGAAGCTCTACATGAACGGAATGCTCATCAACAGCGTCGTCTGGACTGGCGTTCGGGTCGCCAGCACGAACGCAGTGGCATTTGGTCAACTGCCCGGTGCGCTCGATGACGTGCGCGTGTACACGCAAGCGTTGACCGAGGCCGAAGTGGTGCAGGTGTACGCTGCCGGCGACACCGATCTCGACCGGCTGGCCGATGTGGACGAAGCCGGCTACAGCGCCAGCACGTTGTTGGCGGACACCGATGGCGATGGGTTTGACGATGGCGTTGAGGTCATGGCTGGCAGCGATCCGAACAACGCCGGCAGCACGCCCAATGTCACCGGCAATCTGGCTGGTTGGTGGAAGCTGAACGAAACCAACGGCACCAGCGCCGCCGACTCTTCGGGCAACAGCAACACCGGCACGTTGCTCAATGGGCCGACGTGGGCGACCGGCTTGATGGCCGGCGGGCTGGACTATGACGGCACAAACGATGGTGTGCGCGTATCGAACAACACGAGTCTTGGGATTCGCACGAACGTAACCCTCAGCGGCTGGATATTCTCGCGCGGCACGAACGGCGAACAGACGGTGACCGAGAAAAGCGGCGCGTATTATCTGAACCTGCGCGATGGCTTGGCGCGGTTCTATTTCTTCGGCATGAGTCCGGCCGGCTACCATGAAACCTCGATCCCGCTGGTGACCGGCGTGTGGACACACGTCGCCGCCACCTACAACGGCACCAACGCGGTCGTGTACGTGAACGGCTCACCGTTACGCACCGTCAGCGCCTCCGGCATCGGCGACACATCCAGCGACAACCTCGGCATCGGCTACAACACCAGTGTCGACATTCGGTACGTCAACGGGAAGTTGGATGACGTCCGGGTGATCGGTCGGGCGTTGTCTGCCGGCGAGATCAACGCGTTGGCATGGGCCGACACCGATGGTGACGGCCTCCCCGATGCCCAAGAAGCCCGGCTCGGCACCAATCCCAATGTCGCCGACACGGATGGCGACGGGATGCCCGATGGCTGGGAGATTCGGAATGGCTATGACCCATTGAGTTCCGGCGATGCTTCACTGGACACCGATGGCGACGGACTGACGAACTTGCAAGAATATCAACAAGGCACCAACCCAGCGAGCGCCGACACTGACGGCGACGGCATGAGCGACCTCTTCGAGACGCAGTATCTGCTCAGCCCGCTCAGCAACACCGACGCCGCCTGCAAACCGAAATACTGGTAGGAGTTGCGTACCATGAAACGAATGTATCTCATTCTCCCTGTCGTTGCTGTTGCTGGTGTTGCCGTATTTTTCTTCCGTCATCGTGGGAGCGACCTCCCGGTCGCGACCGGTTCAGCGGAGGGTCGCGCTTCGTCGCGACCGTTTGAAGGTTCATCTTCTCCCATTGCGCCGCCGCCACAGAGCGTGGGCCCCCAAACCTCCCCCGAAGAACGCGAAGGGCCGGTCACGGCCACGGCGCAGATCACGCGAGGCGACGGTTCCGTCATCGAGACCAAATCCCTCGACGGAGAATTCGTACGCGTTCAAGTCGAGCCGAATGAAGTTCTGAAGCTGCGCCTCGTTCTGGCGAGGTTCGACCCCAACCGCGAGGTGCGTCTACGAGCAGACAACGGCGGATGCCTAATCGGCGGTTGCAATCAGCTAGTGATCACGCCCACTGCTGACAATCCGGACATCCGATTTCAATTCGATGTTGGTGCATTTCGCGGCAAATGCACAGTTGTGGCAACGCAGGGCCGAAGGAAGGAATTACTGACGTTTTGGGTCGGCGCTGATTTGCCGGTGGGCCAGCCCGGGCCGCACCGCGAATTCAATCGAGGCAGAACCTGACCCGGGAACACACGACAATGAGAAAGCAAATTCTTTACATCGCTGTGGCCGTGCTGGTTTGTCATGATCGTGGATTTGCCCAATACTCCAACTCCTGCTTCAACGTAGAACCTCCCGACGAGTGTGACGATGTCGGGGCAAACCCGATCAAGGCACCCCGCGCCAATCTCCGGCGCTACGTGACTGACTTGACCACGTTTGGGAATGCACCGGTTGAGTTCACGCGTATCTACAATAGCCGCACAACAGATTTCAATTCACCCTATTGGGAGCTCGGTGCGGAACAAACGTGGCAGCACAATTGGAATTTTGAGATGCGCGACATAGGATCGCGCGGGTTAACTAACAAGGTTCGGTATCCTAGCGGCTTGGACATCAACTTTATTGCCGCTGATACGAACGCTGTCATCCAAGTGCCTCCCGCTTACATCGGCGACCGCCTCTATAAATGGACCGGGGGTCGCACGTTAGTAACGCCGTCCGGATGGGAATACGATTTCAAGCACATTCCTGACTCGTCTAAGTATACTTTGGAAGAAGTTCGCAACGGCCAAGGTCTAAGTTGGAAACTTGTATATAACAGCAGCAATCAGTTGCATGCCGTCACAAACTGCTTCGGTCGTTGGATCTCAATTAGCCGAGAGACTGGCTCCAATGGCATCCAGCGAATCAGTAAGATAAGCAGTGGTGACGGACGAGAAGTCACCTACTCGTACAGCAATTGGGTTGACGGAAGTTCCACTGATAGCGTGTTGACCGCCGTTAACTATCCGGCTGGCGCACAGGCGCAATACGCATACGTCCATGCGGAGACCAACAATACGGGTCGTGCTCTGCTCGCGACTGCCAGCGACCCGCAATACGCGGGTGCGGGCGCACGCGTCAAGTACGTCTACAATTACAACAATCGTTTCTATTTTGGACCGAACTACGCCCTCGTAACCGGATCTATTCTGGAGGAGCGAAACCTTTCGAATGACGACCTGATTGTCAGCCTGCCGACCGGCAGCGGCGAATACCCGCAAATCTTGCTGGGAGATGGAACGGAGGTCACTCGCAAATACAACGGCACGGGCTTGCTGACTGAAATGCGTGATGGGGAAGGACGCACCACGACTTACACCCGCGACCAAGGAGGCTTTGGATTTATCGGAACGACAACCAACGCGGAAGGCGCTGTCACAAGCTCCGTCCGTGACTACGCCGGACGTGTTCTCACAAACATTAACGCGCTCGGATTCACCAACAGTTTCGCCTACAACACCGCCGGCTTTGTCCTGACCAATACTGATGCGCTCGGTCGCAGCATGATCTACACGCGGACGAGCAGCAATCTCGTTACGCGAATCGATCATGCTGACGGAAGTTTCGAGACGTGGGACTACAACCAGTACGGGCAGGTGCTGACGAACCAGTTGCGCAACGGCGGCACGGTGACGATGGTGTACTACGCCTCCGGTCAGTCCGGTGGCCTCCCCGGCGATCTGAAGACCACGACCGATGCGCTCGGCAACACCAGCACCTACACATGGAACTCGGCCGGCTTGATGGCCGGCATGATTGACCCGCGCGGGAACACCAACAGTCTTGCCTACGACTGGCGCGGCCTGATTCTGACGAATACCCACGCCGACGCGACCACCGTGATCTTCAAGTATGACACGTTCGGCAACAGGACGAATGTGATTGATGAACTCGGTCATGTGACCGCGTTCACCTATGACGAGTACAATCGCATGGAGACGGTGACGGACGCCCTTGGCCGCACGACAACGTACGAGTATGGCCGGGCACCCGGATGCGGGGGTTGTGGATCGGTCAATTTGATGGCCAAGATCACCGATCCCGCCGGTCACATCACCACCTTCAGCTACGATGGCAGCGACAAACGCACGAACGAAACCACGGCAGCCGGCACGACGAGTTGGAGTTACGACAGCGTTGGCCGGCAAAAGACGCAGACCGATGCCAACGGCAATACCTACACCTGGGCCTACGATCTCATTGGCCGCACCATCGCCGAGACGAACGCGCTCAGTCAGGTGACGCGCTTTGGCTACGACGCGGTCGGCAATCGCACGAACCGAGTGGATGGCGCCGGTATCACGACTTTCTGGACGTACGACAGCATGAACCGGGTGAGTTCGACCGGTTCCGGCACTCTGACTTACGAGTACGGTTACGATTTGGGCGGACGGCGCACGAACATGAATACCAAAATCAACGGCTCCGTCACGGAACGCACGACCTACACCTTCGACGCGCGCAACCTGATGCTCAGCAAGGCCGATCCGACCGGGTTCACGCTCAGCTACGGCTACGACTCGGTCGGGAACCGGACGAATCTGCTGGTAGCGCAGGCGTCCCCGCCTGTGAATCCATTGATTCAATCCTACGTTTATGATACTCGTAACCGGGTGACGACGATGGTTGGGAACTCTCAGACCACGACGTTTGCTTACGACGCCGCCAGCCGTCGAATTGCGGCGACGTGGCCGAACAGCTCCACCGCGACGAACAGCTACGACAACGCGAATGAACTGCTGAGTCTCGTCCACAAAACCTCCGGTGGGTTCACGATCGCGTCGTTCGCTTACGGCTACGACCTGGCCGGCAACCGGACGAACATGACGACGTTGGAGGGTGTGAACAGTTACAGCTACAACTCGAACCACTGGCTGACGGCGGCGACGTATCCCGGTGGCCGCACCCAACAATTCCGGTACGACGCCGTCGGCAATCGCACCAACCTCGTGGATAGTGGCACAGGCGTCTCGCCTGTAGCCTATTCGTACGATGCGGCCAACCGGTTGCTTTCGGCGGCGGCGACGCTTTCGACCAACACGTATCTCTACGATGGGGCCGGCCGACTCACGAATTCCACGACCAGCGCCACGGTATATGTTGCGGCGAGTTTCGGCAGTGGGGTCGTCAATGGGACGTACGCGTATTCCAGCATCGGCGGCAACGGACCGTGGGGTGAGGATTTTGTCGCGTACGGGAACAGCAGCGGCAGGTATCTGACGCACTTTGTTAACGCCCATGAATGGCATGTGTTCGACAACCCCGTTGACGGGGACGACACCTATTACGACCGGGCGGGCGACGACGCCACGGGAAGCTGGACGGTTGGCGGCGCCGGGGACTCACCGGCAGGTACAGTGACAGCGCAAACCGTCACGCGCACGGAGAAGTTTGCGTACGATTTCCGGTCGCAGATGACTTCGTTGACCGACACCAATGGCGACGTGTTCGTTTACGATTTCGACGGCGACGGCAACCGCACGAAGCAGGTGACGAGCGGCTGTCTGACGAGCCGGTACGTGTACGACGGCCCAAACGTGGTGCTCGATCTCAACGCCAGCAATCAAGTGGTGAACGCATACGTGAACGGCCCCGGCATTGACCAACCGGTTGAGCGCATCGCGTTCGTTGCCGGCACCCAGAGCAGCCGGCTTGTGTACCACACCGACGGTCTCGGCTCCGTCATCGCGATGACCGATTCCCCGCAATCTGCGGTCAAGACTTACACCTACGAAGCCTTTGGGCGCATTCGCTCAGAGACCGGCTTGGCCGTTGATCGCTACACCTACACGGGGCGCGAAGCGATTGGCGATTCGCTTGGCCTGTACTACTACCGCTGGCGCGTGATGGATCCGAACACCGGTAGGTTCATCAGCGAGGATCCATTGGGATTTTGGGATAGTCCGAATGTTTATTGCTATGTCGATAACGCACCTCAAACGTACATAGACCCAAGTGGCCTCAGCTGGCTTCCCATTCGTATTCATGTCCCAAGGTACAAGGGTCCACCCCCAAGTGGACCAGAGCCAACAGCCGGCAAATTCCCAACCCCTGACGGTCCTGATGCTCTCAATCGGTGCTATGATGCCTGCGACAAGGCTTGCGCTCAGTTGCCGTGCCCGAATGAATGTCTGAAGAAATGCTACCAGGGATGCTTGGACGGGAAGGGGCCAGATATCTCTGGTGGATTTCTTCCAGATACGAAGCCAGGGGGATCACCAAAACCGGTTCCCACAACACATATACCAGGAGGTTATCCGGCTCCAAGAACGCCTGTTCCTCCCATTCACATTCCGACAAAGGAGTGGAGCCAATGAAATGGTTGAGTCTTGCTTCGCTTGGCATTTGTTTATGCATAGTTGTCTCCGCAAGAGGAGCGCCTTCCCGAGGAATCCAAGTAGCCGGACACTCTGCTGATCAAGCGACGGGCATGATCGCTTATATGCTGAGCAAAGAAGGCGCTCATAAGTTGGTAGTTGTCGACAATGATGCGAACCAACGTTATGAGAAGACACTGGAATCCAATGCTTACGCTCCCTTTTGGTTTGGAGGGACGATCTTCGTTATCCAGCCTACTGGAATCCTGAGAACATTCACCTTGAAACAAGGGTTCGGTCTGGCTCAGGACCAAAAGGAAGTAGCATCATCGTTTGCCATTCGAGCGATCGAGTTCAGTACTGTCCACGGTATCCTTTTTTGGATTGAGACTAGATTCGATATCGGCATGAATAAACTGGGATACTCGCTCGTTGCGTACAATCTCAAACAGCGCGTTCCATTGTGGTCGCGAACTGTGAGGGAGCCCGGCTTTTTGAAGTGTAGTGGACAGAAGATATTCATACTCGGCGATACACAGGTTCAAGAATTCTCTTTGGCTGGTGAAGTCACCGGGACCATTGTCCGCCCCACACAGCGCACGGAATCGCGTTAACTACTGAACTGGTAAAGGGGTCAGGAATCGGGGTCAGCTCCGTAAAATGGAAATTGTCGTCTGGCAATCGCACGAACCCCGACTCGGAATCGGGGCAGGCATGACGACGGTGGAAGGCGTGAATTCTTACTCGTACAACTCCAACAACTGGCTGACGGCGGTGACGTATCCCGGCGGGCGCACGCAGCAGTTCCGGTATGACAAGGTGGGTAATCGCACAAACCTGACCGACAGCGGCACGGAGACCTACCTCGTCGGGCAGGTTTCACCCGTGTCCTACAC
>Ga0247727_10012367_pt1 | contig 14673 bp, 10 predicted proteins | sample WisWelCaveWW1625_FD_202498 | JGI IMG/M metagenome (GOLD analysis project Ga0247727, IMG submission 202498) | Biofilm microbial communities from Wishing Well Cave, Virginia, United States - WW16-25 | ecosystem: Environmental > Aquatic > Deep subsurface > Groundwater > Cave microbial mat | place... | reverse complement strand
TTGCCGGCGTGGCCGCGGAAAATGCGCGTTGGCGAAAACTCGCCCAACTTATGGCCGACCATATTTTCGCTGATGTACACCGGAATAAACTTATTGCCGTTATGAACCGCCAGGGTGTGGCCGACAAAATCCGGAATCACCATTGAACGGCGCGCCCAGGTTTTGACGACGCGTTTTTCGTTGCGGCCATTCATCTGCTCGATTCGTTTCTGCAGATTGGCGTCGATATACGGGCCTTTTTTAATGCTACGTGGCATTGACGCTTCCTGTTAAGATAACGCTGAAAACTCGTGCGACCATTTATTTCTTGCGCTTCGCAACAATGTATTTGCTGGACGGCTTTTTCTTATTGCGCGTCTTCAAACCTTTGGACTTCTGGCCCCACGGCGAGGTGGGGTGCCGGCCACCGGAACTTTTACCTTCGCCGCCACCCATCGGGTGATCAACGGGGTTCATCGCGACGCCGCGCACATGCGGGCGGAAACCCATCCAGCGCGTGCGGCCGGCTTTGCCGTACGACACGTTTTCATGGTCCAGATTGCCGACCTGTCCGATCGTGGCGTAACACTCGGAGCGCACGCGGCGCGTCTCACCGGAAGGCAAACGCAATTGCGCATAGTCGCCTTCACGGCCCATCAACTGAATCAACGCGCCGGCGCTGCGGCCGATCTGCCCGCCGTGGCCGATACGCATTTCGACATTGTGCACCGAGGTGCCGACCGGCATATTCTTCAACGGCAACGCATTGCCAACGCGAAATTCCACGTTCTCGCCGGACATCAGCGCATCACCGACCTGCAAGCCGTCGGGCGCCAGAATATAACGCTTCTCGCCGTCGGCGTAGTGCAACAGCGCGATACGCGCCGTACGGTTCGGGTCGTATTCAATCGCCGCCACTTTCGCCGGGATGTTGTGTTTGTCGCGCTTGAAATCAACCCGACGATACTGGCGCTTGTGGCCGCCGCCACGAAATCGCGTGGTGACGCGACCATGATTATTGCGCCCGCCACTGCTGTGCTTCGGCTCCAACAGCGCTCGTTCCGGCGTCGACTTCGTAATCTCCTCAAACGTCGGCAGCGCGGTAAAGCGCAGGCTCGGCGTGGTGGGACGAAAGGTTTTAATGCCCATGCTTAAAAATTTTTGTCTGTTAATTGGCTAACCGGCCAGCGCTTTATCTTCCAACAAAGAAATCAATTTTTTGCTCTTTTTTCAGCGTCACGATGGCTTTTTTCATATCGCTACGGCGACCTTTGGTCATGCCGCGGCGCGTGCTCATGCGCTTGGTTTTGCCCTTGACGTTGATCACGTGCACCGCTTCCACGTTGACACTAAACTTCTTCTCCACCGCTTTCTTGATATCCGCTTTGCTGGATTCAAGATTCACCACGAAGCCGTACTTGTGCGCTTTGTCCGAAAGATTCTGAATCTTCTCGGTTAACACCGGCTTGATCAGCACTTTTTCGAGGGGGATCATCATGCCAACACTCCTGCGATCGTCGCCACCGCGCTCTCTTGAATGAACATTTTTTTGCAATCCATCAACTCATACACGGAAGCATTCGGCGCGACCTGCACATGCAACTTTGCGAGGTTGCGGCCGGCCTGCAAAGTCAGATTATCCTGCTTCGGCACCAACACGAGCGACTTCACCTTGTCGGCGGTAAAGCTTTTCAAAATCGCGGTCAGGTCTTTGGTCTTGCCGCTATCGATCGTGAAATCTTCCACCACGGTGACTTGCCCGTCTTTCACTTTGCTGGAAAGCACGGACTTTCTGGCCAACCGGCTGGTCTTTTTGTTGACTTTTTGATCATAGTCATGCGGCACGGGGCCAAACACGCGACCGCCGCCAACCCATAGCGGCGAACGGATCGTTCCCGCCCGCGCGACACCACGGCCTTTTTGCTTCCAAGGCTTCCTGCCGCCGCCGCGCACCAGCTTGCGGTTTTTCGTCATATGCGTGCCTTGGCGTTGGTTCGCCCGATAGGCTTTCACCGCCAAATACACCACATGCTCGTTCGGCTTGATGCCGAAAATTTCATCGGGCAACTCAACGGTGCGTCCCGTCTTTTGTCCGGTTTTACTATAAACGTCTACTTGCATGATTAGTTTTTCGTAGTAGCCCCTGCAGGGGCCGAATTAACCAACACAACAAACGGACCGGTTAAATCACCAGTCTTTCATATTTCAAATAGTGGGTGCCTAAAGGCACTACTACAAAACTTACTTTTGAATGACAACCATTCCATTCTTCGCGCCGGGGACAGCACCGCGCACCATCACGATATTATTTTCGGCATCGATGCGCACGATTTTAATATTGCGCACCGTGACACGCTCGCCGCCCATACGGCCAGCCATGCGGGTGCCTTTAAATACGCGGGAGGGATACGAACTGCCGCCCACTGAACCGGGCGCGCGCATGCGATCACTCTGGCCGTGGGTCGTCGAGCCGCCGCCGAAATGATGGCGCTTCATGACGCCTTGAAAGCCTTTGCCCTTCGAGACGCCGATCACGCGCACTTTCTCGCCGACCTGAAACACATCCGCCTTGATGGCGTCGCCGAGTTTGAACTGGCTGACGTCGAACGTGCGAAACTCGCGCAGCACGCGCATCGGCTTGACGCCGGATTTCGCAAAATGGCCGCGCTCCGGCTTGTTCACACTTTTGTCCCGTTTTTCGTCAAAACCAAGCTGCAGCGAATCGTAGCCGTGCTTATCCTTAGTGCGAATTTCGGTGACGTAACATGGGCCCGTTTGAATCACACTGACCTGCACATCATTGCCTTTTTCGTCAAAAATGCGGGTCATGCCCAATTTTTTTCCGATCAATCCACTCATGCTCGTTATCAAAGTTTAATCTCAACGTCGACGCCGGCCGGCAATTCGAGCTTCGTCAAGGCTTCGATGGTTTTCTGCGAAGAATTGAGAATGTCGATGAGACGTTTGTGAATGCGCGTCTCGAATTGCTCGCGCGATTTTTTATCCGCATGCGGCGACCGCAACACCGTAAACACCGATCGATCGGTCGGCAACGGAATCGGGCCGGAAATTCCAGCGCCGGTCTGCTTGGCCGTGCGGATGATCTTATCGGTTGACTTGTCAATCAACCGATGATCATAAGCTTTCAATTTGATGCGAATCTTTTGCCCAACCACGGATATCTCCGAGTTTCTGAGCGAAGCCGGACTTGCGCTCAACGATTTTTATATTTTGCAAAACTTTGCTGCGCAAATCCGACTTCGCTTTGCTTCAACAAAACACTGGGCATCGCATGTGCAATGCCCAGTTTTTATTCGGGCCGTCCTTAAGGGCGAGCCTCTTATCAGGCCAATATCTTCGTAACGACGCCGGCGCCGACGGTGTGACCGCCTTCGCGAATCGCGAAGCGTAGACCCTCCTCCATCGCGATGGGCGTAATCAAATCGATTTCCATGGTGACGTTATCGCCGGGCATCACCATTTCCATGCCGGCCGGCAATTTCGCGACGCCGGTCACGTCCGTCGTGCGGAAAAAGAATTGTGGACGGTAGCCATTGAAAAACGGCGTGTGCCGGCCGCCTTCTTCTTTCTTCAACACGTACACTTCGCCCATGTACTTGGTGTGCGGGGTGATCGAGCCGGGCGCGCAGATCACCATGCCGCGATCCAGTTCTTCTTTTTCCACGCCGCGCAGCAACAGACCAACGTTGTCGCCCGCTTCGCCGGAGTCGAGCAGCTTGCGGAACATTTCAACGCCCGTCACCACGCTCTGTCGCTTGGCGCGAATACCGACGATGTCGACGGTCTCACCGATTTTGACCTTGCCGCGCTCGATACGGCCAGTGCCGACCGTGCCCCGACCGGTGATCGAGAACACGTCTTCGACCGGCATCAGGAACGGCTTGTCAACTTCGCGTTTCGGCTGCGGAATATAACTGTCGACCGCGGCCATCAAATCGATGATGGATTTGTTCTTCACCGGATCTTCCGGATTCGTCAAGCCTTCGAGCGCGCTGCCGCGAACGATGGGAATCTCATCGCCGGGGAATTGATATTCTTTCAACAGGTCGCGCATTTCCAATTCGACGAGATCAAGCAGCTCGGGATCGTCGACCATGTCAACTTTATTGAGATACACGACCATGTACGGCACCCCGACCTGGCGCGCCAACAGAATGTGCTCGCGGGTTTGCGGCATGGGGCCATCCGCCGCACTTACCACGAGAATCGCGCCGTCCATCTGCGCCGCGCCGGTGATCATGTTCTTCACATAATCCGCGTGGCCGGGGCAGTCGACGTGCGCGTAGTGACGATTGGTCGTTTCATACTCGACATGAGCGGTGTTGATCGTGATGCCGCGCGCCTTCTCTTCCGGAGCATTGTCGATTTGATCGTAGCTCTTGTACTGCGCGATGCCGTACTTCGAGTTCTTCGAGAGCACCAGCGTAATCGCCGCGGTCAACGTCGTCTTGCCGTGGTCAACATGACCAATCGTGCCGATGTTGACGTGCGGTTTGTTGCGTTCAAACTTTGCCTTAGCCATGAGAAAAAACCTCCCGAATAAAGCGGTTGATAAATTGCTATGTTCAAAAATTGTTAAATTGCCGTGTCGCGACGACAATGTTATTTTGTTGTTTTAACTTTGCTGGTCTCGGCGAGCGTCTCCGCAATGTTTTGCGGCACCGGCTCATAATGCGAAAACTGCATGGAATAAACCGCGCGGCCCTGCGTCAACGAGCGCATCGTGGTGGCGTAACCGAACATCTCGCCCAACGGCACCGACGCCGCCACCACCTGCGCGTCTTTTCTGGGGACGAAGCCGCGAATCTTGCCGCGCCGCGAATTTAAATCGCCCATGATCTGTCCGAGATATTCTTCGGGCACCACCACCTCGACGTCCATCATCGGCTCCAACAACACGGGGCTCGCTTTTTTCGCGCCTTCCTTGAAGGCCATCGAACCCGCGATCTTGAACGCCATTTCCGAAGAGTCGACTTCGTGATAAGAGCCATAAACCAACGCCACTTTGATATCGACCATCGGATAACCCGCCAGCACGCCGGTTAGCATCGCCTGCTTGATGCCCTCCATCGTCGGCTTCACATATTCTTTCGGCACGACGCCGCCGACAATTTTGCTCTCAAACTCAAAGCCCTTGCCCGGCTCGTTCGGCTCGATCTCCAGCACCACATGACCGAATTGACCGCGGCCACCGGATTGATGCACGAACTTGCCTTCCTGCTCAACTTTACGGCGGATCGTTTCTTTGTAAGCCACTTGCGGCTTGCCAACATGCGCATGAACTTTAAATTCGCGCAACAGGCGATCGACGAGAATTTCCAAATGCAACTCGCCCATGCCGGCGATCAACGTTTGGCCCGTCTCTTCGTCGTTGCGAATCCTAAATGTCGGATCTTCTTCCGCGAGCTTATTCAACGACTCGCCGAGGCGATCTTGATCAGCCTTCGTTTTCGGCTCAATCGCCACCGAAATAACCGGCTCGGGAAAGTGCATCGACTCCAGCACGATCTGCTTGTTCTCATTGCACAGCGTGTGGCCGGTGCGCGTATCTTTCAAGCCGACGGCGGCGACGATATCGCCCGCGCGCGCGACTTCAACATCTTCGCGCTTGTCGGCGTGCATCAGCAGCAAACGACCAATGCGTTCTTTCTTGCCCGTCACGGTGTTATAAACATAACTGCCCGCCTCGACCTTGCCGGAATAAACACGGAAGTACGTCAACTTGCCGACGTACGGGTCGGTCATAATTTTAAACGCGAGCGCCGCCAACGGCTCATCCGGATCGGGCTTGCGAATAATCTCTTCGCCGGTTTTGGGATGAGTTCCCTTCGTCTCCGGCATATCCAACGGCGAGGGCAAATAATAATTCACCGCATCCAGCAACGGCTGCACGCCTTTGTTTTTATAAGAGGCGCCGCACATCACCGGCACCATGCTGACATCAATAACGGCCTTACGGATCGCCGCGCGAATTTCTTCTTCCGTAATCGGCCGGTCATGCAGGTAGTTTTCCAGCAACGTGTCATCGTATTCCGAAACCGCTTCGAGCATTTGTGTGCGATACTCTTTAGCCTTAACCAGCAACTCATGCGGAATTTCCAAATCTTCCCATTGCGCGCCGAGCGTCTCGTCTTTATACACCATCGCCTTCATGCGAATGAGGTCGATCACGCCGGTAAACATATCCGCGTCGCCGATGGGAATTTGAATCGGAATCGCATTGGCGCCCAGGCGCTCACGAATCATTTTCAGCGCATGATAGAAATCCGCGCCGGTGCGATCCATTTTATTGATGAAGGCAATACGCGGCACGCGATAACGGTCAGCCTGCCGCCAAACCGTTTCGGATTGCGGCTCGACGCCGCCGACGGCGCAAAACAGCGCGATCGCGCCGTCCAGCACGCGCAACGACCGCTCGACTTCGATGGTAAAATCAACGTGGCCGGGCGTGTCAATAAGGTTGATATTGCATTCTTTCCACTGGCACGAAATCGCCGCGGAAGTAATCGTGATCCCGCGCTCTTTTTCCTGCTCCATCCAATCGGTCGTCGTCGAACCGTCGTCGACGTTGCCGATGCGATGGATGCGCCCGGTATAATAAAGAAAACGCTCCGTCGTCGTCGTCTTGCCCGCATCGATATGGGCCATAATGCCGATATTACGCGTTTTCCTTAGCTCGGAAATGTCATTATTTTTAGACATAAAAAAACTCCATCTTCATCAAGAGAACACCAGAAAGCGAACCTCTCCTGAAGGTATGGAGACAATGGTTACACACTTCGATGTTACTTCTCAAACAGTAAATCCGGCAACGCCATCACTTGCGAATTGATAATTCTCAATTAACCATTATCAATTGACAATGGTTAATTGCCAATGGTGAATTGCTAATGCTTGCTTGCCTCACCACCGGAAATGGGCAAAGGCCTTATTGGCTTCCGCCATCTTATGCGTGTCTTCGCGTTTTTTAACCGCGTTGCCCTCGTTATTTGACGCGGCGACGATTTCGGCGGCCAGTTTATCGGCCATCGTTTTCTCGCCTCGCCCCCGCGCATAGCTAATGAGCCAGCGAATCGCCAACGCCTGCCGGCGCTCGCCGGAAACTTCGACCGGCACCTGATAGTTGGCGCCGCCGACGCGCCGGGATTTCACCTGCAGCATCGGCTTGACATTATCAACAGCTTTTTGAAAAACTTCCACACCCTGCTTCTTCGTCCGCTCACCAACCGTGTCGAGCGCGTTGTAAAAAATCCGCTCCGCCACGCTGCGCTTGCCGCCATACATCAAAACGTTGATGAACTTCGTGACGAGAATGCTCTTAAACTTGGGATCAGGAAGAACCGTTCTTTTACTTGCTTGATTTCTTCGCATAATTGTAAAATCATCAGGCGTAATTTATGAAACGTCATTCGTAAACTATTAAGCCGCCGCCGCTTTTTTGCGTTTGGCGCCATACTTGGAGCGGCTTTGGTTACGGTCATTGACGCCGCCGGTATCGTACACGCCGCGCACGATGTGATAACGCACACCCGGCAAGTCCTTCACCCGGCCGCCGCGAATCAGCACGATCGAGTGTTCCTGCAGGTTGTGGCCTTCGCCAGGAATATAAGCGGTCACTTCGTATTGGTTCGACAAACGGACGCGCGCCACTTTGCGCAAAGCCGAGTTCGGCTTCTTGGGGGTCGTCGTATATACGCGCGTACACACGCCGCGACGCTGCGGCGCACTGGCCAGCGCCGGCGCTTTGGTCTTACGTTTTAGTCGTTCACGACCTAAACGCACTAATTGATTAATAGTTGGCAAACAACTCTCCTTCAATTACACGAGCAAAAAATATACGCAACTTCTACAAAAAAAGCAACAATTTTCTTTTCATTTTGCACAATCTTTGCAAGCTGAGGCATTTGCGGTCAAAGGTTAAATTTGTGTAAAATTTTAAGGGTATTCGGATTTACCGAATTATCCGGACGCGCTTAAATCAAAAATGTAACAGTTCGGAAATCGCCCGGGCTCCTTTTTCTAATTACAGTTCGCGCTGACCCCAAAAGAGATTATCCCGCCACCGCTTGCAACGACTCGCTCATCTCCTCCGTCTGCTCTTCGGATTGCACGCGCAGGCGCTTATATTGCGCCATGCCCGTTCCCGCCGGAATCAGATTGCCCATAATAACATTCTCTTTCAAGCCGAGCAGATTGTCGATTTTGCCCTCGATCGAAGCTTCCGTCAACACGCGGGTGGTTTCCTGGAACGAAGCCGCAGAGATAAAGCTGTCCGTCGTCAACGAGGCCTTGGTGATGCCCAGCAGCAGCGGTTGGAAGGTCGCCGGTTGCGCCGGACGGATTTCGATCTGCCCCTTGTTGCTCTTCGCCAGCTTCTCGTTGATCTTCTCGACTTCGGCGCGCTCGTGCAGTGCTTCCATTTTCAATTTGGAATCGCCGGGATTGGTGACGACAACCATATCGCGAATGCTCCCGTTGTGCTGCAAGAAGCGCAGCTTGTCGACTTGCTCACCCTCGAGATAGTTGGTGTCGCCGGGGTTTTCGATCTTCACCTTCTGCAGCATCTGGCGCACGATCACTTCGATGTGCTTGTCGTTGATGCGCACGCCCTGCAGACGATAGACTTCCTGAATTTCGTTCACGAGATATTCCTGCACGCGGTTCGGACCCATGATATTCAAAATATCCTGCGGCGCCACCGAGCCTTCGGAAATTTTCTCACCGGCGGTCACAAAATCGCTGTCATGCACGAGCACGTGCTTGCCGTAAGGAATCTGATACACCTTCTCTTCCTTGCCGTCGTGCGAGACGATGCTGATTTTGCGGACGCCGCGCTTGATCTCGCCGAATTTCACCACGCCGTCGATTTCGCTAACGATGGCCGGTTCCTTCGGGCGGCGTGCTTCAAACAACTCGGCGACGCGCGGCAGACCGCCGGTGATATCGCGCGTCTTCGCGATTTCGCGCGGAATCTTGACCAGCACGGTGCCGCCGTTAACCTGCTCGCCGTCCTGCACCAGCAGATACGCACGGGTCGGCAAAATGTAGCTGCTCAACTTCTTGCCGTTGGCGTCGACGATCTGAATCTGCGGACTCAGATTGCGCATGCGTGTATCGATAATAACGCGCTGTTTCAAGCCGGTGGCTTCGTCCAACTCTTCGCGCATCGTGAGATTTTCTTTAATATCGATGAACTTCACGTAACCGTCGTGATTCGAGAGAATGCTCGCCGTGTACGGATCCCACTTGAACACCAGTTGGTTCGCTTGCACGCGGTCGCCTTCTTTAGTCAAAATCGTCGCGCCGTAAGGAATCACATATTGCGCGGTGATGCGGTTGTTCTCGTCGATCACTTTCAGCTTGCCGTTACGGCCGATCGCGATAACGGTGCCGTCTTCTTGCGTAGTGAATTTCGTGTTCTCGAAATTCACCCGGCCTTCCGTCTTCGCCTGCACTTGTGATTGCGCCGCAATACGCGAGGCCGTGCCACCGATATGGAACGTGCGCAACGTCAACTGCGTGCCCGGTTCGCCGATCGACTGTGCCGCCATAACGCCGACGGCTTCGCCCTGATCGGCCATGTTGCCGGAGGCTAAGTTACGGCCATAGCAGTTCGCGCATATGCCGCGTTCGGCTTCGCAAGTCAACACCGAGCGAATATAAACCGTTTCGATGCCCGCGGCGGCAATACGATCGGCCACCTCATCTTCAATTAACTGGCCGGTTCCAATCATAATATCGCCGGAATCGGGATCATACACCTCTTCGGCGGCAACGCGGCCGAGAATGCGGTCCCGCAACGGTTCGATAACTTCTTCGCCTTCCTTCAAGTCGCCGATGCGCAAGCCGAGAATCGTGCCGCAATCCACCGACGAGATAATCATATCCTGCGCCACGTCGACCAGGCGGCGCGTCAAATAACCGGCGTCCGCGGTCTTCAACGCGGTGTCGGCCAAACCTTTGCGCGCGCCGTGCGTGGAAATAAAATACTCCAACACCGACAGGCCTTCGCGGAAGTTCGCGGTAATCGGGTTCTCGATAATTTCGCCCATCTGGCCGGTCATTTTCTTCTGCGGCTTCGCCATCAAACCGCGCATACCGGCGAGCTGGCGAATCTGCTCCTTCGAACCGCGCGCGCCCGAATCGGCCATCATAAAAATCGGATTGAAGCCTTGCCGATCATTCTTCAAGCGATTAAACATCTTGTCCGCGACGTCGCTCGTGGTATGCGTCCAAATGTCGATGATCTTATTATAACGCTCGCCGTCGGTGATGACGCCTTTTTCGTATTGGGCTTGAATCGTCTGCGTTTTCTTGAAGGCGCTATCGAGGTAACTCTGTTTCTCTTCAGGAATAATAACGTCGCCAACGCCGACCGTGATGCCGGCCCGCATGGCGAAATTAAAACCGACGCCTTTCAGCTCATCCAAAAACATCGCCGTGCGATAATTGCCCAGTTGCTTATAGATGGTCGCGACCAACTCTTCGAGACGCTTCTTCGTGAGCAGCTCGTTAACGTAGCCGATTTCTTTCGGAATGGTGCGATTGAAAATCACGCGACCAACGGTCGTCTCGATCATCTTGCCGTCGATGCGAACTTTAATGCGCGCGTGCAAACCCATTCTGCCGTCGTTCCACGCAATATTGACTTCGTCGGGGTTGGAGAAAATTTTGCCTTCGCCAACGTCGCCGTTTTTCACTTTCGTGAGATAATAAGTGCCCAACACGATATCCTGGCTGGGAATGGCCAGCGGCCGGCCGCTGGCCGGCGAGAGAATGTTGTGGCTGGACAACATCAACAGGCGCGCTTCGACTTGCGAATAATACGACAACGGCACGTGCACGGCCATTTGATCGCCGTCGAAGTCCGCATTGAACGCCGCGCAAACCAGCGGATGAATCTGAATGGCCTTGCCTTCGATCAACAGCGGTTGAAACGCCTGAATGCCGAGGCGGTGCAGCGTCGGCGCGCGGTTGAGCAACACCGGATGATCTTCAATAATTTCTTCGAGAATTTCCCAAACATTCGTGTCCCGACGATCAACCAGCTTCTTCGCGCTCTTCACGGTTTTCGCAATGCCGCGCTCGACGAGCTTGCGAATCACAAACGGCTTGAACAATTCCAGCGCCATCTCTTTCGGCAAGCCGCATTGGTGCAATTTCAATTCCGGACCGACGACGATCACCGAACGGCCGGAATAGTCGATACGTTTGCCGAGCAGGTTCTGGCGGAAACGGCCTTGCTTGCCGCGCAACATGTCGGAGAGCGATTTCAGCGGGCGATTGCCGTCGCCGCGCACCGCCGCGGTTTTACGGCCATTATCAAACAGCGCGTCCACCGCTTCCTGCAACATGCGCTTCTCGTTGCGCAAAATCACTTCCGGCGCTTTGATCTCTTTGAGTTTTTTCAAGCGGTTGTTGCGGATGATCACCCGGCGGTACAAATCATTCAAATCCGAGGTTGCGAAACGGCCGCCTTCCAACGGCACCAGCGGGCGCAGTTCCGGCGGAATCACCGGAATCACCGACATCACCATCCAATCGGGGCGATTGCCGCTCTTCTTCAACGCTTCGATGACTTTCAACCGTTTGAGGGCATCCGCCTTGCGCTGGAACGAAGTTTCAACTTTTACCTGCGCGCGCAATTCAATGGATAGTTGATCGACATCCGTGCGCCTCAGCAACTCCAGCACGGCCTCGCCGCCGATTTTCGCGACGAACCGATTCGGATCGTTTTCATCATCTTCCGTCGCTTCCGGCATTTCGCTGGTGACTTTGAAATAGTCTTCTTCGCTGATGCGATCTTTGAATTTGTAACCGCTGTTGCCGGGCTGAATCACCACGTAGGATTCATAATAAATAATGCGCTCCAAATCCTTGACCCCGATGCCCAACAAATAGCCGATCTTCGTCGGCAGCGATTTCCAATACCAAATGTGAATCACCGGCACCGCGAGACCGATATGTCCCATGCGCTCGCGCCGCACCGACTTGGTCGTCACCTCGACGCCGCAACGATCGCAGACAATGCCTTTATAACGAATGCGTTTATATTTGCCGCAGTGGCATTCCCAGTCCCGGACCGGACCAAAAATCTTCTCGCAAAACAGGCCGTCTTTCTCGGGTTTGAAAGAACGGTAGTTAATCGTTTCCGGCTTGGTGACCTCGCCGTGCGACCGTTCGAGAATTTTATCCGGTGAAGCCAACTTGATCGCAATTGAGGCGAAATTCCGCCGCGCAACCGGCTCGTTTTTGGCAAACATATTCATCATAAGCTTTATTGGAGAAATTTGATTCGCTACTCGTGACTAAAGTTCATTTATTCGCCCGCTGAATTAAAACGCTCACTGCATTTTTCAGTGGGACTTCATTTCTGCGGGCGAAGTTTCTCGCTTCAGCCGTTTACCTCGCCGCTCCCAGCCGATCTTTTTTGCCTTTTATCTTTTTCGCCTCTTTAAGTTTTTCCATTCTCGTCGAGCAATTCGATGTCAAGGCCGAGACCCTGCAATTCACGAATCAGCACGTTAAACGATTCCGGCAAGCCCGGCTCGGGCAAATTATCGCCTTTCACAATCGCTTCATACACCTTCGAGCGGCCGCGCACGTCATCGGATTTCACCGTGAGAATTTCTTGCAGCGTGTGCGCCGCGCCATACGCTTCCAGCGCCCACACTTCCATTTCGCCGAAACGCTGGCCGCCGAATTGCGCCTTGCCGCCGAGCGGCTGCTGCGTGATGAGCGAGTACGGCCCGATCGAGCGCGCGTGAATTTTATCTTCGACCAGGTGCGACAACTTCATGATATAAATTTGGCCGACGGTTACTTGCTCGGCAAACGACTCGCCGGTGTGACCATCATACAGTTGCGTCTTGCCGCTTTCCGGCAATCCGGCCTGGCGCATTTCCGCCAACACTTCATCATACGTCGCGCCGTCAAACACCGGCGTCGAATAGGCGAGGCCCAATTTCGCCGCCGCCCAACCGAGGTTGGTTTCAAAAATCTGGCCGAGGTTCATGCGCGACGGCACGCCCAGCGGATTGAGCACGATATCGACCGGCGTTCCATCCGGCATGTACGGCATGTCTTCCATCGGCACGATGCGCGCCACCACGCCTTTGTTGCCGTGGCGGCCGGCCATCTTGTCGCCGACCATCAGCTTGCGGCGTTTCGCCACATACACTTTCGCGAGTTGCACGATGCCGGGCGGCAATTCGTCGCCGACGGTGATCTTCACTTTGCGGCGGTCGTATTCTTCATTCGTATCGCGGAGCCGGCGCTCATACGCCTCAAAAATCAATTCGACGCTTTCGTTGACCTTCTTTTTCTCCGTCCAACCTTCGCTGCGGTCGAGCTTGTCAAAATCCAATTCCGCCAAACGCTCCGCCGTCAGTTCGGCGCCCGCCCGCAGCATGACTTTGCCATCTTTGATATGGCGCAGCGTCGCGGAAATTTCACCGGTCAACACGTTCGCGAGCTTCTCATCGCGCAGCCGCAGAATGCGCTTGCGTTCGACCACAATCCATTCTTCAATTTCGTCGAGCTTCTTTTTATCCTGGCGTTTCGCCTTCGGGTCTTTCTTTTTGCGCGAAAAGAGCTTCGCGTCAATCACCACGCCCCGCAATCCCGGCGTCGCTTTCAACGAGGCGTCTTTCACATCACCGGCTTTTTCGCCGAAGATGGCTTTGAGCAATTTTTCTTCCGGCGTCGGATCGGTTTCGCCTTTCGGCGTGACTTTGCCGACCAGAATGTCGCCGGCTTGCACTTCGGCGCCGATGCGCACGATGCCGTTTTCATCCAAATCTTTCGTCGACTCTTCGGAGACGTTCGGAATTTCGCGCGTCAATTCCTCTTCGCCGCGCTTGGTGTCGCGCACCTGATGATCGAATTCTTCAATGTGAATCGACGTGTAAATATCTTTTTGCACCACTTTTTCGGAAATAACGATGGCGTCTTCAAAATTATAACCGCGCCACGGCATGAAGGCCACGAGCACATTGCGGCCCAGCGCCAAACGGCCGCCCTGCGTCGAGCAACCGTCCGCGAGCACCTCGCCCTTCTTGATTTGCTGGCCGACTTGCACAATCGGCCGCTGATTCACGCACGTGCCCTGATTGGTGCGCATAAATTTGGTGCACTTGTACGTCACCAAATCATTTTCATCATAATTCGTGAGGCTCTCGGGATCAAGACGCTTGCCGCGTCCACTGGGCATCTCGCGACGAATGATGATGCGGTTCGCTTCGACGTGTTCGACCACGCCGTCATATTCCGAGATGATCATCGCGCGCGAATCGCGCGCCACTTTGTCTTCCATGCCGGTGCCGACGAGCGGCGCTTCCGGCGTGAGCAGCGGCACGGCCTGGCGTTGCATGTTCGATCCCATCAACGCGCGGTTGGCGTCGTCATGTTCGAGAAAGGGAATCAGCGCCGCCGCGGCCGACACAATTTGGTTCGGCGACACGTCCATGTAATGCACTTCATCGGGATGCACAACCGGAAACTCGCCTTTGATTCGCGCTTTCACGCGATCACTCTCGTAATGGCCTTTATTGTCAATCGGCGCGTTGGCCTGCGCAATCACGTATTGATCTTCATCATCGGCGGAGAGATATTCGATCTCGTTCAACACCCGGCCATTATGGACTTTGCGATACGGGCTTTCGATAAAGCCGA
>Ga0247727_10012366_pt1 | contig 14673 bp, 25 predicted proteins | sample WisWelCaveWW1625_FD_202498 | JGI IMG/M metagenome (GOLD analysis project Ga0247727, IMG submission 202498) | Biofilm microbial communities from Wishing Well Cave, Virginia, United States - WW16-25 | ecosystem: Environmental > Aquatic > Deep subsurface > Groundwater > Cave microbial mat | place... | reverse complement strand
GTCATGGCGCGTGGGATCAGTGGGGGCTCGCACTCGGGACACCCGCGCCCACGGGCTTCACCCACGCGGGCGCGGAAGGTCTTGCCGCACCAACAGCAGCGCCTCTTCACGACCTTCTCGGTCGGCTCAGTCATCGTCGCGCGGGTTCGAGTGGGCGAGGATCTGTTCGAGCATGTCGTCAGCCGCCTCCGTTAGCGACGAGTCGGGCAGTGGTGCCCGCTTTGGTGGCAGGTTCATCCGTGCCGGGCGAGCACGGAGCAACCCGTCCGGCACGACCGCGAGCGTCAGGAACGCGAGCCCGAGAGCGGCGGTTCCGGCGCGATCGAGCCACGGCAGCGGCCAGTCGAAGGCAGCCGTGGCGAAGAGGGTGAAGGCGAGGAAGCGCACGCGCCGCGCTACAGCTTTCCACGCGGCATTGCCATGAGCGGCACGCTCGGTTGGATAGCTTCCACGGTGGTGTTCTTCTGCGAGTAGAGGTTCGCCGCCGTCTGGAACGCCGCTACCCGGAGGTCGTCGGCGACGTCCAGGCGGGCGACGAGATCGGCTGCCTTCGTGATGATCTCTTCGACCTGCTCGTCCGTGTGGTAGCGCGTCTCGTGGCGGATGCCCTCCACGTTACGCCGCCCGCTGCGCGGTCGTAAGCTCCGTCTCGCGATGGCCTGTCAGGTCAAGATCGTCCCGGTGCGCGTCCACTCGTGGAACGGTGAACTGCGCGTTGACTCCACGCGAGTGATCGGCTACCGCGCCGTCTGCTCGTGTGGGGAACGAAGCTCCGTCTGCCGCGACGTTCGAGCCGCTCGTGAGAGCCTGCGGGAGCGTCACGGTTACGTTGGGTACTCCGGCGCGGTGTAGCTCGGCACCAGCGGCCGGCCGTTCTCGTCCTCCCACTGCTGCGTCATCGTGTTCCAGCGCGGCGGCGGTGGGCCTGCTGAGATAGGTGGCGGTGCCGCGTACGCGGTCTGTGCGAGCGTCGCCTCGATCGCCCGGCGATCCTGCCAGCCCTTGCCCCCGCACGGGTCGCAGGTGATCTCGACGTTGCCCTCGCGCAGCGAGTGGGTCAGCCGCAGCCCCCAGCCGTTGCACTCGGGACAGGCGACGGCGTTCGGATCGTACTTCGGCTCGGGCTGTGGCTCGAAGTCGCCGGGCACGTAGCCCGCCGAGCCGCACGTCTCGCATACCACCATGTCCGCGAACCCCTCCCCCAAGACCTTCCGCATCGCCTTCTCGTGGTGGGCCAGCTCGCGCTCTAGCGCCTTCGGGTCGAAGGGCGGCGCTTCTGCCGCTAACTCAGGCGTGGCCTCCGGCTCGGGGTCGCCGGGCTCGGGCTCGCCGGGCTCGGGCTCGCCGGGCTCGGGCTCGGACTCTGCCTGTCTCGCTTCTGCCTCTACCAGCTCAGCGAGGTTCGCCATACATCACGCTCCGGTCGTTGGGTTCGAGCACACGCCCCGCCCGCGTTGGGGGCTTCAACTGGGAAGGAGAAGGTAGCCGCTGCGAGCGGGGATCGTGTGACACGCGAGGGGAGCCTAGCGCGTCCGTCAGCCGGATTGCAAGAAGATGTCGGCGTCGGCCGCGGTCATGCCGCGCTCCTCAAGCTCGAACAGCGCCTCAGGCTCCGTGTAGAGCCCCTTCTTGTACGCCTTGCGGATCTGCGCCGGGGTCAGCTCGCGCTTCGTCAGGATCGCCTCGAACGCCCACGCAGTCTTGACGGCCTCGCGCTCCCCAACAGGAACGCCTATCTGCTCCAGCCCTGCGTCGGCCTCAGCCTCGGCGAGCTGCCGAGAGACGTACTCGCGGTGCAGCGTGCCCCAAAGCTGCGTGCGCGCCTTGCTCACATAGGCGGCTTCACCAGTCGGTGTCGAGACTTCGGCTTCCGCTATCTGCGTCATCAGCTCGGCGTTCGCAGGGTCGTAGCCGATGCGCTCGTAACCCTGGCGTACCTCGTCGCGGGTGAGAATGCCGTGCCGCAACATCCGCTTGAGGTCGATGCGGCCGGGAACGATGAAGGCGATGTTGAACAACCGGTCGCGCCACTTGGGCGGGTAGTCGAGCGCCTTCAACAGCGTCCGCAGTTCGGGCAGCGCCATCTCTCCCCGCCACACCATCTGATAGCCCTGCCGCGCAGAGGGCAGACGCCAGTGAGCGGCCCAGTACTGGCGAGCGTGCTCCTCGCTCAGGCCGTGCAACGACGCCTGCGGCGTGAAGGCATCGGGGTACTCGGCATCTATCCCGAGCGCCTTGCGCGTGGCGTCGTCGTACACCTCGCGCACGGCGAAGCGCACCATGTCGGTGATCGTGGGGATGCGCCGCGCGATCTCTTCGAGCTTGTCGCGCCAGGTGGGGGCGTAGTCGATGGCCTTCAGCGCGTCGCGAAACTCCTGCGCCGAGAGCAGGCCGCGGAAGCGCATCTCGGCGAGCTGCTCATACGACGGCAGCTCCCAGTGAGCGGCCCAGTAGTTGCCCGCGGAGTCGCGTCCGAGCCCGATCCGGGCGGCGTCAGCGGCGAAGGCGGCCGGAAACTCCGCATCGAGGTCGAGCGCCGCTCGCTGCTGCGGGTTGTACACCTCGCGCACGGCGAAGCGCACCATGTCGGTGACGCTCGGCAGCACTTCGAGAAGCTCGCGCATCGCCGGGTGGTACTGCGGCTCGATCCCGGCCTTCGAGAGCGCGTGCGTGTATTGCTCAGGGGTGATCGCGTTGCGTCGGCGCGCCTCCATCGCCTGCCCCAGCGTCGGCGTGCGTAAGGCAAGCTCCACAAGCGCCCGCAGACGGTTGCCGGTGTAGCCCTGACGTTGCGCTTCGCCCGCGGCGGCGTCGAAGTCGGTGATCGCGGTGGCAACCAGCTCGGCGAGCGTGTTGGCCGGGAGCACCCGGTTCGGGTTCGCGTCCCACGACTCTTGTTCGACCACCTCGAAGATCGGGCGCACTGAGCGCGACGCCGCGCCGCCGAAGGCGAAGCCGAGAAACGCCGACCCCATTCGCCCCCACAGGTCGAGCAGCGCCATGCGCGCAGCCTAGAGCGAAGCGAGCGCTTCTGACGCCGGGAGCTGCGTCGCGGCCAGCGGGAGCGCGGCCGGCGTGGGGAAGCTCGTGCAGTTGGTGGCGGCGTCCACGACCGCGACCACGTTCAGCATGAGCGGCTGTGCAAGCTCCGCGACCTGGCGAGTCAGCCGCCCGATGGTGCAAACGTCTGAGAGCACGAGCGCCGCGAGCCCGCCGCTCAGGAGCGTGCTCAGTAGGCCGACCGGCATCCGGCACAGCGCGCGATTGAAGCCGCGCACGTTGGAGCACTGCCAGTACGGGAACACGCGCGTCACGGCTGCGATGGCGATAGCGCCGAGCGCGCCTGCCGCGAGCAGCTTCTCGAGCGTCCGCAGGCGGATGTTGAGGTTCCGGCGGGTGTAGCCGACGACATCGGCCACCGTCTGCTCAAGCGAGCGGATGCGCGGCATGACGAGGGTGTTGAGACGCCCGGCGATGTAGTCGATGCCCCGCTCGCGGGCGAGCGCCTCGCGGGTCAGGTCGCGGTTTACGGCGTCGATGCCCCGCGCGCGGGCCTGCGCTTCCGCGCGGGCCTGCGCGTTCGTGCGCCGGTTGATCGCATCGAGGCGGGTGTCAATCGGAGCCGTGCCCGCGCGCACCTGGTTCGGGATCTCCGCGCCGACGAGCGCGTGGATGGTGTCGTGGATGTCGGCCGCAAACTCGACGATCGCATCCCCCGTCTCGCGCACGATGAAGGTGAGCCCGTCCCAAAGCAGCGCGGCGGTCGCCTCCACTGAGGAGATCCCGTCCGCGATTCGCGCCTTCACGAAGTCGTCGATGCGCTCGATGGCGTCGGCGATCCGGCCACCGACCCAACGAATGCCTCGCGTCGAGTCGGCCAGCTCTCTGAGCAGCGCGCCGAGCGAGTAGTCGTAGCCGTACTTGAGCCCGTACAGGGCGACCCAAACGACGAGGACGAGGACGAGCGCGCCTGTGATAGCAGCGGCGGGCACGGCGGGCGCGGCTGCTGCGTGCGCGAGCAGCGAGAGCACCGCTAGTCCCCGCCAGCCGCGATCTCGGCGGCTACCTGAGCGCCGGTGAAGCCCGGCCCAAACTCGGCTAGCGAGGACTCAACGGAGCCCTCGATGCGGGCGTCAGCGGTCTGGTAGTAGGTCGTCATCATGTCCTTCAGCCGCCCGCCCGGCGTCGTGTCCTGCGAGTAGACGACATCGGTCACTTCGGAGATCGCGATGACGCCCTCGATGCGATCGGCGAACTGCTGCGACACCGAGTCAATGGTCGCCTTGTCCCACTTGCCCTGCGGGCGGCGGAACTGGTAGTACGTCTCCGAGGGCAGCGAGAAGCGGCGGTACTCGCGCACCTTGACGAGCTTGTTGCCGCCCTGCACTTCCTGCGTCTGCGAGTACCCGAGCCGCTCGAAGGCTGCCACGCCGTCGCCTACTTCCTCGCGCTACCGCGCGTGAGCGCCTTCGTCTGCTTGCCGAGACGACGGAGTTGGCCGAGACGCTTGGGCAAGTGAACTCCTAGCGCGCGAGCGAAGTTTTTGACCGTCTTCGGAGTCTGCACGCGCTCGTCGTCTGGCTGCGACACCCGTGCGGCCCTCAGACTTCCTCAGGCGTCCAGGTCGGCACTTCCTTCGCCAACGGCAGCCCCTCCGACTCGTCGTATCCGTAGATCGCCCAGTTGGTCGAAGTGACCCCGCCCACCTCCGTGTCCGTCGTCGGCGACAGCGCGCGAATGCGGAGGATCATGCCCGCCGTCAGTGGGATCGCGGGGAAGCCTGCCTGCTCGGTGTGGTGCGCCATCGCCTAGGCGGGCGGCTTGTTCGTGAGCCTGTAGACGCCGCCGAACCCGCCGAGCGCGGCCCCAGCGACGATGACCCACTGTAGGGTAGTGAGGTCACCGAAGTTCTGGTTGCCGGTGAGCGTCACAGCAAGCGTCGCGAGCGTTGTCCAGGCTGCCGCGTAGAGCGCCTTTGCTGTCTGGGTGAGATACCTGCCGATCATGGCGCGATCCTACCTCCTCTCGCGGCGCGCGGCCATCTACGTCAGCCTCTCGCCGAGGTAAACGATGTTGGCGTACGCCTCGTTGATCGTGCGGTTAACGCCCGAGTTTTGTACGACCCAAAACTCAAGCCGGTTGACGAAGGCGAAGGTCTGCGTCTGCGTGAAGACGGCGGGGTAGAAGCGCACCTGCTGAAAGCAAAGCGCCGGAGCCGAGCTGAAGTTCAGCGGGTAGGTCATGCCCTGCGCCTTGCGCGGCTCGGCGATGTCCGTATCGTCGTCTACTGCCGCGATCCCGGCGAAACCGGAGGCGGGCTCGGCCGACCAGGACGCCCAACACTCGATCGCGTACCAACCCGCGAGCATGAGCTTCACCTCGCTGAGGTCAGCTCCGACGAGTGCGCCCTCTTGGAAGAAGGTGGTGCCGCCGTCAATCGTCCACTCGTCCCAGTTGAGACGCCCGTCGCCGCCGGTGGCGAGGATCAGGGTTGAGTTCTTGTGCCCGTGGAAGCCTGGCAGCTTGGTAGCCGCCGCCGCCGCCGCCGCCTGTCGTCTCAGAAAGGGTGCGAAGGTGACAACCCCCGTGTCACCGACTGCGAACGTTTGATCCGGGCGCACTCGCGCAATCAGCTTCGCGTCCTGCGTCAGCACTTCTAGCACCGGCACGAAGGTCGCCGCCGCGCCTGCTCCGTCGAAGCGAGCGACGACGGACGAGAGCACAAGGTCGAGCCCGGCGGGAAGGACGTACTCGGCGGGGAGCGCTCCGGCGTTCTCGCGGAAGATGGGTTGAACCTTCGGCACCGCTAAGGCTGCTGCCAGGCCGCGAAGTCCGCGGGGGCTTCGCTCGTGTAGAAGCGCTCCCACACGAAGCGGATACGCGAGAGCTGGTCGCCTGCCGCCACGTTGACCACGAACACGCGGAAGTCGAACGTGGGCGGGAGCAGAAGCGGCGACAGCGGGATCAGGTGCGAGGTATCGACCACCGTGGTCACGACCGGTTGGAAGGTGTTGAAGGCGTAGTCGCGCGTCTGCGAGGCGGTCTGTGCGACCGCCGAGCCGTGCAGCGCGTAGCGGTTCGCCTCCGCGTCCCGGTATTCGAGGACAACCTCCCGGTTGGCCGCGGTCACGTCCGCAACGAGGCGACAGAAGAGGGAGACGAGGCGGACGTGGTAGCGACCCTCAACGGCCTGCACGAAATGCGAGGCGACCGCCGGGCTCGTCCCCTGCACGTACTCGGGGAGCCCGTAGCGAACGAGCGGCGGGGAGTCGAGCAGGGGCGCGTAGAGGCCGGGCACGACGCCCCCTAGAGGACGATGCCGACCAGCTCGACGGCCGAGACGGTGGACACGCCCGAGGCCGAGCCGACTTGCAGGGTCAGCACGTATACCTCGTTCGGGAAGGTCGGAGAGGCGTCGATGCCGACGATGCACTCGTCATGCAGCGCCGCCGCTACCACCGTCTTGGCACCCGACGCCTTGATGATCGTCCCTGTAATCGAGTCGCGGCGAATGCGGAACGTCCCCGAAACCCCCGCCGTGCCGACCGTCCAGGCCGCGTAGCCGATGACGAGCACGCCGAGCCCGAAACCGAGATCCGCCCCCAGCGAGAGGGTCGCGATGACCGTTTCCGTGGCGGCGGCGGGCGACGCATCGACGGTATCGTCACGAAAGGCGCGCTGCGAGAGGTCAACCCCCGCGCCGCCCATCCTGATCGCCTCGGGCATCCCGCCCGGCTCCCTAGTCCCGGAGTTCTGCGAGGACGAGCCGGACGAGCGGCGCTGTGCCGCCGCCGACGTCAGCGAGCCGGACGAAGGTGTTTCCGCGGTTGTTCGAGTGAATGACCGGGATGCACGGCATGTTCAGCGCCTTCGCGAGCCCCCGGAACCAGTTGCTCGTTAGCTGCTGGTCGCGGTAGCCGGGGCAGGCCACGCGAAAGTTCGCGGTATCTGGGCCGTTGAGCGCGAGGGTCGTGAAGGGCAGGTCGGTCGTGAGCCCCAGCCATGCGTAGCGCTTGTTCGCCTTGAGCCGATCGTCGTCAGCGTTGATCGCCTCCGCGACGCCGTAGGTCGAAGTCGCCGCGACCGGCGCGGGCGAGACGCGGATGCCGACCGTGTTCACGCGCCGAGACTCCAACTCGTCGTAGCCGATGAGCTGCGCGTCCGGGGTGTGTGCGCCCGCGTAGTAGAGAAGCTGCGTTAGTGCCACGTCGTCGGCGGCGGTGCCGTTGACTTCCGCGATCAGCGTGTCGGTGCGCCAGTACGCCTGCGCCTCGTCCTCGGACAGGAAGACGTTGGGGTTGCCGTCCGCACCGGACTGGGTGGGGTTGAACATGAACGCCCACGCCAGCCCGCGCGTGTTGTCGTGCAGGAGCGGCGAGCGAATCGAGAAGTCGCACTTGGACACGTTGTCCGCGCCCCAGGCCGAGATGAGCGTGACCTGACCACCTTCGCCGTAGTCGCGGATCGAGAGCGAGTCGCCGTCTGCGGCTGCGAGCGTCTCGAAGGCACCGCCCGCGATCGCGTCTTCGAAGACGTGAATGGAGTCGAGCAGCGGCACGCTAGCTCGCCTTCTCCTTCGTCTTCTTCTTCGGCGTGGCGTCGCCGAGCACGTCGATGGCGAGCGCGTCGCCCGCCGAAGCGCGCTCTACCAGAGTCTCGTGACGTTGCACAAGCTGCGCGATCTTTGCCGCGGAGAGCGTGGAGAAGGGGACGAACGCGCCATCGACTTCGACGCCGATAGACACGTCACCCGCCGCGTTCGTGTGCGAGACGACGCCGGACACCGATCAGCCCTAGCCCGGCTTCTGGTAGCCGCGCATGTAGTCAAACCAGAAGTTCATGCGCGCCTTGCGCTCGGCGTCGGTGTTCGCGGGCATCGAAGACACGCGCGCGAGCCCGCCGCCGATGTAGGCGAGCAGCGGCCCGAAGGCAGAGGCAACCTTGCCCTCAGCCTGCGAAACGCCCGTGGCGTAGTTGGCCGCGCCCTTCGTCTGGATGGCTTCCAGCCATCCCTGCTTTCCGATCCGGCGCAGGCCCGCGGCGACGCGGCCCGAGTCGATGGCGGCGATGATCTCCGAACGCATCCGCGGGATCGCGGCGATAGCCAGCGCGGTCGGATCTTTGTCCGTGCGCTGCGCGCCGTCCACGTAGTCCTGCGACGCCGAGCCCGCGCGAGCGGCCCACTTCGCAGCGACTTCCTGAGCGGAGGGGAGACCCATTCCGAGCGGGAGGCTACGCGCTGAACGTGGGATGGGGAAGGGGACACTGGGGAAGGGGTACTGCTCCCACGACTGAAAAGCCAGCGCTCCCGTTAGCCTTCGCTGTCAGCGTGCCTCACGTCCGTCCGAAGTCTTGCTACATCTGCAAACGTCACTGCTCGGAGGTCGGCACGATCTCGTGGCAAGGCCGCTGTGCGACGTGCGGGAAGGCGCGCTATATGGACAACCACGACCAGCTTCTAGCCCATAGCGGCCCGTTCTTCCACCACTGGCGAAAGCGCACGCTCGCGGCCTTCGGCGTACTGGACGCCGCGAGCGACGAGGGCTAGGATCGGCCCGCGTGAAGCCCTGCCGTCTCCGCGTGCTCGACCGTGCGACCCGCTACCTCGGTGTCAGCGAAGACCCGCCCGGCTCGAACCGCGGCCCCGACATCGAGCGCTGGCAGCGGTGGGCAAACGGGCTCACGGGCTACCCCTGGTGCGCGGCCTTCCTGTGCGCGATGGTGCGCGAGGCGTGCGGGCTCATCGTGCCGACACCTAAGCGCGCGTCGGTCGGGTTCCTCGAAGCGTGGGCGGAAGAGGTCGGCTCATTGCTCAAGCCCGGCACGCGCCCTCGACGTGGCGACTGGATTTGCTACCGGTGGGACTCCGACGACTGGCCCGACCACATCGGCGCGGTGCTGCGCGTCGTGGGCATCCGCAAGTGGCGCGGCGGGTACTTCGTCGGGACGGTGCGGACGATCGAGGGCAACGTAGACGACGCTGTGCGCGTCAAGTACCGCAGCGTGCGGCGGGTGAAGTTCATTCGCCTGGACGCCGCGAAGCTGACCCCCGCGCCGTGAGCGCCCCCAATGGGACGGTCGCCTGGCGCTTGCAGCAGCTTGAGCGCACGGTGGAGGAGCTTGAGCGCAAGGTCGATAGGCTGACCTGGGCGCTGACCATCGCGGCCCTCTCGCTCGCGGGCTCGACGACGGTCTTTGTGCTCACGGTGGTCACGCAACGCTAGACCTTCGGCCAGGTTGAACTAGACCTTCGGGGGGCGCGGAGCCGGGTCACGGTGCGGGAGAATGGCGGTAATGGACTGGAGCGACGCACTCGTCAGGCTGCTCGAACGCATGACCAACCTCATGGAGTCGCTGACACTTCAAGCCGACCGCTACGACGCTGAGCTAGCAGCCGTGCGCGCCGAGCACCGCGCGCTCGCCGCCCGCGTCGAGAAGCTCGAACGCGCCGCCGGTAGCGTCAGGGTGGAGCCGTGAGCGGCGGCGTTGCGAGGGGCGGGCGAGAAGGTGCTAGCACCGAGCCGGAGCGCGGCTCACCCGTCCCTCGGAGCGCCGTCACGCCCGCCCGCTTTGCTCTCGGCGGTTCCGTAGCGGCGTCCGCCGCGGGCATCGACCCTTATCGCTCGCGCGTCATGCTGTGGGCCGAAATAACCGGCCGCGTGCAGCGCGAGTCGAGCGAGGCGATGCGCTGGGGCCTCGCACTAGAGCCCGCTATCGACGCCGAACTGACCGAGCGCGGGTACGAACTGCTGGCCGCGCCCGCTGACGGTTTCACAGACCCCGAACGCCCCTGGCTCATCGGCCACCCGGACGGATTCGCCGTGCTTTCTGGAGAGCGCGTCGTGTACGAACGGAAGACGATGGGTCAGTGGGCGCATCGGGCGAACGGGAGCGGTGCTGCGGTGCCGCTCCCGTACCAGTGTCAGGCTCAGGTCTACATGCACCTGACCGGTCTAGCACGAACGCTCGTCGCCACGCTCGTCGGAGGGCAGCGCTTGGAGGTCGGTACGGTCGAGCGCGACGACCGCGCGGTAGCTGCCCTGCTCGACCGTATGGAGGACTTCCGCGGCTACCTGCGGCGCGACCGTCCACCCGCGCCGGACGGCTCCGACTCCGCGCGTGCCGCCGTGATCGCGCTATTCCCCGGAGCGCAGGACGCGAAGGTGTACCGCCTGACCCGCGAGGAGTGGGCGACCGTGCGCGAGCTGCGTGCGCTGCGCGAGCAAGCCGCGACCATCGCCGCGCAGATACAGGAGCGCGAGAACGTCCTCAAGCTCGCGGTGGGCGACGCCGAGCACGCCATCTCGCCGCACGACACAGACGCGCTGCGCTGGGCGAACGTGATCGCGGCGCGAGTCGATACGAAGGCGCTGCGCGCGGCACGGCCGGCGGTCGCGGAGGAGTTCACCGTCCATACGACTACTCGGAGGTTCACGCTGCTGTGATAAGCGACTTTGACCGCGCCCGCATGGCCGACATCGTTGCCGGTATGGGTGACTGGTTCACGGCCCAGCTTCTCCGACTGTGCGCGAAGGCGGACGACGAGAACCTGGCGAAGCTACGGCTTGGGTTCCCGGAGGAAGTTCAGGCGTATCTCGATTGGCGCGAAGGCCGGACATGACCGAGACGCTGACCACCGCCCTCGAACGCTCCGCGCAGCCGAAGGAAGCCAAGACGATCCTCGATCTGATCGAGCGCCAGAAGCCGGAGCTAGAGAAGCTGGTCGGGCAGACGATCGGCGTCGAGCGCTTCGCGCGAACGATGCTGACGGAGCTGCGCCGCACGCCGAAGCTGTACGAATGCGACCCCGGCTCCCTGCTCGGCGCAATGATGCTCGCCGCGCAGCTCGGCTTGGAGCCCGGCCCGCTCGGGCACGTCTACCTCGTCCCCTTCAAGCGCGAGTGCGTCTTCGTCGTCGGCTACAAAGGCATGGTCGATCTCGCCTACCGCTCCGGGCTCGTAAAGGACGTGGCGACCGGGCTCGTGTTCGAGGGCGACGCCTTCGAGTGGCGCGAGGGGACGCGCCCGTTCCTCGATCACACTCCGTCAGGCTCGCCCGCCGAGCGCGAGTGGACGCACGCCTACGCCGTCGCTCGGCTCAAGACCGGCGGCACGGTCTTCCGAGTCATCTTCCCTGAGGACGCCGACAAGGCGCAGGCGCGAAGCGCGAACGGCAAGAGTCCCTACTCGCCCTGGACGACGGACTACCACGCGATGGTGCGAAAGACCGCCGTGAGACGCCTTGCCCCCATGCTCCCGCAGTCGCCGATCTTCGCGCAGGCGCTCGCCCTGGACGAGACGCCCGTAGAGGACGTGGAAGGCGTCCTAGCAGCCTCGGACGAGAATGGGAACCCATGACCCCGCGGCACGCCGGAAGGCGCAGCGGCGCGGGAGGGAGCGCGGTTGTTGGGTATACCTGTCCGCCGAGCAGCTCGCGACCGCAGGATTCCAGCCCCACGAGCCGCCGCCGTACTACCGCATTTGGGAGGCGAAGGGCCGTCCGCGCTTCGTCGTCAACCTCTACCGGGAGGCGTGAGCAATGAGGGCCATCTGGATAGACGAAGGCAGCGACGCCGACTACGCGAAGCTGCGCGCGCACGGGATGATCACGTCGCCCTACTTCTCGCTCCGCGATCCGCGCGTGACGCGCTCCTACCTGGACGCCGTGGCGGCTGAGGGTTTCACGCCCGGCCTGTTCGCCGCGTACAACTGGTACCCGACGCTCGACGGCGCGGGCTTCGCCGAGAAGTGCGATGCCGAGCTGAAGCGCATCGGCTGGCTCAACCCGCCGCTGTGCGCGGATATCGAGACGCACGATGTGGTCTACATCCTCGCGTTCCTCAAGCGCTGGCGCGAGCTGCGCCCGAAGCGGCTGACTTTCTGGACGCTCGAAGGGTTCCAGGGCGGTCTGTTCGCCCCCGCGGACGTGCTCGCGATCAACGCCGCGCGCGTCCACGTCGTCCCGCAGCACTACACGGGCGACATGCGCCCGCTCGCGGCCGACCGCATCGCTATCGACCTGATCGCGCGCGGGTTCGACATCCTGCGCCTGTGGGGGTTCTACGACGCCGCGTCGCTGCCAGGGCGATGGGAGGGGTTCGCGTTCACACAGGGGCGGCTGCCATGAGCCGCACCGAGCGTGACAAGGGCGCACGCGGCGAGCGCGAGGTCGCTGTGCTCCTGCGCCGCCACAACCTGCCCGCCGATCGCACCGTGCAACAGTCCGGCATCTACCTACGCGGCGACCTGACCGGCGTTCCCGGCTACCACTTCGAGGTCAAGCGACAGGAGACACTGCGACTACCGACGTGGCTGAGGCAGGCAGCGGCGGACGCGCCCGCGGGACAGGTGCCTGTCGTCGCCTGGCGCACGAATCACGACGACTGGTACGCGGCGCTCAAGCTCGACGACCTTGCGAAGCTGCTCGACCTGGCGAGGCTGACGGCGTGATGACAGAGAGCTACATGCCTGATGCGATGGGCGCATGGAATGCTGACGGTACGGCGTGGTTGCCCCGCCGTTTCTACGCGACGCGCAACGAAGCCCGCAGCGCTTACGCCGCAATCGTCGGTTGCGACTACTTCGAGACGGAGGCGCGTGCGCGCTGGTGCCGCCACGCGCCGGCTGACCCCGCCGCTGCGGAGTTCGATGGCGATTATGTGGTCGAGTGCGAGCGTGACGAACCTGGCGCGTTTCCTGTCTGGCGCATCGAGTGAACGCCTGCATCTACTGCGGCCTTCCGCTCCGCTCGGGCCAGGTGTGTCGAGCACACTCCGACCTGCCCGCGCTTGACGAGATACTGCTCCTGCGCGTAGCGTCGCTGGCGTGGCGTTCACCCCGTCCCGATCCGATGCCGTCACGGACGGAGCCGACGATGCCACTGTCCGCGATCTCGCCGCAGGCGACGCGCTCAATGTCGCCGTCGTAGACGGCGCAGGCGCACAGATCACGAGCTTTGGCGGCGGCACTCAGTACGCCGAAGACACGCCCCACGTCTCGGGCGACCAACTCACGATGGCGGGCGTGGTGCAGCAGGCGGCGGACGCGGCGCTCGGCGCGGACGGCGACAGAGAGCTATTGCAAGTAGACGGCTCGGGATGGCTCAAGGTCAACGTCAAGGCGGGCTCCGCGGGCGGCGTCTCTCACGTTGACGACGCGCCCTTTACGGTCGCCGTTGACGACGTCGTGCCCGCTGCGGGCATGTTCGACGACGCGGCTCCCGACTCGGTAGAAGAGGGGGACGCGGGCGTGCTGCGGATGTCAGGCAACCGGAACCTTTACACGCAGCTACGCGATGCGACCGCCGAACGCTCAGCCGCGGTGAGCGCGGCGAACGCGCTGAAAGTGGACGGCTCCGCGGTCACGCAGCCCGTGTCGGGAACCGTGAGCGTGACCGAGCCCGTGTCGGTAGACGACAACGGCGGCTCGCTGACGGTGGACGCCACGGACCTCGACATCCGCGACCTTGCCGCCGCGCAAGATGCGGTGAACGTGGGCCAGTGGATCGGCTCAGCCGCTCCGACAGTCGGACAAAAGGCGATGGCAGCAAGCGTGCCGGTGGTGATCGCCTCCGATCAAGCGAGCGTGCCCGTCTCGTCCGCCGCGAAGGAGGCGACGTACTCCTACTCGACCCTTGGCACCGCCGTCACCGTCAGCACCATCCTCTTTGATCTCTTCAACGCGACCGGCTCGGGCAAGATCGTGTACCTCCGTAAGATCATCGCCTTCGTGCGGAACACGGCCGGTGTCGTGGGCATCTCCTGCACACTGTCGGCGCGGCGGACGTCGGCCGCAGGGACAGGCGGAACGGTGCTCGGTGCGGACGAAGCGGACACAGCTGACGCAGCCTTGCCCGCGCAGATCACGGCGCGGTTGCGCCCGGCCGGGGGTGCAGGCCCGGCAGGGGTCGAGTTCTGCGGGGGCAACCTTTACACCGAGGAGGGGGTCAACCAACAGGCTTCGCCGGTTGTGCTCTACGAGAACGGGGGCGATTTAGCCGCCAAGCCCTACACGCTGCGCGAGACGGAGGGTGTGAGGATCGAGACAGGAGCACTCGGAGGAGCGGGTACCATCACCCTCATCGTCACGGTGACGGTCGTATGAGCGGACTTCTTGACGAGCTGGTCATGGCCGGGCCGATGCGCCCGCTCCGCGAGCGCGAGCTGGCGAAGATCGTCCAGGCGTTCGCCGCGCAGCTCGGCGTCGTGCTGGAACCGATGCTCGCCCAGTACGCGCAGCCGCTCGTTGAGCCGGTCGCGGGGCACGTCGGCTACCACGAGCTGATCGCGGGCGTCAACCCAACAGCGGGGGCGAGCTTTCGCTTCCGTATCCCCGGTGAGTACGCGCTCCGGCTTCTCTCTGTCCTGGCCACCCTGACGACTTCGGCTGTCGCGGGCTCCCGCTCGCTGACTCTTGAGTACCAGGACTCAGAGGACGTGCGCTACCTCGTCGCAGGAGCCCCGGTCACGCTTCCGGCCTCGCAAGCTCAGACCTTCTGCTGGCACCCTCTCGCGGGGGACGTGGCCTGGCCGGTCGAAGACGCGGCCATCGCTCCGCTTCCGCAACAGTTCCTCTACCCGACGTCCTCCCTGCTCATCAAGATCGGCAACGTGCAGGCAGGCGACCAGCTCAGCTCGATCCGGCTTGTGGTCGAGAAGGTGAAGACGGACTGGT
>Ga0247727_10012365_pt1 | contig 14674 bp, 25 predicted proteins | sample WisWelCaveWW1625_FD_202498 | JGI IMG/M metagenome (GOLD analysis project Ga0247727, IMG submission 202498) | Biofilm microbial communities from Wishing Well Cave, Virginia, United States - WW16-25 | ecosystem: Environmental > Aquatic > Deep subsurface > Groundwater > Cave microbial mat | place... | reverse complement strand
TTGCATAGTCATGGTATTCTCTTCCATTAAGTAAGTTAATGTAGGATTAGTATTAATAACAACTTCATATGCTAGACCCATTCGGCCTTGAGCGTACTGATTATTATTTTGAATAAAGGATTTACCAAAAGACCAATGATTGTACATAACTGGCATCGCAATACTTGAGTATGCATCTAGCATTTGCTCAGCATTGATAATTTCAATTTGAGGGTCATAGTAAGATAATCCAAAATCTTTCTTGCCTATCTTATCTATTACTTCCCAGGTTTTCTCTATCTTCGAGAAATCCCATTCTGCGCCTTCAAAGAGCATCAGTTAAATTCCTTAAAGTCTCTTGGGATCTGAAACTCAGTACTATAGGGAGACTCGTCTCGTCTTTTACTTTCTGTTTTAAAACTGCTATATATCCTACCGTTCCAAACTCTGTCTTTCCAGTTTTTAACCTCTCTGCTCTTTTTACAGCGTGTGCTTTTCTGTTATATAGTCCATGCACTCGAGTTCTGTCTAAGCCGTTTCCTGGCAGTTCTAACACTACATATATTACATCGCTGCAAGATAATCTAATTTTCATGGTTTCACCCTTCTTTCTTAAACAATTCCCGAAATACGGTATATACTTCAGATTCTTTATTAATTAACTTAATCTTCATCTTGTTATTAGTATAGCTCAGCGGTTCTAATAAGTCAAATAAATCTTTTTGATGATTAAAATGTTTAAACTCCCGCAACCCTCTCAGATTCACTTGAGTATAAACAAAATATTGTACTTTTGGAAGAATGTGCTCTTCTACATAAGGAGCACATTCCGCTAAATCCTGAGTGAAAATATCTCCATCTGACGCTTGGGCTACATAGAGATTAACTTTGCTGATATCATATCTTTCAGTAATAATATCATTCATTAACTTATAGGCCGATACTACTTGAGTTCCGCCCGTATGCCTTGAGTAAAAAAAGTCGTGTTCGGAAACTTCTTCTGCTTTATCTGTATGTCTAATAAAAACAATCTCTACAGAATCATACTCTTGCTGTAAAAAGAGGTATAATAACAAAAAGAATTTCTTAGATATAGTTTTATGCACTTCTTCCATAGATCCAGAGACATCCATAATGCAAAACATGACTGCGTCTCGAATGGGTAGTTTAATCTGGGTATAATGGTCATATCTCACATCTTCATCGTCGAGATATCGCGGTTTTTTCTTTAAGAGGTAGGCAAGCTTTTGTTCTTCTTCTACTGTCCTGGGTGTTTTTGATATTAAGATTTCAATGTCATGTTTTATCTGACTTCTAGTGGAAATCTTACGGGCAATCGATTGCTCAAATGTTTTCTTAATATTAAGTCTAGCAGGAATTCCATATTTAGTATACCCTGCTCTTTTTCTTTTTATATCTATACTTTTACATAGACTTTCTTTAATGAAGTTAGGAAGCTCTAAGTCTTCAAAATAGATATCTATAAATTCCTCTCTAGTTAAGACAAATGTAAAGGAATCTTCTCCTTCCTCGCCTCCCGAATCCACATCGCCATCGCCATCACCTGATGGTTTAGGCAGTACGTCATTTTTATCCCATTGATCGTTGCCTGGGAGAATATATTCTTTTGTGCCTGTATGATGATTATGATTGAAAGTCGGCTCAGACGTGTCCTCTACGACAATGGTACCTCCATCTAAAACATCTTTTAAATTTCTTTCGTTGGCTATGTCATTGACTTTTCTTTTTATGTTTTGCTTATATCGCTCAATAAAACGGCGGCGATTAGGTCTAGATTTACCCTTTCCGTTTAATCTTCTGTCTACTATAATAGTCATTTATTAAACCCTTAAGTTTTTTAAAGCTAAAATCCAGCTAAAAACTATAGTATTTATAAGCGTGTCGACGTATACTATACAAATTGTTTTATCGTACTGCTTAACTAGTTTTATTATTCTATATAGTGTATTACCACCTATGATTACTGCAGCGATATACACTGCTAAATCAATAAAAGCTTTTCCCATTCTATGATTTAGATACCCTTAATCTACAAAAAATACTTAGTATTTGACTCTGTCCTGTAAAAACCTTAATATCATTTAAGGTTTGGCTGCAGCTATAGCACCACAGCCTACAAGTAGGGTTATTTCTTAGGTATACCTCAGACTTTTCAGGAATAGCATCTACAATGATGTTCCTTAACTCTTCTTTATATGTTTCCCATAACTTAACCGCTGAAAGACTTAGCCCATGCATATCAGTAGGAGTATCATTACTGCTCACTAGTATAATTTTTTTAGCTCTAGATTCAATTAACTCGTTTAGCTCAGATAAAAAATCATCTATAATGTCACGCGTCAGAAATTCTACTTTTTTAATACTCATGATTTAGATACCCTCATATGCCATTCCACAACTCGTTTAACTTGCTTTTCAGTGTAACCCATTTCAGTCATCCTATGAATAAACGCTTCATGTTTCTTTCTGTCGTCTGCTGAGCCGTGACCACTAAAGGAAATTACGGGCAGTAAATCTTCAGTTTTATTAAACATAGTAGTTTCAATGACTCGTCTCAATTTTTCATAGGACGTCCATTTAGGATTATTACCTCCATTTTGAGCCTGGTGGCGTAACGCAAAGTTTACTACTTCATGTCTAAAATCTTTAGGATTAGCGATACCTGCAGGCTTCTCTATCTTTTCTAACTCAGAGTTAAGAATAGTGCGGTTAAAAATTTGCCCTGTATCTGGATCTCTGTAATCAGTATCTTGTACCCAATGGTCGGCGAACAGAATATACCTATCAAATAGTGATTGCCCATATTCAGAGTATCTGTCTAAATATGCAGTTTGAATATCTTTACCTACCAATTTAGCATATTCTGGTTTTAAATATTCAGTTAAAAAATTCAAATAACGTTCAGTTGTTGCTTGATCTAGATGCTCTTTTTTCACTGCTTTTTCGATAACATATAACATATGTACTGGATCGGCTGCTATTTCACTCGGATCAAAATTAAAAACTTCTGATAAAATCTTATATGCGAGTCTAGTCGATACTCCGCTGAACCCCTCTTGGTCTGAACTGTTATCTAAATATTCTTGAAGAGATTTAGCGTTAACATCTTTTTCTTTAATATTTTGACCGTCATAAACTTCCATCTTAGAGAAAATGCTACCGTTATCTACTTCAGACAACCTACTGAGTACACTAAATTGAGCTAACATTTTTAATGTTCCAGGAGCACAATGAGCGGTTCTTAATTCAGATCCATTTAATAGTTTTTTATAAATAGAAATCTCATCTGATACTCTTAAACAGTATGGTACTTCGACTATGTAGACTCGATCTAGAAACGCTTCATTCTTACTATCGCTTTTGAAGGAGGACCATTCAGATTCATTAGAGTGGGCTAGAATAACACCGTCAAAAGGAATAGCTCCTATGGCTTCGGTACCCTTATAATTCTTTTCTTGAGTAGCCGTTAATAGAGGGTTTAATACTTTGATTGGTGCCTTAAACATTTCTACAAAGTCTAAGATACCGCGATTCGCCAAGCCCAAACCTCCATTATAATTATAAGCATCAGGATCATGCTGAGTATAGAACTCCAATTTTCGTATATCCAATTTTCCAACCAGCGTTGAAATATCTTGATTATTTTCATCTCCTGGCTCCGTTTTAGTAATAGCTATTTGTCTGTCTTGAGAGGGTTTCAACTTAACCACTTTAAACTGAGTGAAATTTCCCTCATATTCTTCTAAACGTTTAATAGCCCAAGGAGAGGCCTTGATATTTAAATATCGGGAAGGAATTCCCAGCAGTTCTGAATCTGCAGCTTTAAACAGACCTAGCGGAGATTCATTAATAGGACTACGATTACCATCTTTATCTGCTAATACATAAATAAATTCCTGTTCCATTAGTTCTTTTAGTCTTTCTGCTATAGAAGATTTGGCCGAACCTACGGGACCTAATAAATATAAAATCTGTCTGGATTCTTCTAAACCTTGGGCTGCATGTTTAAAAAATGAAACGATTCTGTCGACCACATCTTCGAGTCCGTAAAAATCTTCGAAGGGCTTATACCGACGAATCAATCGATTACCGAAGATCTTACTAAGACGTACATCCTTAGAAGTATCAATGACGGTAGCCTCACCTATAGCCTTAAGCAATCGCTCTGCCGAAGTTGCATAAGTTGAAGAATCCTTCTTAGCTAATTTCAAATAGTCCTCTAGAGACATGACGGCCTGTTCAATTTTACCGTATTTCTTAGTGTATGCTTCTAATATACTCATTTTGTGTCGCCTTCTGATAACTTTGCTTTAATTTGATCCCTTAAAACTTTATACCACTTAGTGTTATAGAATCGTTTACCTAGATCATAACCTTGAGTTTCTAATCTAACTTTAATTTCTTGTCTTATTTCGAGATCTGTAGAATTTTTAGTTAATTTACTCATCTTTTATGTTCCTTAAACCTACAATTATAAGACCTACTATCACTCCTACCAAATACAAAACCCCTATCGTCTCCAGTATAAATATAAGTTCGTGCATTCTGATATACTCTTAGTTTAAAAACATTATAGATCTGTCTAATATAACGCCGGTTAAAAGAAATATAGCGTAAATCATGATAGTTAAATTAGTCATGTTGAATACCTTTATGTCTAATTACATATAACATCATAGCACGAGTTGTGAGATGTAGCAAGGGATCTTCTGAGGATTCTTCGTCTTCTAGTTGGTTACAATAACTTTGAGCTAAATGATGAAACATGCTATTGTGCATAGCTTCTGGGCTGCTTTTAGCTCCATTAGACTGTAACCAATTATTCATGCCATATTTCTGAGCCCCTAGCTTTAAAATCCTACATACACCCTTAATGGCAGGTTCTAAGGTCTCTAATAATTCCTCTTCTTGTCGTTCTAACATTAAATCACCTCTTTTAGTGTTGGTAGTAATTCATGCACACTTAAATATTCTATTGGGATTTTATGCCTTCTAGCATATTGAATCTCTGCAGTAACGCCTATTGATTCTTTCCACCCTGGCAGTGTTAAGACTAATAGCTTATCGCATTTAGATAACATTAAAAAATCATGGGCCTTCCAGGTACTAAAAGTACCTCCTGTATTACCTATAGTTTGATACATATAAGATTCTGTTATAGGGCTAAAAATATCCTTACCTGCTCGAATCAATAAATCTCCAATTGCTGTAACTAGGAGATATCTTAAATGTTGTACCCACTTTTCGTTATGAGTGAAAGGGACTGCTAAATATATTAACGGTTTCATAAGCTTAATCTCTCGTAACCATGTCCCAGGCATAAGCTATCTGTTTCGCTTGATTTAAACTTGTCGCTAAAAGTAAAATCGAGTCTTGAACAAACTCAAAACTTAATTCTGGATGATCTTGTACAATCATATTTAACCTGTAGTTAGACCAAAAGACTTTATATTCACACATCTGTAATCTCCCGAATAACTGCCTTGGGCTTATTCAATAAATCCCCTACTGTTTTATTTTGTTCTCTTTCTAGTAATAACAGTTGATCTGTAATTAATTTGTTCAATCTAGTATCTATCTCTTTAATTTGTTCTAATTGTCTTAATAGTACAGCAGTACCTTCAGTTTTAATTTTAGGAGAACCTTTCTTTAGTTCTTCGTATGTAGTAGCTGCAGAACCTAAAGTTAAATGTAGAACATAACTACAATCTAATAAATTATGTAAATCTAAGTAGTTATCTCGAATGATTTCATAATCTGCGTCGCTCATGATGTTACCTTTTATATTAGTCTACTTAATGCAAATCTACAAAGAATTTGTGCCTTGTTTTTCACCGTTTTTTTACTTTTAAATAGCTTACCGTCTTCCCTAGATTTCCAAAACCTTGTAACCTCTTCTTTTATTAAAGCTTCTAGGGAGTTACTTCTATCTATCCGGTATACGCACAGTGGGGCTTTGAACTCTGCATCTGTTTGGGTTAAATCTGTCCCTAAAAACGCTAAATAAGCATACTTTTTAGTCGAATCTAATAGAAGTTGCGTGGACGTCTGGATAACGTAATGTTCAGGAGGAGTGACGCTATACTTAAACAAATTATCTGGTCTGGCCGTCTTGCACTCTAGAAACGCTTCATCGTCTTCCGCATCGGGTGAAGCTCCAATCCCAAACGTTTCATCACATAGAAATACTTTTCCGTTTTCATCGTCGCAAGATTTAAACTTTCTGTGGAAAGTGTCGTTCATTAAGCGAATCACTACTGGTTCTAATAACTGTCCGACATAAGTATAAGCGTTCCCGGAAAAACTCTTATGTACTTTATTGTCCCACATCTGCTTAGCTGATTGCCATCTATTTAGCCCTAATATTGATGCGACTTCGGTAGCCGTAATATAGTTCTGGCGGAGTTGCAACCATTCAGCTTCTGTTTTAACCTTATGTCGCTTCATTTAGCTTTTATTAGCTCCCGCAGTTCAACCATATCAGATTCTTGCCAAATTGTAATTACGTCTAGGTAAAAAATAGCAGAATCCATAATATACTGTAGATCTTTTCCTTTTCCTGCTCTATCTGCATGTAAGACAGCGAGATTTAATGCTTGTCCTTTCTTGATCTGTAATTCTCTATCTACCATTTGTTTGTACCTCTAAACTGTAATAAGGGGATTCTTCCAATAAGTTTTAGTCCATGTGCCTCCGGCCTTAGTCCAGTAGTCCATTAATTCGGCTTCAACAGCTATTCGAACTGAACTTAAGACGGATTGCATACCGTCAATTAAATTATAAGCTACATCTTCTATAATGTCAAATTTATTTGAAGAATCTTTTTTAACTTCGAAGAGAATTTCATCATGAATGAAGGCTAACGGTCGCATCTCTGGATGGTCTAAGTACTTCTTTATTATGTTAACTACTGCGCGTTTTGCTCCAATGGCTGCTGGAGTTTGCATTAAATACCCATTGCAGAACGCCGTATAAGTACAGTAATCTCTCTTGAATCCATAAATATTATATGAGTACATGGGTTCTTCTTCCCATTCGTTAAACTCATTCTTCATTTTAGCTTTCTCTCCGGTGAGATACTTTTCATGTTCTACTTTTAGAAAAGTTTTAAGTTCTGGGTATAATCCATAAAGTTCATTCTTAAACGTGACTAGCTCATCTTGAACTACTGCATATTCCTGTTTTGATATCCGAGCGACTCGGACATTTTCATATCCATCTTGTATTAAACTCAACCAAACATTATACACGAAGTTTTCATTCTTATGAGTATATACTATATTATATCTAGTTTTTATGCCATCTCTATATAGGAGATGTCTCATAGTATCGTACCCAATTCCGCCGGGAAAGCCAAGATTGATAGGTTTACTTAACTTCCGAAAGTGAGCGTATTCTGGTTCTTTTTTATGCTCTATAAAATGATCATAAGAGACGGATTTGTTCATTGCAATGGACATTATACGACAAGCAAGCTTTGAATGCATGTCTACCGGGCTGTCTCCCGAATTCAAAGTGTTTAACATTGCTGAATGGTTGAAAATTTTAAATAGCTGATGAGCTGTCGAGGAAAGCTCGAGTGCTGCGTAATCTATAGAGCAGATCTCAAAACCTTCTCTAGGTATAAAACAATTTCTTACGTCCCACTTTACGTTTTTAATGGAACGAGGCATTTGTTGAATATTAACAGAAGGATATAGAGAGCTTTTTCTAGCAGAAGTTCTGCAAGTATCCTTAATGGCAGAATATTCGGTACGAATTAAAGGTGCTTTCAGGTTGTTTGTAAAGGCGGTTATTACTTTCTCGTATCCTGCGAGTGTTAAAAAACAATTAATATTTTCATCTTCTTCTACAGTTAGATAATAATTTAGAGATTCTTCCGTGGTTGAAATGCCATTCTTGGATGTTAGAACAGGCTTAGGGTATTTATCTTTGATATATTGCCTTAGCTTGTTCATATTCTTTTTCGGTCTCTTTTGACCTACCACAGGCTCACAAAAACCGGCTTTAATTAAGTGATCATACGAGAAAGATAGTTTAGAATAGATGTCATTTTCTAATTCTACAACTCTAGGAACATCTACTGTCATGCCTAGATTGGCCATGAGATTTAGATAGACTGCAGCTTCAACGATTTCTTTATGTTTCATCATAAAGATATCATATAGTCGACATTGTTCGTTATAAACTTTATATGCCCAGATTGAATCTGAGATAGAATAATTGATGGCTTCTGAGGGCCATTCTTGTTTGTCTAAGTGTTCTAACTCGTGATATCTCAAACGCCAAGCATTTGGATTCTTTTTGTCTTCAGAAATATCTTCATTAAAATAAAATTGTACCAGATCAGCGAGCGACAATTTGTAAGTACTATTTTTTTTCTTACAGTTTAAAATCTCTTCGTTGATCTTGGTACAGATAATACGGCCTTCATCTAGCGCCCTCTTTAAGTCATCTCTTAAAGAAGTGAAATGCGTATATATGACGCCGCATTCAAACACAGCGTTATGAGCCACTATTGGCCCTCGCTGATTAAACATCCACCGCAAGGCTTCTTCAATGTCCTTTAAACCTGCATACATATTACTACGCGACCCATCATAGTATGATACACAGATTGGCGGTGGAAACTGGCCCCATTCAGATCCTATTAAATGGGTTTCAAAGTCGAAAGCAATCATCCAAGCATTCTTTTAATAGCTTCTTCCTTAGCGGTTTGTCGATCTTCTTTGGTGGAAGAATCCCATACAACAGCTTCTTTGATATTGACAGCTACTAGATTGATTGATCCTCCAAGAGCATTACCTTGATATGGAGTAACTAGCATTTTAGCTTTGCCTCCACTCAATGATGGAATTGCAGAACCTTCTAAAGATGTGCCTTCCGCATCAGTTACAATAACTGGAAATTTGCTGGTAGCTTGTACTGTAAAGTTTCCCGGTTGCGTAGCGGAAGTTCGACCTACGATATTTTCATTTAATGCTGAGACTTTGGCCTTCCAGTCTTTACCCTCAGCAGTATTTCCATCAAATTCTAATCGAACCGAATACACTAGAGTAATTCCAGCATTTTCCGCTTCTTCGTCACTCGGATATCTGCCTAATTCTTTTTTCAAAGCGTTAAACTTTTTCGAACCATTAACACCTTTAGGTACCCGTCTGTTCAAAGCTGAAAAAACAATGTTACCTACTGGTGATTCCCAAAATTGTGTTTGTGTTGTAGTCATTTTATACCTCTTAGTACTTGCTTTATTTAACTAATATTACTTAACGACTAATGATAAGTAACATTTTCCCATAAAATCAAGGTAAAAGTAGTATTTCCCCTTACCTCTATTAAATTACCTATCCTTTTGTAATTAATTCCACTACTCTCTAAGTATTCAAATAAGTCGTCTTTTTTGACTTTCTGAATAGGAGGAAAGTAATTTAATTTCTTTTTATCTTCTTCGTCTAATTCGACTAATACTATGTCCATTTATTTAGTTCTCATAGATAAGCTGAGATATAATGTATCTTTTATATCTTTTAATCTTTCTATTATATACGTATATTGCCTGATTGTCAAGTCTTGAGGTAATACTTCAAGTTCTACAATACCTTGAACATCTCCTAATAAGAGTATTAAATCATCTAACATCTCTTCATGTTTACTCATACTTTCTCTCCTTTAGTATCTTTATAGGTATAAAACTCTACTCTAATTTGTTCTCTTTTTATTCTGATTGCTTGTTCATCTGCAAGCAGTTCATCCTTGAGTTCTTTTCTTCGTTCTTGAAGCAGACCCTCATCTAAAAATCGCCATTCTCTATAATCCATCATTTTGTCCAGACCATATGTTTACATATTTCATTAATATATAATGCTCTCGAAGTATTTGTTGGATGGGAAGAAGTTTCCACTACGTCGCCGTATTTCTCTGATCGATTCATCCAAAAACTCACTACGTTACACCCATTATGCCCAGCTTTAAAAGCTAAGGTAAGTCCCATTAGATCTGCGTAGTATTCTTTTTCCACATCTCCTAAGGCTGATTCATAATGATGTTTTAGTATTATATGAGCTATTTCATGGCCAAGAATAGCAGCTATTTGTCCATCATCATTGTTAGTTTCTTTAATTAATTGAGTATATATTGTTACTGTACCGTTAGCTTCAGCATATGCGTTTGAAATATCCGATTCTACTATTATTAATTTTAACTGACTTCTTAACTCCATCGGTACAGCTTTAATTATATCCTTAAATATAATGTCTACCTTTTCATATTGAGCACTTAAAGATAACCCTCTCAAAATACTTATACTTTGATACGTTTTAATTAAAAGTTCGGGATGCCAGATGACAACCCCTATATTTATCAATGATATGAGCGTGAGGATCTGAAGGGATACTCTCCAAGTCTTACCTAGGTTCACTTTTATTTGAGCAAATTTCTTCAACGAGTTCATAGATCACCTTCCAACTTTCAACTAACATTAAACTAATAACTACTGGCATAAGTATTAATATAAATAATAAGTATACAAAATTCATAATTGCTGTCAATACTGTTATTATACTTTTACGTGTTATGCTTTGTTTTATATCTTTCAATTTTTACTTTCTTCTTTAACAGTTGATGATTAAATTTATGGACTAAATGGGAGTTATGTCTATAAATAATAAATATAATCCCGAGAATTCCTATTACTAGAAAACTTCCTATAATACTATATGTGATACTAAAACCATTAGTTAATATGTCGTGACATAACCACATAAAATCCGCAACAGTAATAATTAGACCAAAAATACAACTTAATTCAAAATTCGTGCCTATCGCTTTGATTGTATGCTTATATTTAATACTCATGATTGCGTTCCTAGTGCCAATCCCCGATTTTTATTTCTACTTATATGTATAAGTATAGCTACATAGATAATATGTGTCAACTATTTATATTAAAAATAATATTAATCCTAATATAATCAAACTAATACTTATAACTCGAGCAATATTTAATGGTCTACTCATTTCCTCTTTACCTCTCATATACAAAGTGATACGATTAACATTGTAAGAATGCTTGAACTTGCACAAATATTCCAAATCATAAAATTTCTATATTTCTTTTTATATAAGACATCAAGTTCTTCTTGTAATTGAGTAACAATAGGCTTAAATTTACATGGTTCTTCGTGCATCATGTATCTTATGGTAATAACTCAATGCCTTCTATAGGCTTAATATGATCTAAATTACCCCCGAGCCGAGGACAATCATTACCTCCGTCTAAAAAGAAACCTGTACCTATAGTAGAAAACAAAGCGCATCTTAACTGATGTTGCTGATTATCATCTAATGGTTCAGCATAAGTTCTTGTAGCCATTATAACAGCATCAGATATCTTCCAGCATAGCTCTTGAGATGTCATATAGCAATTACATGTTACAAACTCGTGGTTAGACCTAGATTCTAATATGTCACCACAATTAGTGCATTGTGCTTTACTCATTTATTTACTCCTATTTGTTTAAATATTTCTCCTCGCAGCAAATCTACTTGCATTCCCAGCAGCTCACAATGATCTTCAAAGGTAGAAGAGGTAAAATATTCTATATCATATTCTAGTATAGCAGACTTAATGAGAGCATGCAAGAGTTTATGTTCAGGTGGTAAGTTAGAGTAGCCTATCGAAGTATTCATGGAGTTTCTCCTAATAATTTTCGTCGAGGGCTTGACATAAGTGTCAAACCTTGGTATAATAACTGTATGTCCTTCTTTTTGAACTTTATGTTTTATCTAGTCTGCCGTCAAGTATAGAAGCTTTGAAGGCCACAAATTCTCTTTCGGTTTGACTTATATCTGCATCTGATAAAATCCCTTCTCCGCAAAAATTACACCATAAACCCGTCTGTTCTAACTCAATTGATCTGCCTTTGTAGGTATATGTTTGCAGTTTAATTCGTTGAGATAATTGCCCTTTGCTACACACTGGACACTTCATATTGTTTCACCTCTTAATATTTAATAGCTTTTAAATGAAAGTGGTTTATAACAGTATAGTATGCCTTATCTCGAATGCAAATTATTTTAATGTCTTTAGTACTTTCATCATAAATATCTAATTCTATATCATTTAGTATATTATTTGTTTTGAAAAAATCGGTATTAATAGCTTGTTTTAACTGTTCTTCGGATTCGAATGTATTACTATCAACCGATAACCAATAGGTTAACTGTTCTTGAATTCGTTCTTGCATCAATTTAGTATTTACTTTAGCAGTCATAATTGCATACTCATTGTACCCGCACTAACAATTTATCTTTTATGTTGTAAGTATAGGTTGAAATAGAAAATAGTCAAGGATAAAATTGTAACTATTTTCAATTGTCGTACACTATAAAAAGATAGGTAGTTTATACCCTATATAACATAATGTTTAATTTATCCCTAATAGGTGATATTCTGCACTCAAAGTATACCACTAGTTTCATTGCTATAGGTAATTCACTCAGTTATTAACTACAGCTTTATACTCTATCTTCTACATTTTATACTCCCAAATCTCTCTTCTCTTACTGAATCCGGACAGTTTTGTCCGATCGTATACACATTCTGTAATACATATAACATGTCTACTCAATGTATATACATGATGTAAACCTAGTTTACATATATTAAGGGGGATATAAGATATACCCAGGGTATATATCTTGAGGCACAAACCCCTATGTGTCTACAATGTGTATGCATGACATGCCTTAAACCCTACCGATGAGGGCGCTTGAGACACTATCTTAGGGGCATTAGATACTATACGAAGGGGGTACCCGGAGGAAAAGATGCACGGGAAGACCGCCCCACATATACGTGCTCCTGAGTTTTCTTTCTCCGTTGTTTCACTGCTGCGCACTTAAACTGCTCTGTTCAATAAATACATTGAACATAAGTACTTGTTTAAGCGGCGGAATTAAAAATAGTTAGACCTCCTCTTGACAATGAGTCTTTTCTATGATATAGTACTCTTACTCCTCGTGAAAGTGGGCGTAGGGTAGTCGCTGCCAGGAAGAAAAGTTACCCACCTTATGATCCTGTTTGACTCGCAGGCGCTATAAACCGTATAAAGCAATAAACTGGCGTTAAAGGTGATATAAGACATTCTTAGTCTAGGCTATCGCAGAGAGCCTATAACCTCCTCACCCGAGGTCTCTGGGCCAGATAAAGTCATAATTTAACGGATCTTCAAGGTTCTTCTTTAAGATACTGTTTCGATGCATAGCATCTAAACTGCCAGTTAAGCTTAATAGCTTAACGGAATATTAAGGGCGGATGTTGGGGGACATATAAAGCATCTTATACCGAGCACTAAGTGACTTAGCGCCTGCTATAAGGAACATAAAGACTCCTAAACGGGGACATATTTAATATATCACCATAGGAGTCATTAGATAGTTATTGTCTATAAGGAAATAAAATAGCATGAAAAAGTCTAAAAAATCAATAAGTAAGCCTTCTAAGAAGAAAAAATATTAAAAAACACTTGACAATCGGTAAAACCTATGATATACTATATTCATATGACTTGAGGAAAGGTAACCTATTTTGGATAAAGTACTCCTTAGACATAAACAGGTTAATACTTGTTTAGGCAGTTTAGATGTGTAACATCAAAACAAAATTAAATATAAAATCGTTTAGTCTCGCTACCTTAGGGCCGTTCAAATTTTAACTTGACGCTCTAAGTTAAAGGTAGGCCGGAAGTTGTTCCGGATTCGATATTCGCGAATCGCGAATGGCGAATGGGTGGGCACTGAATTAAAAGTTTCTTCTGGTAGAGTAAGTAATACTGGAAGCATGCTAGTGAAGCTGCATCGTTACGCGAAAAGCTTTACTAGGGAGGGGAGGTACTACAGCTCCTAAGGTAGACCACAAGCCTTGGCTACCTTATCTCTGTAGATATAGGAGGCACAGCAGCCCTTGAGAATTTTATAGAACTTACCTATCTTATTCACTGCTGTCTATAATCGCCGTGACTGCGTCGATACTAGCAGGTACGGGTCAAGCCGACACGGCGTCGTTATATGGCCTACTCCTCTACAGTGAAAACTGTACGAGTAGGTTTTCTTTCCTGCTCTGTTTTTACATCAGGCATTCGAGACTGTACAAAGGTCCGCCCAGTACAGCCGGCTCAGAGTAAAATACTAGTTTTCTCAGATGCCGAGTATTACTCATCTACCACGTGTAGAAGGAGCATCCGAAAACGTATTACTCTACGTTTTTAGCCTTCAAGTCTATAATTTTTTATAGCACACCGTGATCGGAGGGTCTCTATAACCCTCCAGCGGCCTTTAAAGGCCCATAGAAGCCCGTTAGAGGCTTTAAACCATTAAGGATATATCTACCCATGGCTTTCCCATTTGCAGCGATTCTAGGTACCTTGGGCACCGCTATAAGCGGTTTCTTCGGTTTTAAGCAAAATCAAGCAGACGCTCTAAAGAGCGCTTTAACCGTATTAGGTGAAGTTAATTCCTCAAATGCTCAACGAGAACAATCAATCGCTACTATTATTGCAGCAGAAGCTTCAAGCGGCTACTGGTTAGCTGCCGTATGGCGTCCTTTACTTATGATTGTTTTTGCAGGTATTCTTTTGTCCTATTGGTTAGGTTATGGCCCTCCTAACATGTCAGG
>Ga0247727_10012364_pt1 | contig 14674 bp, 12 predicted proteins | sample WisWelCaveWW1625_FD_202498 | JGI IMG/M metagenome (GOLD analysis project Ga0247727, IMG submission 202498) | Biofilm microbial communities from Wishing Well Cave, Virginia, United States - WW16-25 | ecosystem: Environmental > Aquatic > Deep subsurface > Groundwater > Cave microbial mat | place... | reverse complement strand
AAATCCTTCGCTTGGGCGGCGACGTGACGCGGTTTGTTCCGCCGGTGCTTGTGCCCAAAATCCGTCGGAAGTTCTCCGAAAAAATTTGATCCCTCCGCCCGCTTCAGGGAAAAACTGCGGGTTCCCTTGACAAGCCGCCATCCCCGCGTTATCCTTGGAAAACAAGGCGTAAAATCGCCCGGAACCTCGCCTTTTTGGGAGGACTTTCGTCGACGAGCGGCGGCCCGCGCTCGCCGCCTCTTTTTGCCCGAGGCCGCCGATCCGCGCGTGCTCTCTGCGGCGGCGTTTCTGGCCTCGGAGAAAATCGCCCGTCCGGTGCTGGTGGGAAACCCCGCCGAGGTCGAACGGGCGGCGCGGGAGGCCGGGGCGGATTTGGGGGGGGTGGAAATCGTGGATCCCGCCTCAGACGGCCGGTGTGGGGCGTACGCCGAACGGCTCTTTGAAAAGCGCAAAGCCAAGGGGCTCGCGAAGGAGGACGCGGAGCGCCTCCTCAAGGACCCGTTGTATTGGGCCGCGATGGCCCTGGCCGACGGCCGCGCCGACGGGATGGTGGCCGGCGCGGCGCGCACGACCGCCGACACGGTGCGGGCGGGGTTCGCCGGGGTCGGACTCGCCCCGGGGGCCGACGTCGTTTTCGGTATCTTTTTTATGGAATGCCCCCACGCGGCCGGCGGGCCCCGGCGATTGGTCTTGGCCGATGCGGCGGTCTCGCCCCATCCGTCGCCCCGGGCCCTGGGGGCCATCGGCGCGCGGGCGGCGGAATTTTGGGAGCGGCACACGGGCGAAACGCCGCGGGTGGCGTTTTTGAGTTTTTCGACGGTCGGAAGCGCCGAAGACGACAGCGTGACCGCCGTCCGGCAGGCCGTGGCGATGGCGCGGAAGAAATCCCCCGGGTTGGCGGTGGAGGGGGAACTCCAGGGGGACGCGGCCTTGGTCGACCACATTGCCCGGCAAAAGGGCGTCCCGGAGGGACCGGTGGCCGGCCGGGCGAACGTGTTGATCGTTCCGGATTTGAACGCGGGAAATATCGGTTACAAATTGGTGCAGCACCTGGGGGGCGCACGGGCGGTGGGGCCCTTCCTGGTGGGATTGGCCCGCCCCGTGGCGGACCTGTCCCGGGGGTGCACGGACGAAGACATCGTGGACACGGCCGCCGTGACCGCGCTGGTGGACTGACGAGACGAGGAACGATGGCGCCTAAAAACAATCCCAAAAAGCGGTTGGGGGACATCCTGATCCAGGACGGACTGATCACGCCGCCGCAACTGGAGCGGGCCGTGGAGGTCCAGCGTTCCCAGGGGGGAAAGTTGGGGGACATCCTCGTGGAATTGGGAATGTGCGCGGAGGAGGCGGTCCTGTCGGCCTTGTCCAAGCGGACGGGGCTTCCCCACAAGGCGGCGCTGTCCGAGCGGGCGGTCGTCGCGCCCGACGTCCTGGCCCGGGTGCCCGCGGAGACGGCCCGGGGAAAAAACATCCTTCCCCTGTCGATGAAGGGCAACGTGCTCTCGGTGGCCGTTTCCGATCCCTTCGCGGAATTCGACGTCGTCGATGCGCTTAAAATCCAAACCGGCTGCGAGATCGCGATGGTCCTGGCCTCGGAAAAAGAAATCCGCAAGGCGGTCCTCCGTCTGTATCCCGAGACGACGGCGGTCCGGCCCGCTTCCGTTCCCGGCGCCGGAGACGCGGGGTCCTCCATGGACACCGTCCTCGGCGCGTTGTTCGAAAACGCGGCCAAGGCGGGCGCCGATCACATTCATTTGGAACCCGGGGCCCAGGCCCTTCGCGTCCGCTACCGGGTCAAAGGCGCTCTTCTCGCCCGGCCGGACATCCCCGCCGCGCACGGACCGGCGCTCGCGGCCTGGGTGAAGGCGCGGGCGCGAATGAACGCCACCGAGCGCTGGCTGCCCCAGGACGGGTGGCTGCGCTGGACCTTCGACGGCCGCAACCTGGACGTCCGCGTGACGACCGTGCCGACCCCGTTGGGAGAGAAGATCGTTTTTGAGTTGACGGACACGGCCCGGTCCCTCCCGCTGGACCTGGAAAAGCTGGGGCTCGAAGCGGAAACCCGCGACGCGTTCCGGGCCATGCTGGAATCCCCGCGGGGCCTGGTGGTGGTCACCGGCCCGACGGGCGCGGGAAAAACCAGCACCCTCTACGCCGCTCTCGCGCACGTGGCCGGTTCGGACCGGCATATCGTGACGGTGGAAGACCCGATCGAGCGGTTTTTGGAGGGGATCTCCCAAATGCAGACGCGCCCCGACGCGCGATTGACGCTGGCCTCGGGGCTCCATGTGGCCCGGCGGCTCGACCCGGACGTGATTTACGTCTCGGACGTCCGGGACGCCGAGACGGCCGAGGCGGCTTTCCAAGCGGCGGCGGGAGCGTTGGTTTTGGCCGCCGTGACGGCGCAGGACGCCTTGGGGGCGGTCGCCCGCCTGGCGGAGTTGGCCGTGCCCCCCCCGGTGTTGGCCAAATCGCTCATGGGCGTTCTGGCCCAGCGTTTGCTGAGGAAAAACTGCCCGGACTGCCAGGAGGCCCGCACCTTGTCGCTCCGCCAGCTGATGTCCCAGGGCGTGGGAGGGCGGGAAATGCGCGCGGCCAAACGGGCGGATGCCTTCACGTTGTACCGCGGCCGCGGCTGCGGCCAGTGTTTCGCCACCGGTTACCTGGGGGCCACGGCGGTTTTTGAGGCCTTGACGATGACCGAGACGGTCCGCCGCCTGATCGGGGACCGGGCGGAACGCGGCGTGATGGCGAGGGAAACCTCGGAGCGGGTCACGCTCCGCGAAGCGGCCGTCAATAAAGCCTTGGCGGGGCAGACCACGGTGGAAGAGGCCCTTCGCGTGGGCGGGCCGATTTAAATTTTGGAGGACATCCCATGATCAGCATCAACGACCTCTTGATCCTCATGGTTCAAAAGAAGGCGTCCGATCTCCATTTGACGGTCGGCGCCCCCCCGGCGCTCCGCGTTGACGGTTCGCTGGTTCAGACGAGCCTCGAGAAATTGATGCCGGACACCTGCCAGCGGCTGATCTATTCCCTCCTCTCCGACGCCCAAAAGCAGCGGTTTGAATCGGAGAACGAGCTGGACATTTCCTTCGGGATCAAGGGATTGGGCCGCGTGCGGATGAACGTGTACCGCCAGCGGGGCAGCGTGGGGGCCGCCCTCCGGTCTGTGCCGTCCCGGTTCATGAGTTTCGACGAGCTGGGCCTGCCCGCCGTGATCAACGACGTCGTCAATTTGCCGCAGGGCCTGGTGATCGTCACCGGTCCGACGGGTTCGGGCAAATCCACGACGCTGGCCAGCCTCATCGACTACATCAACGAAAACCGCCAGGGTCACATCGTCACCATCGAAGACCCCATCGAGTACGTCCACTTTCACAAACAGTGCTTGGTGAACCAGCGGGAGTTGGGCACCGACACCCAGAGCTTCACCGCGGCGTTGAAGTACGTTCTTCGCCAGGATCCCGACGTCATCCTCGTGGGCGAGATGCGGGACGCCGAGACCATCGCCGCGGCCTTGACCATCGCCGAAACCGGCCACCTGGTTTTCTCCACCCTCCACACCAACGACTCCTCATCGACGGTGAACCGCATTTTGGATTCGTTCCCTCCCAGTCGCCAGGAGCAGGCGCGCAGTCAATTGTCCTTTTCCCTTCGGGCCATCCTCTCCCAGAACCTGGTGTTGCACGCCTCGGGATCGGGCCGGGTGCTCGCTTGCGAGCTCCTGATGGTGAACCCGGCCGTGCGGAACCTGGTGCGCGAGCAAAAAGTGGAGCAAATCTACCTGGCCATGCAGACGGGGAGCAAGGCCGGCATGCAAACGATGAACCAGGCCCTCCTCACCCTCGTTCAAAAAGGCCAGATCACGCACCGGTCCGCCTTGGACGCCAGCGTGGACCCCGAGGAGCTTCGGCGCCTCCTGCCCAAGGAGTCTTCCTCCGGCTTCTGACCGAGGGACGCCCCCCGTGACCGATCCTGGAAAACTCATCGAACTGGACATCAAGCCCAGGCCGCGCATCATTGTGGCCGATGACGAGCAGGCCATCGCCTCCCTGATCGAGGACTGGCTCTCCGATGCCTTCGAGGTGACCATCGCCCTCAACGGGAAAGCCGCGATTCAAAAAGCCGTTTGGCAGAGGCCCGACGTGATCCTCTGCGACGTCGTCATGCCCGACATGGGGGGATACGAAGTGGCCCGCGCCCTTCAGGCGACTCCTCAAACCCAGGGCGTCCCCCTCATCATGATGACGGCCAAAAATTACGACGACTCCACCGTCAAAATGATCAAAGCCGAACCCAACGTTCTCGGGTTCATCAACAAGCCGTTCAAACCGAGCGAGCTGATCAAAATGATCCACGCCGTCATGAAGGGACAGCGCGCCTTCCAGGCGGCCGGACCGGGCGGGGACGCCGCGCCCGCTGCCCCGCCGGTGGATCTCGCTGCGGCGGCGCCCGTTCCGCCCCCGGCCACCTATGAAACGCGGATGGCGGCCCGGGCGGAGGACCGTTCGGGCCCCCCGGCCCCTTCGGCGGTCTCCCCCGCCGGCAAATCCGTCGGCGCGCCGGCGATCTCTCCCGCCGGGAGCCTGCACGGGGAAGAGTCTTCGGCGCCCCGAAAATCCTTCGCCGTCAGATGGGTCCGCGCCTTGTTCCGCCTGTTCGTGTGGGCCGTGGTCGCGGCCTCCGTCCTGGGCGGCGTTGGGGAAATCCTCTGCCGGTGGACCGAGGGCGCGGCGGGCGCGGGGGTTTTCCTTCCGCCGATACGTCCCGCCCGCCATCCAGCCCTGCCCTACCAATTTTTGCCCAACGCCCGGTGGCGGGAGGGGGACGCTTTCTATCAGATGAATTCCTGGGGCCTGCGCGATCGGGAGTTTGACCTTGTCGCGTCCACCGCCGCGTTCCGTGTGATGTTGTTGGGCGGCACCGCCGCGTTCGGCGCCGGGTCTCCTGAGCAGGACCTCCTCGCGCGCCGTCTTGAAAAAGGCCTCTCCACCGCCGGGGGACCGAACTTGAAAATTCAAGTGATCAACGCCGCGTTCTGGGCTTTTTCTCCCGAGGAACAGTGGGCGTATTTCGAAAAGGAAGGTTTTCAATTCCGTCCCCAGATCGTGGCCTGGCTGGTGGAACGCCGCCCCGCCGGTTACCCGTCGAAAGAGGGCCTGCGCCGCGTGGCGTCCTGGGGTTTGTTCCTCCCGGCCCCGCTGGGCCGGATCCGCCTGCTCCGGGTGCTGGAATGGCGCTTGGCGCGGGGTTTCCCGGCTGAGGCTCCGGCCCCGCTGGGCCCCTTGGCTGCGGCGGCCACCGCCTTCGCCGGGGCCCGGGGCGCCCGCCTGGTCCTTTTTGTCCCCCGCGCGGAGCTCGAGGTTCCCCCCGGGGCCGCCCGCGTGGACGTATTTTGGGATAAGGCCTCGAACTTGCCGGCCGAGGAGGTCGCTTCCTTCCTGGCCAAATCGCTGGCGCCTCTCCTGAGCGGTCAAACCTCCGGCCCCGACGTAAAGGCTCCGTGACAGTGACGAGAGAGGCTGCCCTGACTGGACAGATGTGAAAAAGTCTTATAGATTGGAAAGAAGGAAAACCTATGCCCCAATTCGCCTATAAAGCCCGCGCGGCCTCCGGGTCGGTCCTCGCTGGAATGCTGGAAGCCGCGGACCAGCGCGCGGCCATTGACAACCTGCGCGGCCAGCGTCTGGTCGTTCTGGAAATCAACGAAAGCGCGCCGGGCTTTTTAGACGCTCTCCAAAAGTCGGCGCTTTTCAAGCCGAAGGTCGCGATGAAGGACATCGTGCTCTTCTCCCGGCAAATGTCCACGCTGGTGTCCGCCGGCGTCGCCCTGGTGTCCGGCCTCAACATCCTTCAGGAGCAGATCGTCAACAGAACCTTCCGTGAAATCGTATTAAAGGTGAAGGAAGACATCGAGGCGGGCCTTCCCATCGCCGACGCTCTCAAAAAACACCCCGACGCTTTCACGGACCTCTACGTCGCCATGATCAAGGCCGGCGAGGTCGGCGGCATCCTGGACATCATCCTGGAGCGCTTGTCCAATTATTTGGAATCGGCCGAGCAGCTGCGCGGCAAGGTGAAGGGGGCCCTGATGTATCCGGCCGTCGTCTGCACCATCGCCGGGGCGGTGACGGTTTTCCTCCTGGTCGGGGTCATCCCGACCTTCAAGGAAATCTTTGCCAGTTTCGGGGCCGAGCTTCCCCTGCCGACGCGCATCGTGATCGGAATTTCGGAAAGTCTTCAGACCTACTGGCATGCTTTCCTCGGCGTGCCGGTCGCCGGGTTCATTTTATTGAAGCGGTCGCTGAAAACGGACAAAGGGAAGAAACTCTTAGACACCCAGGTCTTGAAGGTCCCCCTTTTTGGTCCACTGCTGCGCAAAGTCGCCGTGGCCAAATTCACACGCACGCTGGGGACCCTGGTCAAATCCGGCGTTCCCATCCTCCAGGCCATGGAAACCGTGGCCCAGACCGCCGGCAACAAAGTCATTGAGGACGCCGTCATGAGCGCCCGGGAGTCCATTCGGGAAGGCGAGCGGATCGCGGAGCCGCTGAAGCGGTCCGGCGTGTTCCCGCCCATGGTGGTGCAAATGATCGCGGTGGGCGAGGAAACGGGGAACATGGATACCATGTTGCACAAGATCGCGGATTTTTACGATCAGGAGGTGGACGTCGCCGTGAAGGGTTTGACGTCCATGATCGAACCCATCGTCATCGTCGTCATGGGCATCGTGATCGGCGGCATCGTCATCGCCATGTTCGTCCCCATGTTCGAGTTTGGCCAGATGGCCGGAAAACAGGGGTAGATTTAAAAGACTTGCAAAAAAGGGAAACCGGGGGTAAGCTTAAGCGAATCGATCTCGGCCAGAGTCCTCGACACCTGGGGCCGCGGAGGGGCTGACGCGGGATTGACAGGGTTGCGGGAGAATGATAGTTTCTAGTCGGATTCTTATATTTTTCGGCGGGACGTATCGCCGATAAGGAGGTGAGCAACATGAGCAAACTAATGAAAAAGGTTGCGAAGGGGTTCACGCTCATCGAACTGATGATCGTGGTTGCTATCATAGGTATCTTGGCGGCCATCGCCGTCCCCAAGTTCGCCGACCTCGTCACAAAATCCAAGGAAGCCAGCATCAAAGGCAGCCTGGGAACGGTGCGTAGCGCCCTCAGCATCTATTACTCCGACCAGGAGGGCGTTTACCCGGTCTCAAACCAGTTAGCGTTCGCGTTGACGACAGGGAGCCGGTATCTGCAAGATATGCCCTTCGTTCAGATACCCACGTCGGCTTACGGTCACGCCCGGCTCAACTCCGAGGCCACATCGCTCACCGATGTGGGCAATTGGTATTACAACGCCGTTGCCGGCAATGTGGCGGTGAACTGCACCCACACGGACACCAAGTCCTCCCTCTGGAGCACCTGGTAGTCGTTTCAAATTAGCGTTTCGTAAGAACGGGGGAGGGGTCTTCGACCCCTCTCCCGTTTGATTTGTGCGCCCGGCAGGGCGCACATGCTTGGAGGTGAAAGTCAGGAGAAAAACCGGCCCGGGCGCCGGGGGGAGTTCGATTGTCCAGCGGTGATGTCGTGAGGATCCTTTTCGGCGGGCTGTTGGGATCGATGGCCGGCAGCTTCGCGAACGTTTGCATCCACCGCATTCCCCGCGGGGAATCCGTCGTGTTCCCCGGTTCCCACTGCCCGGGATGTTCCTCGGCGATTCGGTGGGTTCACAATATCCCGATAGTGAGTTTTTTCATTTTGTCGGGCCGTTGCGCCCATTGTCATCGGTCGATATCCCGTCAGTATCCCCTCGTGGAGGCCCTTTCCGCTTTTCTTTTCGCCGTATTGGCCCGGCGTAACGACCCCTCGCTTTTCCTGGGATTCCTGGGGGCGGTCCTCATCCTCTTTTTACTGATCATGTCCGTCATCGATTTTCATTTGAAGATCATCCCCGATGTGCTTTCCCTGGGGCTCCTGTGCCTCGGGCTCGCCACCGCGCCTTTGAACCCCCAGCTCGGTTTCGCCGCCGGCGACCGCGCCCTTCACGGCGTGACGGGGGCGGGGGTCGGCTTCGGAGCGATGTGGATCCTGGCCGTTGGGGGAAAAAAAGTATTCAAGAAGGAAGCTTTGGGCGGGGGGGACATCAAATTGATGGCGGGCCTGGGGTGCTTGTTGGGGCCCCTGAGCGTTTTCGCGACGGTTTTTTTGGCTTCGCTGTTGGGGACCCTTTTTTTTCTGGTCCTGAAAGCGGTTCGTCGGGCTTCCTGGGGCGCCTACCTCCCCTTCGGACCCTTTTTGGCGGCCGGGGCTTTGATGTATTATTTTTTACCCGCTCCTTGGCTGAGCTTATGGGGGTTGTAAACCCGTGCTTATCCGTTGGTGCTCCAGGGGGCGAACGAGACACGTAAACCCACTTTCATTGATCCGGCGGGAATGTCCTTTTGAATAAATGGTCTCCGGCTCACTCCGCCCGGGCCTGGTCTTCCCCGGAGGGGGTGGGGAGCGGAGGGGCGGGCCGGTTCTTTCGAAGCGGTGACTTGGCGTCACCCCTGTCATTCCTCGTGTTTCTGGCGGCTCTGGTGGAGGCGGGAGGTTATTTCCAGGGCCTCTGGAACCTGGGCGCGGCGGTCCTCCTGGCCGCGGGAGCCGTGGTTTTGGCGCGGTCGGCGCTCAAAAGAGATATGCCCTTTCCCCCGGCCCTGGCGGGGATGGCCCTGTTCTTTTTTTGGGGTGTCTTGTCCGGCCTGCGGTCCGGGGACCCCGGTTCGACGTTTCAAAGCCTGACGAAATTCGCCGCGGCCGGTGTCTTTGCGATCCTCGCGTTCTTCCGATGGGAAAAATCGCACCGCGATTTTTTTCAGACCGTCGTCATTTTTGCCGCCTCCCTTCAGGCGCTCGGAGCGATCGGGAGCTTTCTGTTTTCCCGGCCGCTCTTTTTAATTTTTCCCGGTCCGCCCCAGTATCCCGCTTTTTGGTTGGCTCTCGCCGCGGCGCTTGCCTTGGGCCGCGCCCTGGCTCCCGGACAACGGCTTGTCGGACGATGGGTTCACGGCCTCCTGTCCGTCCCCTTGGTGGCCGGCGGCCTTCTGTTCCCGTCCCGTTCTGGTTTCCTCTCGATCCTGACCGGCCTCGGCCTTCTTTTCTTGTTGCGTTTCGGGAGGCGTGGGCTGGGCGTTTTTGTTCTGGCCGCCTTTCTTTTTGGGTCGCTCCTTCCCCTGTCCGCGTGGGAAAGGAAAATGAAATCGAACAACGCTTTCCATTGGCGGCGGACCGACATTTGGGCGTCCGCCATCAATGGGATATGGGAAAAACCTTTTCTCGGTTGGAGCCCGGGTCGTTTTGAAGGGCTCTATCTCCGCCACGCGGTGCCCCAGAATATGGGACCCGTTCGGTTTCGCATCATCACCTCCTATGCCCACAACGATTTCCTCCAATTGGCCGCGGAATACGGACTGGCGGGGGCGGCGCTTTTCCTTTTTTCCCTCGGCGCTTTGGTCCTAAAAAGGGGGCGAAGCGTTAACGATGAAGTCGGACCGCCGGCGGCGATGGGCGCGGCGGCGGTGTTTTGCCTGTTCAATTACCCTCTGGTTCTTCCGGCCAACGCCCTCCTGGCGGCGGGGATCGTTGCCTGCGCAACCGCGCCTCCCGGAAAGCGGCGTGCCTCGGGCCCTTCGAACCTGTTGAAAGCGGTTTTGGCCGCGACGCTCGGCCTGTTCGCCTTGGGAAACCTGGCGTTCTTCGCGGGTCGGTGGGCTCGCTCGCGAGGGAGTGAGCGCTGGGGCCGAATTCTGGATCCGTGGAACGTGGAACCCCTCCTTGCGGAAGCCGAAGGATTGATTCACTCTCCGCGGGGCTCGCCTCCGGAAGCCGTCATGAAGGCGGAACGCATATTGAAAGCCGTGGTGTCCCGCCGGTCGGACGAAATCCGCGGCCATCAAAATCTCGCCCATCTGGCCTCCGATCACAAAGACCCTCCGGACTGGCGGGGGGCGGAAGACTCCCTGAGCACGGCCATCTCTCTTTTTCCAACGAACGCCTTGTTGCACATGAATTTAAGCCGAATACTGGTTTCGAGCGGACAACCCTTTGAAGCTCTCGCGGCCGCCCATCAGGCTTTGCGGCTTGAACCGAACTGCGCCGAGGCGGTGCGCCAAGTGGGGGCTTTGATTCGAGCCCGGGGGGAACCGGTGAACGCGGAACGTTGGTTGACCGCGGCCCTCCCCCGGCTCAAGGCCTTGCAGGGGATTCGGGACCTCCCGCCCTACCCCAGGGTCCTTTTGGAACTTCACGCGGACCTGTTCCTGTTGGAAATCGCCCGCTGCCGATTTGACCAAAGGCGCTACGAAAAGGCCTTGGCGACCCTTCAACAGGCCGGCGAGATGTCCGTCAATCACATGCACCTGGCGGCCGTGGCGAGCCACCACCTGGGGCGTACCCATGAGGCGGAAGAGTGGATGGGGAAAGCTTTGGAAAAGGACCCCCTCAACCCCATCTTGGCGGAAACCCGTCGAAGAATTCGGAGTCGTCCGATTCGGCCGGCCCCTTGAAGGCGCTCTTTTCCGAAACCTCCCAAAAAACCCTTCCCAAAAAAAACCCAAAAAACCCAAAAAACCCTTGACAAGTTCCGGGGGGAACCTATATATATAGGGTGGTGCTGAACTTCAGACCTATAACGCCGAGCGATTCCCCACGCGGGGGATATCCTCGGCGTTTGCCGTTGACGGAAAGGGACGTGTAAAACAACATGGCTTTGGTCGACACGCTTAAGAACTTCCGGCTCGACAAACTGCGCTTCAGGTCCAAGGACGCGATCGGCGTGGACCTGGGGTCGACGGCCATCAAGATCGTCCAGCTCAAGGGGGCCGCCCCCCACTGGAAGCTGCACCGCTGTCAATATCTGCTTTTGCCGAACGCCGGCCCCGAGGTGGCGGGCCCCGAGCGGAAGGTCCAGGCCATCAGCCTCCTGAAAGAATTCGTCGCCAAGCAAAAAGACCACATTTCGAAGAACGCCGTTTTTTCCGTTTCCGGGAACTCGGTCATCGTCCGGTTCGTCAAATTCCCCAAGATGTCCCGGGACGACCTCTCCAAAATGATCACCATCGAGGCCGAGCCCTACATCCCCTTCGCCATCCCCGAAGTCAACATCGATTTCCACATCCTGGGCGACACCCTGGAAGAAGGCCAGAAGAAAATGGAGACCATTCTGGTCGCGGCCAAAAAAGAAATCGTGGCCGGCAGGCTGGATGTCGTCCAACAGGGCGGGTTGACGCCGTCCTGGATCGACGTGGACGCTTTCGCCCTGCAGAACGCCTACGAGGCCAACGTGGGGACGAACGTGAAGGAGACCGTCCTGATCGTCCACATCGGCGCCTTCGTGACGACGATGGTGATCATTGAATCCGGCGTTCCCAAAGTGGTGCGGGACGTTTTTATCGCCGGGAACACGGTCACCAAAGCCGTGCAGCGGAATTTTCAAGTGGACGCGAAGCAGGCCGATGCCTTGAAAGCCAAGGCGGTCCTTTTGGCCACTCAAGAGGAGCGCGAGAAGGCGATGGCCGAACAAAACAAAGAGGCGCTCCAAATGTCCACCGTGATCCTCCCGGTCATGAAGGACCTCCTGGCCGAAATCCAGCGCTCCCTTGACTTCTATTTATCCCAAGGCGCCGATCGCCAGGTGACGCGCGTCCTGCTGTCCGGGGGGGGGTGCCGTCTGGGGAACCTGACGGGTTATTTGACGCAGGAGCTTCGGTTCCCGGTGGAAATTTTGGATCCCTTCGCGCGGATCGAGGGCGCGCAATCCATCGCCGCCGAAATGCGCCCGCTTTTCGCCGTGGCCGTGGGTTTGGCCATGCGGCGGGAAGGGGACATGGGCTAACGCCCCGGGAACCGGATGACACTATGATCAACATCAACCTTCTTCCCCGGGAAATCTACGCCGCCAAGGCCAAAAAGCAGCTGACGGTGGTCGGCATCGGCGTCGGCGGGTTGGCCGTGGTCGGCCTTCTGGGCTATTACGCCACGCTCATGCAAAAAGAGAGCTCCCTCAACCGCCGGCTTGCCGAAGCCCAGGCCGAGGAAGCGAAATACCAGGCCATCGCCAATGAAGTCCAGCAAATGGAAATGGCCAAGCAGCAGCAAGCCACCCGGTACGGCGTCATCGCCCAATTGGTGTCCGGGACGCTGGTCTACCCCAAGTTTTTTGAGGATTTCATGGCGCTCCTCCCGGCGGATGTTTGGATCGGGTCGCTGAACACCTCGACCGACGCTTCCTACGGGTTGGCGGTGTCGGTCAACGCCCAGGCCCTGTCGACCTTTGCGATCGCGGATTGGCTGACGAACCTTCAATCGTCCCCGCTGTGCGGCGACGTGAAGCTGGGGAGCATCAGCGTCGCTGAGGAAGCCGAGGGACGGTCCGCGGTCTTTTCCTTTCAGATGAATTTCACGTTCCGCCGGAGGGACTAGCGTGGCCATGACGCAGGACCAACAGAAAAAAATCGCGGCGGGCGTGATCCTGGCCGTGACGTTCGGGTATGTTTACTTCAAGTACCTCCTCGGGCCGACACGCGAGCGCATCGCCAAGTCGGAAATCGAGTTGTCTTCCGTGCTTCAAAAGGTGGACGGACTTAAAATCACCGCCAGCCGTCTTCCCGAACTCCGCAAGCAAACGGAGGAGTTGAAAGCCCAGGTCGCGAAGGTGGAGAAACGGCTTCCCCGCACCCGAAACCTGGAGGACATCATCCGCATCGTGACGGAACTCGCCGAAAAGACCGGGGTGAGCTTCTCCTCGTTTTCGCCCGTCGGCGAATCCGCCCAATCCTATTATACGGAGGCGCCCTTCTCGTTGAACATCACGGGCACGATCCATTCGATCGGGAAATTCCTCGCGGCGCTGGGTCAACAGGAGAGAATTTTCAGCGCGAAAAATCTTTCCCTCAGCTACGCTCCGAACCCGAAGAAAAACCACACCGTTTCCGGGTCGTTCACTCTCACCTCTTTCGTTTACAACGGATGAAGAACCGACCCCGCACTCGCGTTTGGATTTGGGGGGCACTGGCCTTCGTCATGGGAAGGACCGAAGCGAAGGTCTTTGGCGAGGGCCCCGGTGTTCCCGTGGCGGAGGCGGCCGCTTCAACGGCTTCGGCGCCGTCGGAGCCCGGCTACGTCTATAAGGGCGATCGCATGCGAGACCCTTTCCTTCCCCTCAACGTGCAGGGCGGCGGCCTGATCTCCTCGGCCGTCAAAACGGACATGGGTCCCTTCAATCCGGAGGGCGCGGATCTGAAGGGGATTCTGAAAACGCCGACCGGCCGGTGGGCCTTGATCCGGACGGTGGACGGCGCCACTTACGTCGTGCAAAACGGCCGCGTCTACGATCCCAAGCGCAAGCCGGTCAACGGCTACCAGGGGATCGTCAAGGAAAAAACCGTCGTTATTTTGGCCCCGGGAAACCGTGAGTTCGAATTGAAATTGAAAAAGGATGAGGACGCGTCCAAAAAACCGTAGTTCCCTTGACCGGCGAGAGCCAGGAGGCACCACCTTTATGAAACGAATTTCGCTTTCCTCAAAAACCGCGGCCCGGGGATCTGTCCTGGAACGCCTCAGCCGTCTCGTGGTGGTGGTTTCGCTGGTGGTCCCGCCGCCGGGGGCCTTCGGCATGGCCGTTTTGGAATCCGGCCACCCTTCGGCCTTTGAATCCGAGCCGCTGATCACCTCCAACGAGGCCAATTTGAAGAGCATCACCTACCAGGACCATTCGGTGCGCATCCAGTTGGACAAAGCGGAGATGCCCTACCGGGTCTTCACTCTCAGCAACCCGCCGCGCGTGGTGGTGGAGCTTCCCAAGACCGTTCACGGTCCCAAACCGCACGAGGCCGCGGTCAAGGATGATATTTTGAAGCGCATCCGTAGCGCGCAATTCAAATCCCACCCCGAGATGATCACGCGAATCGTGTTGGATCTCCCGCGGATGATCCCCTATCGGGCGGTGTGGGAAAATCAAAGCGTTCTGATTCGATTTGACGTGGCGGGTGAAACCCGGAAAGCGGCGTCGGGCGAGGCGCGCGTTCGGGGGGGGGTGACCGAAACCGTGTCTTCGGCGGCCGAGGAGAGGCTGGGCGCCAAAAAGAAGGACAAAGGCCCCAAGGATCTCCTGGCGTCCCTTCCCAAGAACCCGATCACCATCGATTTCGACGACGCGGACATCCGCGACGTCATCCGCGTGCTTGCGGAAATGAGCGGGATCAACATGATCTACGCGTCCGACCTCCGGGGGTTCGTCACGGTGCATCTGGACCAGGTGCCCTTTGACGAGGTGTTCAGCACGGTTCTCACCATGCAGAACCTGGTGCCCCAGCAGATCGGGAACAACATTCTTCGGATTCTGACCCCCGAGGCATTGAACTCCGACCGCGCCCGGTCGGTCACGACGTACCGGACCTATTTGTTGAATTACGGAAAAGCCTCGGAAATCGCCACTCATTTGGGCGCGGTGAAAATTTCCCCGACGGCCAAAGTGACGGTGGACGCCCGCAACAACGCCCTCGTGGTGACCGACACCCCGGAGGGGCTGGCGGCGGCGGAGCGGCTGATTTCCGAATTGGACCGAAAACCGGCCCAGGTCCTGATCGAAACCAAGATCGTACAGATCAATCTGGACAAAACTTTGAATTTGG
>Ga0247727_10012363_pt1 | contig 14676 bp, 13 predicted proteins | sample WisWelCaveWW1625_FD_202498 | JGI IMG/M metagenome (GOLD analysis project Ga0247727, IMG submission 202498) | Biofilm microbial communities from Wishing Well Cave, Virginia, United States - WW16-25 | ecosystem: Environmental > Aquatic > Deep subsurface > Groundwater > Cave microbial mat | place... | reverse complement strand
AGGCCGGCAAGCACGTGCTCGTGGAAAGCCCGTTCGCGATTTCAAAGAACGCCGCGAGTCAGATCATCGCCGCGTGCCGGAGCGCGAGCGTGCGGTTGATGGTGGGACAATCGCTGCGATTCTCGCCGGCCTTGCGCACGGTGATGGAGAACCTCGACGCCGGGCGACTCGGCGAGCCGGGCCTGTTGCGCATCCATCGCTGGAACGCGGTAGCAGGCACGCTCCGCGTGCCGTCCGCCGCGGCCAACGGGGTCTGCTCGCTGCTTCTGCAACTCGGCGGCGAAATCGATCTCGCCTGTTGGCTGTTCGGGCGGCGGCCGTCTGCCGTGTACGCTGTCGGGAGCGGAGAACTCGGCTACGTCCAACTGCACCTCGGTTTCGCCGGCGGCGGCATGGCCGTAATCGATCATTCGGAGCGGTTGCCTCCGGGCGACGGCTACTTTTCGCTGTCGCTGATCGGTTCGACGGGCGCGGCCTACGCCGACGATCACCACAACATGCAACTCCTCTACGGCGGCGGGCATCCCGCGTCGCTCAAGACCGGCGAGGCTGACTTGCAATCGCTCGCGCAACTGCAAGAGTTCATCGACGCGATCGAACAGGACCGCGAGCCAGCGATCACTGGGACGGACGGCCTGCGCGCCATTGAGGTTGCCGAAGCGGCCGCCGCCGCGCTCACGACCGGCGAAGCCGTGCACATGCCGGAGGAGCGTCTGTCATGACTCCGATGACCCGATTTCGCTGTGCCGTTCTGAGCGTCGTGAAACACGCGTATGTTCCGCGCGGAGTGGCCGCACACCCGCGGTTCGAGTTGGCCGTGGTCGCCGATGATCCGAATCAGCCGGACTGGGTACACGAACGCAATCAGAAGTTTGCCGACGAGTCGCGTGTTCCGTACGTGCGCGACGTCGCACGCGCGATCGCCGAGCACAACGTGCAAGTGGCCATCGTCAGCCCGGAGGCGGAGCGGCACGCCGACTTGAGTGTCCGCGCAGCCAATGCCGGACTGCACATCGTTCAAGACAAGCCGATGTCCACTCGGCTCGCCGAGTGCGATCGGATCGTCGAAGCGGTCGAGCGGAACCGCGTGAAGTTTTTGATGTGGAACCGCAACTGCCTGCCGGCTGTGGTACACGCGCGCGAAACAATTGCGTCCGGTGCGATCGGCCGGCCCACGGCGATTCACGTGGATTTCTACTTCTCGAAGGACGCCGGGCCGCCGAAAGGCTCGCGCCGGCCCGCCGACCCGCCGATCGACTGGCTCGAATTTCAGATCGCCGCGCACGCGGACGGCTCGGACGGCGGCGTCGGCCGCGAACCGATGGGTGAACTTCAGATCGAGGGCATTTATCCGCTGGCCTACATCCGCAGCTTGATCGGCGCCGATGTGAAACGAGTTTTCGCCCGCACGACGGCCCACTTCCATCAAGTCAACGCGGACAACAACGTGGACGACCTGGCGAGCGTGACGCTCGAAATGGATCGCGGCATCGTGGGCAGCTTGTGCATCGGCCGCATCGGCGCCGCGAGCCACCCCGACATCGGCGAGATCAAGATTCACGTGCTCGGCACGGCCGGCGGCCTCGTGATCAGCGAGCCGCGGCCGGAGGTCGCCGTGTACTATCGCGGACAGCCTGCCAAGGAATTTCGGCATCAACGCGTGGCCGGCGACAACGATTTTCTGCTGATGGAAAACCTCGCCCACGCAATCGACTGCGACGGCGAAACGATCCTCGACGCGCACGCCGGCCGGGCGATCTCGGCCGTTGTCCAAGCGGCGGTTGAATCGGGCCGGACCGGTAGAGTCGTTGACGTGAGTTGAAGGAGACGCAAATGACAGGACGAGAGATTCGCACGGCGCTGCACGATGGTCGGCTGGTGTTTTCCACGGCGGCGACGGCTCAATCGCCGCGCTGGCCGGAACTGGTGAAACAGGCCGGCGCGGATTTCGTCTTCATCGACACGGAGCACATCCCGCTCAGCCGCGAGACGCTTTCATGGATGTGCCACGCATACTCGTCACTCGGAGTTCCGCCCGTCGTCCGCATCCCGTCGCCGGACGCGTTCGAGGCCTCGAAGGTGTTGGACGGCGGCGCTCAGGGAGTGATCGGGCCGTACGTGGAGACGGCCGATCAAGTCCGTGCTCTGGCGGGAGCGGCACGCTGGCGACCGCTCAAAGGCCGGCGACTGCAAGACGCGCTGCACAATCCGAACACGCTCGAACCGGAGCTGCGGACGTATCTCGAAGCCCGCAACGACGACACGCTGCTGATTGTCAACATCGAAAGCGTGCCGGCGATCGAGAACTTGGACGAGATTCTCTCGGTGCCCGGCTTGGATTGCGTGCTGATCGGTCCGCACGATCTGTCGTGCAGCTTGGGAATTCCGGAGCAGTACCGCGATCCGCGTTTCGACGCGGCGGTCCGCACGATCTTCCGCAAGGCGCGCGAGCACGGCGTGGGGGCCGGCATCCATTTTTGGGAAGGGCTCGAACTTGAAATCGCCTGGTCGCGCGCCGGCGGCAATCTGATCATGCACAGCTCGGACCTGTCCCTGTTCGGACGTGCGCTGAAACGCGAATTGGCCGAACTCCGCGCGGCGCTCGGTGACTCGCAACAGTCGAAAGGCGACAAAAGGCCAAGCGTCGTTTGAAAAACTTCACTATGACGACTTGTCCACATCGGACAATGCCACCCACGCACCGCTCCGCGCGGATTGAGCGGCCGCGTCGGTGAACCGTTGAACGCGCCAGCCATCTTCCAGGCCGGGATGTTCGGTCGATTCGCGAGCGATTCGACTGCGCAGTGCCGGGATCACATACTTGATGAAACGGTTGCCGAAACCGGGGTCTGGCACCGTGTCCAATACTTCGGGCACCTTGCCTGGCCGCGCGAGCGTGAGCCGACCGCTCGGTCGGTCGATCGCGAGCGACGCTTCGGCGCCGTGCAACTCCACTTCCGGCGCCAGGCCCTTGCGCAAGTACGTCGCGTGCGAGAGAAGTAGCGATCCGACCGCTCCGCTTTCGAGCACAAGCGCGATACTGGCGAAGTCGAATGCGGTGCCCGTGCGGCGCTCTGCGCGATCACTCGCCGCATGAGAGTCGCCCCACCGAAGCGCTTCGTCGAGATTTACCGAACCCAGATCCGGCTTTGCGGCGGTGATGACGTCCGCGTGCACCAGCACGCGCACGGCGTCCTGGCCGAGCATCCATCGCAGCGTGTCAACCGCGTGCGAGCCGACGTCGGCGAGGCTGCCGGCCGCGGACAGTTCCGCATCGTCGCGCCACGTAAACGGCATGGCCGCCGGCCGCGGATTGTGCCAACGGTAAATGACCGCCTTGACGTCTCCAATCGTTCCCTGCCGGAAGATTTCGCGGGCGCGCCGAATCACCGGCACGTAGCGCGTCCAAAACGGCACGAAATGTCCCAGGCCGCGGTCGCGGTACGCGGCCCACATTTCGCGAGCCTGCGCCACGTTCATGCCGACCGGCTTCTCGCAGACGACGTGCTTGCCTGCCGCCGCGCAGGCCATCACGGCCTCGTGATGCAACGCGTCCGGCGTGGCAACGACGACGAGATTCACGCCGGGATAGTCGACGATCCTTCGCCAGTCGTCGGAAATGAATTGTGCTCGATCCTCGCGTGCCGCAGCTTCCAACAAATCCGGCCGCCGCGCGCACAGCGCGACGATCGTGGCGTCGTCCGGGGCCTCGCGGATTTCCGCGCGATACGGCGTGCCGATGTATCCCGTCGCCCCGATGACCCCAATGCCAAATTTCACGTTCGCCCCGATCGAAATCATTTCCCAGCCTTCAGCGGATGCTCGTCGAAAAAACTCCAGATCGTCTCGTTGATGTCGTCCTTCGTCGCCCACATGTGCCCTTGCCCGGCCAGTTCGATGTACTTCACCGTGTGGCCCTCGCGTTCGTACTTGTCGCGATTCTCGCGCGCCCACTCGACCGGCAGAATGCGATCGTTGTCGCCGTGGATAATCAGGACCGGAAACTTGCGGTCCGCCCGGACTCCGGCGAGCGTCTGCAGACCGAGCGGCCCGGAGTGCGACGCCACCGCCGCGACCGTCTTCGACCGTTCCTTGCCGACCAAGTGCGCGAAGTAGCCGCCATTTGACATGCCGAGCACGTACACGCGGTTCGGGTCGATTTTGTACCGTGTGGTCAGGTGGGCGACGAGGGCATCGAAGAACGCCAGGTCATTCTTCACCTTGTCCGGCGCCAGCCCCCAACTTCTGCCGACCGCGTTTGGAAACACGACGATGAATTTGTGCTTCTCCGCCGTCTCGTCGAGCTTCGTGTACTTCGGCATCAGGTCTTTGCTGTCGATCAACATCCCGTGAAACGCAATCACGAGCGGAGCCGGTTTCGCGAGATCGACCGACTTCGGGACGATGAGGCGATACTCTCGCATCGCGTCGCCGACTTGAATCGTCTCATTGGCAAACACGCCGTGCATGGGTTTCGCCGGTGTCCACGTGGGATCGTCCGCGCCCATCGCGGGCGAACACGCGGTCAGACCGATCACGGAAAATGCGATGAACGGGAAGTGAATCGTCTTCGGCATGGCTCAATCTCGCATCAGACCTCTTATGAATCGTCGGCCGGCCCAGAATCGGCGTACAGTGCGTCCAGTTGCCTCTGATAGCGGCTGAAGATGACCTGCCGGCGGTATTTGAGCGTCGTCGTCAACTCGTCGGTCGCCAGCGTGAACGGGCAGTCGAGCAGCACGAAGCGTTTGACCCGTTCCGGCGGCGAGACGCACTCGAGCCGCTGTCGCACGCGGGTTTCGATGAATTGCTGAATCTCCGGCCGCCGCACGAGTTCGCGCGGTTCGCCGTCGTCGATGCCGCGCTGACGAGCCTCGTGCGCGAGCCGTGCAAAGTTCGGCACGATGAGCGCGCTCAAAAACTTTCGCCGATCGCCGTGCACCACCGCTTGATCGATGAACTCGTCGGCCACGAGCAACGACTCGATCAGGGCCGGCGCGACCTTCTTGCCGTTCGAGAGCACGATCAAATCCTTTTTACGGCCGGTGATCGTGATGAATCCGTCGGCGTCGATCGAGCCGAGGTCGCCGGTGTGCAGCCAGCCGTCCGCGTCGATCGCCTCCGCCGTCGCATCGGGCTTGTTCCAATATCCCTTCATGATGTGCGGCCCGCGCGACAGGATTTCGTCGTCGCCGGCGATCTTCACTTCTACCCCGGGAATTGCCCGCCCGATCGTGCCGATCTTGTTGTGCTCGATCGTGTTGAATGTGATCACGGGCGATGATTCCGTGAGGCCGTAACCCTGCAGCAGCTTGACGCCGGACAGCCAGAAGCCTCGCGCCACGTGCGCCGGCAGCGGCGCCCCGCCGGCCGACAGCCACTTCAGTCGCGGGCCGAAAACATCCTTGAACCGCTGCGGCCGCTCGGCGTCCGGATATTTCTCGATGCCCTCCCACACCTTTTCATAAAACCGCGGCACGCCCGTCATGTGCGTTGGCTGAATCTCCTTCATGTTTACCGCGAGCTGCTCGAACCCCTCCGCGATCGCGACGACGCAGCCGGACAAGATGCTTAAATAATGATCGCACAGCCGCGCGTAAATGTGGCTGAACGGCAGCCACGAGAGCAGCGTGTCCGCTTCGCCGGGCGGCAACGCGCCGAAGGTCGAAACCGCGTTCGACACGAGGTTGCCGTGCGTCAGCATCACGCCCTTTGGCTCACCAGTCGTGCCGGACGTGTACATGAGCGCGGCGAGGTCGTCGGGGCCGATCGCTGTTTCCAGCTCGCGCAGCTTCGGCGCGAACTCAGATTGAAGCTGCCGGCCCCGCGCGAGCAGTCCATGCCACGAAAAGAACTGCTTGGACATCTCAACCGGCTTCGTGCGATCGAATGCGACGACTCCCTCCAACTTCGGCAGCCGCGACTGAATTGCACCGACCTTAGCAAGCTGCTCGGGCGTCGAGACCACGACCCACCGCGCGCCGGAGTCGGCCAGTTGATATTCCACCTGCGCTGCGGTGAGCGGCGCGTGAATCGACACGTTCGCGGCGCCGGCCGCCAGAATGCTCAGGTCCGCCACGAGCCACTCGAATCGATTCTCCGCCAATAGCGCGATGCGGTCGCCGCGCCGGATGCCCAATCGCAACCACGCGCACGCCGCGTGATCTACCATTCGCGCGGTTGCGTTCCAGTTCAGGTCGCCGAACAGCCCCCAACGCTTGAACCGCAGCGCCGTGCGCGGCCCGAGCCGGTTGGCCTGGCGTCGAAACATCTGCGAGAGATTCTGGATTGGTTCCTGTCGCATCGCGCTTCCTCGGTTCATCGGATGGAGCCGCAGCTTAGCCGGCGAAGAGCTGCATGCCGCCATCCACGCGCAGCACCTGACCGGTGACGTATTCGCCAAGATCGGTCACGAAGAACTCGACGACGCGGGCCACGTCGTCCGGCTCGCCGAGTCGCAGCAGCGGGCGTTTCTCGCCGAGCAACTCGGCCGCGCCTTCGCGATGTTTCAGCGTGGCGAGAAATCGGCCGCTCTTGATCATGCCGGGCGCGACGGCGTTGACGGAAATTCCGTGCGGCCGAAGCTGGGCCGCGAGACAGCGCGTGTACTGCACGACGCCCGCCTTGGCCACGCCGTAGGTGATCTCCTTGGCGATGCCGGTCATGCCCGCAATCGACGCGAGATTGACGATCCGCCCGCCGCGACCGTGTTTCAGCATGTTGGGCACGACCGCGCGGCAGGTGTTCATCGTCGTCATCAAGTTGCGGTTGAACACGGCGTGCAGATCGGCTTCCGGAATGAACATGTCGTTCGGGTTCGCCTTGCTCTTGCCGTCGGACGCGATGTCGCCGCCGGCGTTGCAGACGAGGATGTCGATTTCCGGAAAGGCCCGCGAGGCCTCGGCGGCCATCCGCGTGGCGTCTGCGGCGTCGGTCAGGTCCGCCGTCACGCTGATCGCGCGGCGGCCAAGTCGCCGGATCGCGGCGGCAACTTCCTCAATCGAATCCCCCTCGCCGAAGTCCTTCGGCGCGTCGGCCCGCAGGTCGTGAATGACGACATCCGCGCCAAGCGCGCCGAGCCGGAGCGCGATCGCTTTGCCCAGCCCGCGGCCGCCCCCGGTCACGAGCGCGACCTTGCCATCCAACTTGTTGATCATCGTGATGACCTCCAGAATTTCAGCGGCGGGAATCAATACGTTGCCCGGCCTCCAGAGATGTCGTAGCACTGCCCGGTCGTAAAACTTGACTCGCTCGACGCGAGGAAGTGAACGAGCGAGGCGACTTCGGAAATCTCGCACGTCCGGCCGAGCGGGATTTTCGAGACCATGTAGTCGATCGTCGATTGTGGAATCGTTTCGAGCATTTTTGTGCGAATCACGGCCGGCGAAATCGCGTTCACCGTGATGTCGCCCTTGCCGACGACCTCCTTCGCGAGCGCTTTGGTCATGTTGATGAGCGCGGCCTTGGAAGCGGAGTAGGGAATGAGCGTCGGATTGCCTTCCTTGCCCGCGATCGACGCGACGCTGACGATGCGGCCGTATTTTCGCGCGATCATGCCGGTCGCGGCCGGCGTGCCGGCGGCGCCGCCCGGCGTGCCCATCACGGCCTTGCACAGCAGGAACGGCCCGACGAGGTTGACCGCGAGCACTTGCTCGACGTCCTTTTTCGACAGGTCCCAAATGCACGCGGTCTTGCCGACGATCGCGGCGTTGTTCACGAGGATGTCGATGCGGCCGAATTTGCGGATCGCATCGTCCACGAGCCGAGCCACGTCGGACTCGTTCGTTTGGTCGCCGGCGACGGCGATGCCCTCCACCGCCTTCGCGACCGCGGCGGCGGCGTCCGCGTTCAAGTCGAAAATCACCAGCTTGGCGCCAGCCGCGGCGAGCCGCTGTGCGATGCCCTCGCCGACCGACTGGCCGCCGCCCGTCACAATCGCCACGCGGCCATCGAGCCGGAAAAAGTCGGATGCTGCGGTGCTCATGGTGCAAAACTCCTCGTCACAGTTGACAATCTCGGTTGCTCAGTTCGGGACAAGATCGTAGCGAGAATTCGCACGGGCGGGAAGGAAACCGGTGAGCAGACGCCGGCGGTGGCGTCAGTTGGCGTGCGAAGACCGAGCCGCCGGCTGGGCGACGAAGCGATAGATCTGATGCGGTCCATGGTGATCGACGATGTCGCCGGCGACGAGTTCGAAATCATCCGGCCGGACGCGGTCGAGGAATTCCGGACAATCCGCCCGCAGGTCGTGGTCGAGCACGATGAATTCGGCGCGGTGCCGGCGCACATACGCGACGAAATCGTCGTACGACAGAGGCGCGCCATAACCGTGACAGCGCACGATGCCTTCCATCGGTCCCCAGAGCGGCACGCGCTCGCCGCGCGAGTAGAATGACGTGACCGTGAAGCTGAGCACGCGCCGGCCGGGGCCGGCGACCGAGTGAATTCGTTCGCCGATCGCCCGTTCGGTGCGAAGCGACTCTTCGATCGGCCGGCGATTGCTCCACAACGTGGCCGCCGCGAGCAGCACGAGCGGCGTTGCCAAGGCGATTCGGAAAGCGCGCCGCGCCGCTCCCTCTGCCTGCGGGAGAGGGTTGGGACGAGGGCAGTCGCTGGTAAGCGAGCCGCGCCACGCCGCAATGGCGGCGGCCAATTCCATCGTGCCAACAGCCGCCAAGATCGTCCAGGCCGGCATCGCCTGCATGAAATAGCGCCGGCCCGGAAACGTCAGAAAGAAAAAAAGAATGAACGGCACGCTAGTCCAGATGAGCAGTCCGACCGCGCCCTCCGCACGCGAAACGACGCGGCGCTGAATGAGGCCGCACATCGCCAGGACCAGCACGATCGGGTGGATTGACTTTACAAACTGCGGCACGCCCCAACGAACGTGGTACGGCAGCCAATGAACGATGTTCCTCGGCTGTTTCAGCACTGCGCCAGTGACGCCGAGTTTGAGCACTTCTTCATAATTTCGCTTGTCCGGCACGAACTTGAGCACGATCGACCGTTCCTTGCCGCTCAGGCTCCAGCGGCCGAGGTCGGCGCGTAGTTTCAGCAAATACGGCGATGCGACGACGAGGAAAACCGCCGCGACGAGCGCCGACCAATTGAGCCGACGAATGAAGTTCGAGACGCGATTCGTGTGCGTGAGCTTCGTCGCCGCACCCTGGCCGCAGCGCGCAACGAGAAACCAGATTCCAAGCAAGCCGGCGAGCGGCACGGCCTCGGGGCGAGTGAGATACCCAAGTCCGAGCGCCAGTCCTGCCAGCACGGACCAGCGGACGCGGCCGAGCGCGGTGCTAGCGTGTTTCAACTCCCACGTGAAGAAGATCGACCACACCAGCCAGCAGCCGTAGGCCGCGTCAGTTTCGGCCATCACTGAGTGCCGCACGAACGTCGTGTGAACCGCCAGCAGCGCGACTGCGACGCACGCAACCGTCGGACCAAACAGGCGGCGGCTCAATACCGCGACGCCGCCGAGCGACGCCGCGCCGAACAAAAAGGAAACCAGCCGCCCGGCGAAATCGAGATCGCCCAGCAGTCCGAAGAGCCAGCCCGCAACGACCGGATAGCCCGGCCCGGCATACCAGTCCATGCCCGCGGCCGGGCCGCGCTGCCACGAGCGTTCGGCCAGCTCCATGTAATGAGCACCATCGGCGCTCATCGACGCCGCGCGCGACCAAGTCCAAACTATAAGCACGAGCCCCATGGCGAGACCGGAGAAACACAGCAAACGGGCGCGGCGTTTAAGCCATTCGGGACAGGCTCGATCCGGCGGGGCGCAGCGACTCGCTAAATTATCCGCTTCGATTGACGATGAATGGGTCGCGACGCTCGACGACGCGGAATTCACGGAGACTCCTTTCTCCACAAAGACGTTTCCGCGCGAGTGATATCACGAACGATTGCTTCGGAAAAGGTCAGCTCGGCCCGACTCGGCGAAGCCTCGCGGCACTCGTGCGCTCGTCGATTGCGGCTGAGCGGTCTGCGGCAGCCGATCGCGAAGATTCCGGCGTGCGATTATTGAGAACCGCGGGGAGGATCGTTACAGTTTTCCTTTGACTTTGCGCCGTCAAACCGCGACCCGCCACTTGATGAGGAGTTCACTATGAAACGCCGCACATTCTTGAGGAAAGCAATCGCCGCCACCGGGGCCGCCACGCTGGTCTCGCGCGCTGGACCGTTTGTTCACGCGGACGACAAGGCCGGCTCGAAGAATCCGGTCATCGGCCAGGGCGAGCACCGCTACGAGTGCATTCACGGCTGGGGTGAACTGCCTGACGGTTTCGCCTGGCAGACGACGCACGGCGTCGCGGTTGACGAAGCCGGATTCGTCTACATCACGCAGCAAGGCCACACCGGCAAGCCGGCGATCGACACGATTGTCGTCTTCGATCCCAAGGGAAAGTTCGTGCGCTCGTTTGGCAAGAGGTACTTTAGCGGCGGGCACGGCATCGATATCCGCAAGGAGGGCGGCGAAGAGTTTCTCTACCTCACCAACACGTGGCGGCGGACGTTTTCGAAAACGAACCTCAAGGGCGAAGTCGTGTGGACGAAGGCGTTCCCGGATGCGCCGAACAAGTACACCGAGGCCGAGCAGTTCTCGCCGACGAACATTGCATTCGCCCCGGACGGCGGCTTCTACGTCGCGGACGGCTACGGCTCGCACTTGATTCATCAATATGACAAGGCCGCGAAGTGGGTCCGCACGTGGGGCGGCGCGGGCAAGGAGCCGGGCCAGATGCAGACGCCGCACGGCATTTGGCTGGACAACCGGCCGGGCCGCGAACCGTCGCTGGTCGTTGCCGATCGCGCCAACGCCCGGCTGCAATACTTCACGCTGGACGGCAAATTCCTCAGCCTGCTGGAAAACGCCGTGTTCTTTCCCGCTCACTTCGACATCCGCGGCGACGTGCTGCTCGTTCCCGACCTGCACGCTCGCGTGTCGCTCTTCGACAAGAACAACAAGCCGGTCGTGCACTTGGGCGAAGACCCCGAGTGGCGTAAGACGGTTGTGGATAGCCTCGGTCAGGGAAAGACGCCGGTCCGCACGCGACCGCAGGACTGGCAGGCTGGCAAATTCGTCCACCCGCACGACGCGTGCTTCGACAACGATGGCAACATCTTCGTCGTCGAGTGGGTCGCGACCGGCCGAGTCACGCTGCTCAAGCATGTGAGCTGAGTGCGGCTCAAGCGCAGCTTTTCGGTCATCGTGATCGCACGGCGACGCCGAAATGTTGCGTGTGTTGCGACGCGCCGTAGGTCGCCCGGTCAGTCACGAGACGCAGTGAACGGAGACGCTTTGAAGCCGGCTCGAATTCGATCAACCCGACGAATCGTGCGTGGACGAAATTGTCGTCGTCCTTGTGGTAGAACGGATGCTTCATCTTGAGTCGCCCCTCGACGCGAGCCCGCACTACGCCGTTTTCGATCGAGAGGATCGTCGCCCGCGCCGACTGCTCGTCGATCCGGTTCGTCGCGATCGCGTTGTTTTCGGTCTGTGGATAAAAGTGGTTTAGCAGCTTCGCCGTCACCGCCGCGTCGAGGTCCCACGCCGAGCCCGGCTGCGGCTTGGCCGAAGCCAGCCACTTCGCCTGCTCGTCCGCATCGAGCACGAGCCAATCTTCCGACGCGTACGCCGCCCAGCCAGCCGACCGGGTCTCGCCGAGCTTCGCGTCAAGCGGCACGAAGTCACCCCCCTTCTTCAGCAGATATCGAGCTGTGACGTGCAACACGACAGAGCCGGGATCGCACACCGGCGCGGCGGATTGCGGCGCGGGCTGGACCAGTGTGCGGCCTTCGGACACCTTCAACTTCTCGATCGTTCGTTCGAGCATCTCCGTGAGCGGCTCGACGCGAGCCGCCGTAGCCACGTGCTGCGTATCGATTGGGTGTCCGTCGGGTGCGACGATGTAAACGTGAACGGTGCCGGTCGAGAGTTTGGCCGCGAGGGCATCGCGATAAATCCGCTCCTTCTCGGCCCGCTCCGCGGCCGGCGCGCGGCCGCCAGGAAGAAAGTCCTCGTTCGACACGTAAACCGGAACGAAGTAGCGGTTGATGAGGTTGATCACCTTTTCATTGGAGAGCGAACTCGCTCTGATCGCACTCGCGCCTCCTCAGCATCGGCCGAGCGACATGGACGGGCCGTCGAACGTGAAGAGAAACATCGGCCGGTCATGCTCCTTGGCCAGCCGCTCGGCATCGAGGATCGTCGGCGCCCAGCCAATCTGATCGAAGCTGCGTTCCGGGGCCGTCGGCTGCCACGCCTGAACACGCTGCTCCACCCACGCTGCGAATTCCGCGTCGTCGTCGGGCGGGTCGCCAGCGGACAACACGACAGCCCCGGCCACGAGGGCGAGACCAAGACCTGCGACGCGGGCCACGGTGCCAATCATGATTGATTCATCCTATGCGACTCGGTGACGATGCCTTTCTGCGACGATGCAGTATAACTTGCGGTCGTCGAGTCTCGCACGTCCTTGTTGCTGTGACGAGACGACGCTAACATCAAACGGGTTTTAGGGAGACAACAAATGAAAATCCGAGCCATCCTGCCGTGCGTCGTGTCCGTGCTGTTGATCCTGCGTTGCGAGGCAGCCGAACCGCCAATCGTGGTCGCGCGCGATGCGATTCAGCCACACATGGCGATCGACGCCGCCGGGACGGTCTACGTCGCGTTCATCCACGCCGGAAACATCTGTGTCGCGGTCTCGACCGACGCGGGCAAGAGCTTCAATTCGCCGGTCGTGGCGATCGACGTGCAGGGCCGCGCGAAGGGCGGTATGCAGCGCGGACCGCGAATCGCCGTCGATGCCAAACGGCAAATCACGGTCACCGCGCCGGCGACGTTCGACGACGCGGAGTATAAGAAACGATATCCGACGGCCGAGTTGTATTTGGTGCAATCAACTGACGCTGGGACAACGTGGTCGAAGCCGCTTCAGGTCAATGAGGTCTCGAAGAAGGCGCCCGAGGCGCTGCACTGGATGAGCGCGGCGCCGTCGGGCGAAGTACACGTCGCGTGGCTCGACCGCCGCGACCGCACGGGGCCGGGCCAGGACATCTATTTTGCGACAGTTGCGAACGGCCGCGTCGGCAAGAACATCAAGGTGGCAACGACCGTCTGCGAGTGCTGTGCTCCGGGGCTGGCGGTGGACGCCGCCGGCAATCCGTTCCTCGCGTTCCGCGAAGGGGACAAGAAGCCGAGCCGCGAAATTCTGGCGATTCGCTCCACTGATCGCGGCGCGTCGTTCGGAAAGCCCGTGCAGATAAATTCCCGCCAGAGCATGGAGGACGGCTGACCGATGTCGGCACCGGCGGTCGCCGTGTTTGCGGACGGGAAGAAATTTGCCGCGGCGTGGAAGGACAAACGCACCGGCGAGCCGAATGTGTTTTGGACCGTGTCGGACAAGCCGAGCTTCAGCGGCGACGAATTGCTGCACGATTCGCTCGCGGGCGATCAGAATCATCCGTCGCTGGCGATCGACTCGGCCGGCACGCTGTGGGCCGCGTGGGAGGATCAGCGGTCGCACCTGCAACGAATCTGGGTTCGCGCGTCGGCCGACGGCGACGCGGGCCGCGCGATTAGCGACGAACGCGAGGGCAAGGCGGGTTTTCCAGTCGTTGCGGCCGGCGGAAAAACTGTCGCAGTCGTCTACGAGTCCAAGAACGCGGCCGTGTTTCGCCGATTGCAGTAGATGGCAGCGACGACCGACAAGCACTGGCAATTCTGGATCGACGTGGGCGGCACGTTCACGGACTGCGTCGCTCGCCGGCCCGACCACAAAGTCGTCACACACAAGCTGCTGAGTTCCGGCGTGTACAAAGGCAAAGTCGCGGCCGGTTCCACGCGGCAGCAGATCATCGACCCGGATCGCACGCGCGACCCCGCGCGGTTTTTCGAAGGCTTTCAATTCACGCTGTTGCGCAAGCAATCCGGTTCGGCGGGACCGCGCGTCGATCTGGTCGAACGTGAACTGCCAGTGACCGGGTTTGACGCGGCGACCGGCGCGATCCAACTCGGCCGGCCGCTCGGTGTCGATGCCGCACCGGGGATGATTTACGAACTCGCATCGAGCGAAGAGGCGCCGGTCACGGGGATTCGCTGGCTCATGGGCAAGCGGCTCGACGAAGAAATCGGCGAGGTCGAAGTGCGGCTCGGCACGACGCGCGGCACGAACGCACTGTTGGAGCGGCAGGGGGCCGCGACCGCACTGGTCACGACTTCCGGCTTTCGCGACGTCCTGCGTATCGCCTATCAAAACCGACCGCGGCTGTTCGATCTCGAAATCCGCCTGCCGGCCGATCTGTACGCGGAAGTCGTCGAACTCGACGAGCGGCTCGACAAGGACGGCAATGTGCGCGTGCCACTCGATGAGGCAGAGGTGTTGCGCAAGCTGGCCGAACTGCCGGCGCGCGGCATCGCGTCGCTCGCCGTGTGCCTGATGCACTCGTACCGAAACGGCCAGCACGAGCAACTGGTCGAACGCGTGGCCCGCGAACTCGGCTTCGAGCAGATTTCCGTGTCGTCTCGGCTCAGCCCGCTGCAACGGATCGTCGCGCGCGGCGACACGACGGTCGTCGATGCGTATCTGACGCCGATCATTCGCGATTATGTATCGAGCATCGCGGCGAAGATTCCGCAGGGGTCGCTCAAGTTGATGACGTCCGCCGGTG
>Ga0247727_10012361_pt1 | contig 14680 bp, 11 predicted proteins | sample WisWelCaveWW1625_FD_202498 | JGI IMG/M metagenome (GOLD analysis project Ga0247727, IMG submission 202498) | Biofilm microbial communities from Wishing Well Cave, Virginia, United States - WW16-25 | ecosystem: Environmental > Aquatic > Deep subsurface > Groundwater > Cave microbial mat | place... | reverse complement strand
GATTTAATAATGACAGCGGGAAAAGAGATTGAGACTCCTATTGCGCGCCTTGCGCAGAAGGCAAGAGCCGTGGGCGTTCACCTCATCATCGCCACGCAGCGCCCCTCGGTGAACATCATCACGGGCACGATTAAAGCCAACTTCCCCGCGCGCATCGCCTTTAAGGTGACTCAGAAAGTGGATTCGCGCACCATCATTGACATCGGTGGCGCTGACCAGCTCATCGGCAGGGGCGACATGCTGCTGCTGTCAGGCAGCGAGCTGAACCGCATACAATGCGCCTTTGTGGACACGCCCGAGGTGGAAGCGGTGGTGAATTTTATTTCCAGCCAGCAGGGCTATCCCGAAGCGTTCCAGCTGCCTGAATATATTGACGACAAGGAAGAATCCGCAGCGGGCGCGCTGGACCCCAATGAGCGCGATGAGAAATTTGAAGAAGCCGCCCGCCTGATCGTTGCCCAGCAGCAAGGCTCTACCTCGCTATTGCAAAGAAGATTAAATTTAGGGTATAATCGTGCCGGTCGAGTCATGGACCAGTTGGAGATGGCGGGCGTGGTGGGTCCCTCACAGGGCAGCAAGCCCCGTGAAGTTTTAATAAGAGACATGATGGAATTGGAACGGTTTTTGGCTGATAGAAAGGCTGAAAAGATTCCTACATGAGATTCATCCTGTTAACCGCATTCATCACCACTACTGCCGCTTTTCTTTTTGCCCAATCGCCCGCTGACAGACGCATTCAAAACGACCCATCAGCTCTCACGCTGCTCGACCAGGTGAGCGCAAAATATCATGCCGCATCCTCGCTGAAAGTGAATTTTTCCCTGCTGCTCGACATGCCCGATGAGGAGCCTGCCGTTGAATCAAAAGGCACGGTGTTCCTCAAAAAAGAGAAATATAAAATCGTGACCGATGAGATGGTTATCATCTGCGACAACGTGAAGCGCTACATCATCAACGTGAAAGACCCGAAATATCCCGAGGCGCTCATCAGTTTTTTCGACCCGGATGAGGAAGAGATTGAAAGCCCCAGCGAACTGTTTGACATCTACAAGAAAGGTTTTTTTCACCGCCTGAACGGGGAGATTACCGACAAAAACCGCAAGCTGAGCGTGGTGACGCTGCTGCCTGCCGACATCAAAAGCTCGCCCTACAAAATGATTTTGATTTATATTGACAAGGAGAAAAGCCAGATTGCCAAAGGCGAAATTTTTGCCAAAGACGGCAGCAAATACACCTACACCATCACCGCCCTGGAAGAAAGCCTGATTCCCGATACGGAATTCACCTTCGACCCCGCGAAATACCCCGGCATCTACATTGATGATATGACGCAATGATGTGCGGATTAACGGATTAGCGGATGTGGTGATGTGGTGATTAGCCGATCAGCGGATGTGATTTTTCGGTGGTGTCGGATGCTTCGAGGCTGACCCAATGTTGTCAAGTGTTCGCCACAGGCGGTCGTGATTGTTGCACAACTCTAAATAAGTGTCATTGGCAAGGGCAGCGAGGAATCTGGCCATTCCTTTTCCAGATAAGAGTTAGCTTTCTCCCTCCGGTCGGAATGACAAAATCAAGTTCTGCAACAGCCACGGTCACTTGTGACTAAAGATGCTGGCGCATCCGCCTAAGGCGGACGACTTGCTGTGCGGTGTGGAAGGGCTTTCAGAAAGGCATTTCTATCTCTTTACCGGTAGAATTGTTGCGCAGGGTCAACCGCTTTTGTTTTTTCCCTTTAAGTTGTTTTTTGGCGTTGAGCAATTCAATGCCATAGATGGTTCCATCAGAGGAAATGTCAACCACAATATCCTCACTGAGCTTTATGGAGTTTACTTTCTCCTTCTTCTCTTTAAAGAGGATATAAGCAATGTTGTATTTAGGGTCGTAGGAGAGCTGCATGTTAAAAATATCTGACGATAACAGTTATTACCAGCCAATCTTCATTAATCTTCATCTTCATTAACAGCAAAAGCTTCAATCTGCTTTATCGCGTAATGAATTCCATTCCAATTGTTGTCAAACTCAAAATTTTTTCTGAATCCTGTTCTGCCTTGTCTTGCCGGAAAACGCTCCCCCGTTTCAACTGTTTCCATTATTTCCTGCTCCGTTGCCCCCCCTTTCTTCAGCCCTCCGGGCGGCATGCGGATGTAAAACAGGCATTTCACTTTTATTCGAAAATAAACAATTTCTTTTGCTTATACTTTCTCCACCACAATCGCGCTCGCCCCGCCACCTCCGTTGCAGATGCCCGCGCAGCCGTATCTGCCGCCTTTTTTATTCAGCGCTGAAATCAAAGCCATCGTGATGCGTGTGCCGCTCATGCCTACGGGATGTCCGAGCGCCACCGCACCGCCATACACATTCACCTTGTCGGGGTTCAACTGCATTTCTTTGATGTTGGCGAGGGCAACGACTGAAAACGCTTCATTGATTTCAAAAAAATCAATGTCCGATATTTTCAATCCCGCTTTTTGAAGCGCTTTGGGCATCGCTTTCGATGGGGTGGTGGTGAACATTTCCGGCTCCTGAGAGGCATCGGCAAATGAACGGATTTTAGCCAGCGGCTTTAATCCCAACTGCTTCACTTTTTCACCGCTCATTAGAACAACTGCCGCTGCCCCGTCATTGATTTTGGAAGCATTGGCTGCGGTGATGGTTCCGTTTTTGTCAAAAGCCGGTTTGATGGTTGGGATTTTATCTGGAGAGAATTTCTTGTATTCCTCATCTTCATTCACCACAGTGGGTCCTTTTTTCCCGGCAATCTCCACATTCACTAATTCATCGCTGAAGGCATTTTCCTTATAGGCATTTTGCGCGCGCGTGTACGATTGGACGGCATATTCATCCTGCTGCTCTCGCGTGAAAGAATATTTTTTCGCGCACACCTCACCGGCATTGCCCATCATGTATCCCTTGTAAGGGTCTTGCAGCGCATCGCGCACTACGGCATCGAGCAGCACTCCGTTGCCGTAACCAAAGCCGTAGCGAGCTTTGTCAATCATATATGGAGCGCGGCTCATGCTTTCCATTCCGCCAGCCAGCACCACTTCATTGTCACCGGTCATAATCGTTTGCGCACCGAGCATGATGGCTTTCATTCCTGATGCGCATACTTTATTAATAGTAGTGGTGGGAATGTGCGAAGAAAGACCTGCCGCCAGTATCGCCTGCGTGGTGGGAGCCTGCCCGAGGTTGGCGCTAATCACATTGCCCATGAACACTTCGTCAATCTGGTCGGGTGGGAGATTGGCTCTTTGAACGGCATTTTTGATGGCAATCGCGCCCAGCTCGATAGCAGTGAGTGACGACAATGCTCCGCCAAAACAGCCCACCGGAGTGCGCGCCATAGATACGATGAATACTTCTTTCATGATTATTTTTTTAGGTGGTGCAAAGTTAAACCATGATTCGATTGAACGTTGATGAACCTAAAAATATTCCGTCATTGCGAAGCAATCGCCTTGAATAAAGCAACTATCGTCATGGGATTGCTTCAGGTGAGCATTCGCACAGGCAGATTTTCACCTTCGCAATGACGTGTTGATTGCAGGTGGCGCTGACGCGAAAAATAGGCTTTATATTTAGGCTCTAAAGAATGAACCGCATCTTCGTCACCATGGTCAACCGCCACCAGGATATCCTGAGGTACATTATCATTCTTGCGGCAACAGTAGTCATCTCGTTCTTCTTTCCAAAGACAGGCATCTTCAAATATGATTTTGCGGTAGGTAAGCCGTGGAAATATGATAACCTGATTGCGCCTTTCGACCTGGGCATTCGAAAAACCGAACTGCAACTGCAGGAAGAGCAGGAATGGCGGCTGGAAAGCTTTTCGCCTTACTACCGCCTCGAGCCGCAGGTTGCTGAGGAACAGAAGGGAAAATTTACGGAGAGCTTCAACCAAAGGCTTCCCGGAGTGCGTGCGCAGTCAAAGGGGATTGACTCGCTCAGAGATTTGGAACTGGGGTTGCAGTTGCTCGATACGATTTTCTCAAGAGGGGTGATTAGCCTGATTGACGAGCACAAGTCATTTCAATCTTCAAAGGAAATCAGCGTGCTTATGCTGGAAAATTTTGCCGAGAAGAAATTGCTGGAAGATTTGTTCAGCATCAAAAGAGCATCTGATTTCGCAAAAGACAGCCTGAAAACAGCCAACCGGGCGGAACTCGGTTTCCTGCTGCCGCTGATTGAGCAAGCGCTCGCGTACAATCTTTTTTATGACGATTCCACCACGAAAAAATACCAGGAACAGATGTTTAAAAACATCTCCCCCACGCAGGGCATCGTGCAGCAGGGCGAGTTGATTATCGCAAAGGGCGCCATTGTCACTCCTGACAAGTACCAGATGCTCGTTTCCTACCAGGAAGAATTGGAAGGCAACGTGTTCGGGATGAAGAAACCGCAAATCATCTATCTCGGCAACTTTTTGCTTACGCTGATTGTGCTTTCGATTCTTGCCGTGCTGCTGAAAGTTTTTTCCCATGAAATCTGGGAAAGCAACCGCAAGCATCTGCTCGTTTATTTTCTCATCACGCTGATGGTGATTCTTATCAGCGCGCTGGTGAAAACCGATTTGCCGATTTTATATGCCATCCCGGTGTGCATCGTGCCGATTGTGCTGCGCACTTTTTTCGGAACCACGCCCGCGCTTCATGCGCACATCGCGCTGGTGCTGCTGAGCAGCTTCATCGTGCCTGACGGAATCCAGTTTGCTTTCCTGCAATTCATCGCGGGCATGGTTGCCATTCTGTCCAACGTTCGTTCGTATTACTGGTCGCAGTTTTTTTTGTCAAACGGCTTCATCCTCGTCACCTATCTGCTTGGGTATTTTGCGCTGGCAATCGTTCAGGAAGGCACCTTTCACGACATCGAGCTTGCCAACTTCGGCTGGTTAGGATTGAACGCGCTACTCACGCTGCTCGCGTATCCGCTGGTGCCGCTTTTTGAAAAAGGCTTCGGCTTTGTCTCAGACATCACGCTGCTCGAACTGTCCGACATCAACAAGCCGCTGCTGAAAGAGTTGTCCATCAAGGCTCCTGGCACGTTCCAGCATTCCTTGCAGGTATCTTACCTCGCTGAAGCTGCTGCTTCGGAGATCGGTGCAAACACGTTGCTGGTGAAAGCGGGCGCCATGTACCACGACATCGGCAAGATGAACAACGCTTATTATTTCATCGAAAATCAAAATCCGGATATCAACCCGCATGATGAGCTGACGTTTGAAGAAAGCGCCAAAGTCATCATCGGTCACGTGAAGGAAGGTGTGCAGATGGGAAAGAAGAACAATCTGCCGGACATCCTCATTGACTTCATCCGCACACATCACGGCACCACGGTGGTGCAATATTTCTACCATTCGTTTCTTAAAAATTTCCCGGAGCAGGAAGCGGATATAGAAGACTTCCGCTACCCGGGACCGCTGCCTTATTCAAAGGAAACCGCCATCGTGATGATGGCTGACTCCACGGAGGCGGCTGCAAGAAGCCTGCGAAGCCCCTCCAGCGCTGACATCGAGAACCTGGTGGAGAACATCATCAACCATAAAATAAAGGAAAACCAGTTGGTGAACAGCAACATCACGTTCAGGGAAATCACCGCGATTAAAAAGCTGTTCAAGAAAATGCTGAACGGGATGTATCACGTGCGGATTTCGTACCCAGAAACTGTGAGAGAAGTTTAGAGTTTAAAAGTTTTCTTTCGGGGAAAATCGTTGTCGGAAATAAAGCCATTGTAAAATCACACAAGCTAAAGTAGTGACCGCCACGATGACGGTGGAAAGCATAGTGCCCGGTGCGGTGAGGTGCATAAAACCCTGTATGGTGGCGAAGAATCCAAGCCATGATATCCACTTGAACCAAGGGCTTTGCGATGGCATAAACAAATAAATCAAGGGCAACAGGGGAATGAGATACCAACTGAAAAAACGATGGGAATAAAAGCATATCAGGATAGTGCCCGCTGCCAGCAATGCCCATGAAATCATTCCGCTGACGCGGTTAGCCCTGGTGAAAACCTGAAAAATTATCCATCCGGTCAAACAAAAGCTAAGGAGCAAGTTCAGCATTCCGATATATTTCCAAACCAGAATTTTTAAGTCATTTCCCGAAAAAATTTGAGCCAGTTCACCCAGCATATCCTGCAGAGTTCCGGATGGTCTTAAGTGCTTTACAACCCTGAAAGGCGCAGTGATGCTATCGGCTTCAGGCAAAAAAGGCGAATGGAGGAACAGCAGTACGCCCAAAAAGAGTAGCACCCCGGTAAAAATTTTCCAGATGGGTTGAAAATGAATTCCTGTTCCTTGTTTCCATTGAAGAATTAGCAAAGGCAGGAGAAAAATAAAGGTGAGCTTAACCGAAAGTGCAAGCGCCAATAAAACCGGGAGCCAGGGAAAATATTTTTCATTTTTCCAGTAAATCAGCGCTGGGAGGGCAAAATATAATCCTAAAAGGTCGGTATGCGCTTGTCCTAAACCTTCAATTAATACCAAAGGGTGGACAAGAACGGCAAGGGCGAGAGTGAGATGATTGTAGGACGGTTTTCCGGATGCGATTTTCCATACCCATAGGACAGGCAAGAGGAAAATGAATTTGGTAATCAAAAGATTCCAAAAGAGCGAATGACCTGCAATGCCAACCGACAACGCTGAAATATACAAAGCCACCGGACCATAAGCGCAGGGAGTATTTTTATAGATTTCACCTACATCTTCCGAGAAGGGGGTATTCCAAGTCCCCGGACCAGCCGCATAGGGATCAAAGCCCTGAAGCCAGGCTTGTCCATAAGCCCAATAGCTGAAAATATCATTGGAAAAAAATGGAGGCATCAGTGCGAATGCGAGCAGTAGCAACGCAATATAGAAATGCGGGATAGATTGAGTTGTCGCTAATTGCCAAAAAACAGCTAAGGATAGTCCAACCAAACCCAAAATGATGAGAGCTTGCGGGATGTCAAGATAATTTTGGTCAACGGCAAGATTTCCGGTAAAAAAATATCGGAGCCAGGCAAAAATCGTGATGCTGAATGCGGTGAGGGGTAAAATAAATTTTTTCTTCAGAGGAATTAACGGGTTATACTTTTATAAACAAGCTTCCGTACACCCCAAACTTAAATGCCTCCGGCAGGTCACGCTGAGTGACACGCCAGATGAAATCAAAGCGAATGAAATTCAGGATGTTCTCAATTGCAAACCCGGCTTCCACATACGGAACCGGGTAGGCGATGCCAATGCGGTTCTGTTGGTTGAATTCCATATTTCCCTTTGTGACAGTTCCGTAAAAAATATTCGAAGTGGCAACGAGCCTCCATCTCAGCTTTTTGATGTAGGGAATCCTGTCTCCAATCCATCCGCCAAAGAAGTATTGATAATTCAGGGAAACATACTCATCGGCTGAAAACTCGAGCAGGTTCATGTTGTTGAACATGTATTTATTATGCACATAAGCGAAGTTGCCTTCTGGATTTTTCAACAGCAGGAAGGGAACCGTTCCGAAAATTTTCCCGAGCCACAAGTTGTAATACATGGATTGTTTAGCCGTGACCGTCACATCACCCTGAAAACCGAGGCTGATGTCATGATAGCGGAACTGGCTCCCTAAAATATCCGGCAGGCCCGCCATATACCTTACCCACACTACCGGGAAAGCGGTCTTCTTTCTGAACTGCGCAAAAAAACGATTTGCTTTTGCATCCCTGTCAAACGTGCCCGGCAGGCTTTGCGATTTGTGCTGCCAGCGGATGGCATAGCCGATTTCCGAAGTGATGATATTATCAATGGGTACGCTGTCTGTACCATCATATACCTCAAAAGTGAGAGGAGCCATCCGCCTGTATTGCAGCGTGAGGTAGGAAGTCATGTCCTTATAAAATTCATTGTCATACACCACTTTGACTTCTTCCATATTATAGAGTTGCTGGCTCACATTTTTTTTCTGAACAAGCGTGAACACGTTGTCACGGTCCATCTCCTCGGCATGGCGGCTCATGAGGTCAATATCGCTTCTTCCTGAGAAAGCGAGCTTGTGCCACGGTTTTTTTGAAACAATGAAAATCATTTTGCCGCCATATTTGAAACGTTTGTCGCCAAGACCATATGCCCCATAGGCGTAAATATTGATGCGCTCGCTGAAATCGCGGTTGGTCATAATTCCCAGCCGGAAGCGCCACCCTTCTAACTGGTTGCGGCTGAAAACGGTGGCAATGTTTCCAAAACCTACCGGTCCGAATTTGGCAAAGCCGCTTCCCAAAGTTGAAACCGTGTACTTAATCACTTTGTATTTGCTGGTGCGCTTCAGGCTGTCCACCATCTCATAAATCCCTTGCTCGGTGGTCATCAGCTTTTCGTGTCGAACGGTATCCCAATATTCATCCTTGCGCAGGTAAGCCGAATCTTCCAGCACGGTGGTTTTGTAAGGGTCGAAAACGTTATCGTCAACCGGCTCGTTGATGCGCTGCCTTTCGTAGCTTCTGCTTTTGCGCAGCACCAGCATGGCGCCCTTGCCGATGTTGGCGTTGAAGCGCATCTTGAGGCTCTCCTTTGAGGGCACATAGCTGATTTCAACGCTGTCCCCGCCATCTTTGTAAGCGAGCGGGATATATTCCTGGGCAAATTGAAAATCTTTGATGAAGCCGAGGTTCACGTCATCGGGGATGGCTGCCTCCACGCTGCTCACCGCATAGTTTCTGATGTTCACCGTCATTTTTCCGATGAAAGCGTTCTCGCCTTTGCGCTTGGGTTTGAACTTCATCGTGAAGTGAGGCTGTCCATCTATATACAGCGTGTCAAACTGGTTGACGTCATATTTATAAACCGACAAGCCGTAGTCGGCAATCGGGCTGACGAAATTTCTTCCCATCAGCGTGAGCAGGTTTTCGTAGATGTTGAAATGCTGGTTGGCGTTCGACATCAGCTCCGTAATCACCGGGTTATCGCGAAGCATCGTCATCTTCTGACCTTTCACGCGCTCCACTACTTTTTTGGGGTCGGCTTGCTCGTAGTTGTCGGAAACCTGCTCCACTAAAAATATCGGGAGCGTTGATTTTCCTCTGTCCGTCATTGTGTCAATGTAATCTTTCAGGAATTCAAATCCTTTCAGCAAAACATTCTTGTCTAAATCTTTAGGCGTGATATTGTCGAGGTCAATCTGGTATTTGTTGTACGATTCGTACTGGAATGTTTTGAATTGATGGGGATTGTTCACTGGCTTTGCTTTCACAATTCTTCTGAATAAAATAACCTCAGGAGGCTCGCCTGTAGTGATTACCACTTCTTTCAGCCCGATGCCTTCAACCGGAAGTTCAAAATTGATGGTCTGAAGAATTTGTTGAGAAACTTTTTGAGTGACTGTAGCATAACCCAATGAAGATGCCGAAAGGGAATCTGTTTTCAGCCGCACTTCCAATTTATAATTCCCGTCAAAGTCAGCGGAGGTTCCCTGAAATTTTCCCGGAATGAAGACATTGGCAAAAGGCAGCGGCTCGCCCGTTGCAGCGTCTGTCACTTTGCCGGTGATGATGATGGTTTGTGAAGATGCCGGAAAAGAAAAACAGCTTGCAAGAAGAAAAAAAATTATGACACGGCAAGCCTGTTTCAATCAGAAAAAATTTTGGGCAAAAGTAGGAAAGACTTGTTGGACGATGAATTTCAGGGGATGCATCAGTTTGCTTTGCGCGTTGGAGTTTCTCCGCCTTAGGCGGAAAATACAAAGGGGTATTCGGGCGAATAAACGGTATTTTGCACGGAAGAATTTTATCGGGCTTAAAAAAGTTTCTTCAATGTCATGAACAAGCAGTTCATTCAATACCTCAATTCACTTCGCGTGAAGCCGGGAAATAAGGTATCTCTTGAAAAGGATTTTCACACCGATTTCGACCGGAAGATGTTCACCAAAGAGGAGGGTGGAGAACTACTGCAGGAAGGAATCAAAAACCTTTCAAAGATGCAGGATATGCTGTATGCGCAAGACCGCTACAGCGTTTTAATCATTTTACAGGCGATGGATGCAGCCGGAAAAGACGGTGCCGTCAAGCACGTGATGAGCGGGTTGAATCCGCAGGGAGTGAAAGTGACGAGCTTCAAGGTTCCTTCCAAGACAGAATTAGACCATGATTATTTCTGGCGGCACTATCTCGCGCTTCCTGCGCGCGGAGAGATTGGAATTTTCAACCGCTCGCATTACGAGAACGTGCTGGTGACGCGCGTGCATCCCGAATTTATTGTAGGAGAAAATATCCCCGGCATCCGTTCATTGAAGGATATTGACAAAAAATTCTGGGAGGAACGCTTTGACCAGATTAACCGGTTTGAGAAAAATATTTCGGAAAACGGAACCGTCATCCTCAAATTTTTTCTGCACGTTTCGAAAAAAGAACAGAAGAAACGTTTCATTGAACGAATTGATGCTCCGGAGAAGAACTGGAAATTCTCGCTGGCGGACGTCAATGAGCGCAGCCTCTGGTCGCAATACATGGAGGCGTATGAAGAGATGCTGGGCGCCACCTCGCAGGAACATGCGCCCTGGTTTGTTTTGCCGGCTGATGACAAATGGTTTACCCGCTTGTGCCTTGGCGCAACCATCTGCAATAGTTTAGAAAAGCTTAGCCTGCATTATCCTGATGTAAGCAAAGAACAAAAGGCAAAGTTGCTGGATGCTAAAAAGCAGTTGCTGGAAGAGAAAGATTGATGGTGGAATTCTATTAAATAGAGAAAGGGAACCCGCAACCTGTGCGAATCCCCTTTCCCCCCTCTGCCCTCAAGGAATTTTACCTGCCGAGACTTGCCTGCAAATCATTGATGCTGCTTTCGAAGCTGAACGCATCATACACCAAATAGAACCTGTCCGGGTCAACCACTTTATCATAAGCCCTTTTGGCAACTTCAATTCTTGTTGATTCGAAGCTGAACAGGTTCAGCATCTGGCGCACTTGCTCCGATTTGAAATAGTTGTAGCCGATTGCACCCATCGCAATTTCCTGTTTCGTGCTTTCGAATGATTTGGATTCGATTATGCGAAGCAGTTGGTTGAAATCATCCTGGCTCATCGGGTGTCTGAAACCTGTCCCGTGATTATCCCAGTTGTTCCATCCGTTTCCATTGTAATCGCTGTTGCTGCAATTGGAACCCTGGAAACCGTTATTACCGGGCGGGAAATTCGTTCCGCTGGGATAGGGTGAATAACCGGGCAGATGACCGTTTGACGGGCAAGCCGGTGACATGGGTGGAACAAACAGCGCTTCATAATCCTCAACCACTAAGGTGTTCCATCTTTGGATGACTGCATAAGTTGCATATCCGTCAAAAATTTCGATGCTGCCGCGAAACACGGGAGTCATGCTTCCGTTCCATCCAAAGGGATGGCGCTGAATCGCAAAAATTTTCAGCCGGTGAAACCCGGGAGCAAGATTCCGTATCACCTGCTCGGTGCAAACAGCGCCCTGGGGAACGCCATCCACCGTCACTGAAATAGGTCTGCCGTCAAACATGCGCAGGTTCAGCACGGTGTTGACATGGTTTGCAAGCGCATTGATAATGATGCTCAGTGAGAAAATTGCCGTGAGTAAAAGTTTGGTTTTCATAATTGCCTCCGTTTTGCCATTAGTAAATTCCAACATCGTGCCAACTTTTTTTTTCATTCTGATTCTGTGACTTTTGGTAGTGCCTCAGTTTGGCTTGCGCGTCAGGTGTCCGCCTTAGGCGGATACAAAGGGGTATAACATCTGCGGATTGAAAAGGAATCAATCTGATTTTTATCATTTTGAAGTATCTTTCCAGCGGCAAACAACATTTTTCCGAATGCCTTTTTTCCTGCACCCTTACTTTTATTACATCATCATCGGACTTCAGGCGGTTTGTGTTTTTCACTCCATCAGAAAGGGAAACCAAAGCCGCTGGATATGGCTCATCGTGTTTCTTCCGCTCATTGGCTCCATCGCCTATATTTTCTCGGAAATACTCACCAAAAGGGATTTACACGGGGTGCAATCGAGCGTGGGAGCCATCATCAACCGGGGCGGAAGGGTTAAAGACCTCGAGGAAAAGCTCCGTTTTTCAGATACATTCAACAACCGCGTTGCGCTTGCGGACGCCTATTTATCCGGTGGGCAGCCTGACAAGGCAATAGAGTTGTATGAATCGGTGCTGACGGGAGCATTCAGCGACAATGAGTTTGTGATTTCACGCTTGGTGATGGCTTACTATGAAAAGGAACGATATGCCGACCTTGTCGCAATAGCGGGGAAGGCGAAAAAATCAGCGGAGTTCAAACGCTCCCGCGCTCCTCTTTTATATGCGCTTGCGCTTGAAAAGATCGGTAAAACCGAACTCGCTGAGCAGGAATTCAAAGCTTTGAACGGCAGATTCTCGGCTTACGAATGCCGGTATGAATTCGGGATGTTTCTCAAGCGGCAGGGCAGGGATAAGGATGCTTGCGCTATTTTTGAAGAAATGCTGGAAGAAGCTTCTCATTTGAGCGCGCGTGAAAAGCGCGATAACCGGACCTGGCTGAATAAAGCAAGAGAGGAATTGGAAAGCCTGCATGTTTCGTAACACACTGATGAGTGCATCTTGAATTTACTTTTCTTCTTTTCTTCCCAATTCGCGTTCGCTCATTTAAATTTACTCCATGATTACCCAGCGCTCCATCAGCCTGATTTTAGAAACCGCGAACATCGTTGAAGTTATCGGGGAGTACGTCAGGCTGAAAAGAACAGGCTCCAACCACGTGGGGCTGTGCCCGTTTCACAATGAAAAAACTCCCTCGTTCAGCGTGTCACCCAGCAGGGGCATCTATAAATGCTTCGGCTGCGGTGTGGCAGGCAACGTGTCAAAGTTTTTGATGGACCACGAGCATTTCTCCTATCCCGAGGCGCTCAGGCATCTTGCAGAAAAGTATCACCTTGAAATCGAAGAAATCAAATCGGAAAGACCGGAGGACAAAGCGGAGGAGAATCTGAAAGAAAGCCTGATGGTGGCTAACGGCTTCGCGCAGAAATTTTATTCGGAGGCGCTTTTAAACACCGATGATGGAAAGGCGATTGGAGGGAGTTACTTCACCGAGCGCGGTTTCCGGGACGATACCGTGAAAAAATTCCAGTTGGGGTTTGCTCCAAAACGGGAAGATGCTTTTTTCAAGGAAGCAACCGGCAGCGGTTACAACGAGGAGATTCTGAAAAACGCAGGGTTGGTTTCCGAAAGGGGAAACCGGAAAGTTGATTTCTTCCGCGACCGCGTGATGTTCCCGATTCACAACTTTTCGGGACGGGTGATTGGCTTTGGCGGCAGAATCCTCACGAATGAAAAGAACATCCCAAAATACATCAACACACCGCAATCGCCCATCTATGACAAGAGCAAAACGCTTTATGGGATTTTCTTCTCGAAAAATTCCGTTCGGAAAAGTGACGAGTGCATCCTGGTGGAGGGATACACCGATGTGATTTCGTTGAGCCAAGCAGGAATCGAGAATGTAGTTGCGTCATCCGGCACTTCACTCACTACCGAACAGGCAAAGCTCATCAGGCGGATGACGCAGAACGTGACGATTCTTTACGATGGCGACTCGGCAGGATTGAAAGCTGCGCTGAGAGGAATTGATATTTTGCTGGAAGAAGATTTGAATGTGCGCGTTGTTGCTTTGCCGGAGCCGGAAGACCCCGATTCTTATGTTCGCGCGAATGGCGCTCTTGCGTTGCAGGAATACATTTCAAAAAACAAAAGCGACTTCATCCTCTTCAAAACAAGATTGCTTTTAAATGAAATCGGAAGCGACCCGTATAAAAAAGCGGAAGCAATCAAAGACATTGTCAGCTCCATCGCTATTGTTCCCGATGCCATCAAGCGCGCATTGTTATTGAAGGAATGCAGTTCGCTGCTTTCTGTTGACGAGCAGATTCTAATCAGCGAAACGAACAAGCTGAAGCGGGCAAAATTCTCCAAAGAGGCGAATATTTCCAGACGTGATGCGCAGTTAGTCAGTCCTGACCCTCAGCCCGTTCATGACCAGCGAACTCCCGATGGTCAAAATAATTTTGACCTGCAGGAAAAAGACATCATCCGGCTGCTGCTGGAATACGGAAATGAAGAGATTGAAACCGGTACCGGTGAGGAGAAGCGGTCAGAGCGTGTTACAAAGCTCATTCTTGAAGACCTCAAAGGAATTTCATTTGAAAATTCACTGCTCAATAAAATCCTCGAGGAATTTATAGAAGGGTTGAAGAACGAAACTATTCCCGACCAGCAGCATTTCGTCAATCACAAGGAAAAAGAAATCAGCGACTTCACCATCGGATTAGTGTATTCGCCATACGAAATCAGCCCCAACTGGTATTCGATGCACGACATCGTGGTGACGGACAAAAGATTCATATTCCGAGAGGATATTCGCAGCTCCATGAGCCACTTTAAAAGGAAAAGACTTAAAACGATGGAAAATGAATATTTAGAACGAATGAAAACATCAAAAGACGAGCAAGAGATCAACCAATGTCAGACAATGGTGAAACGGCTTAGAGAGAAGAGAACGGCACTGGCTAAAGATAGAGGAACTGTAGTGTTACCTTAACTTGATACAATACTTATTTTCTTCGCAGCATCATTCGCCTTCTTTCTTAACTCCCGAACATCAGCGCCAATCACATCACTCACCAGCGCAACAGCCATCCTGCGATAGGGTCGGGTAGAGGGTTT
>Ga0247727_10012360_pt1 | contig 14680 bp, 13 predicted proteins | sample WisWelCaveWW1625_FD_202498 | JGI IMG/M metagenome (GOLD analysis project Ga0247727, IMG submission 202498) | Biofilm microbial communities from Wishing Well Cave, Virginia, United States - WW16-25 | ecosystem: Environmental > Aquatic > Deep subsurface > Groundwater > Cave microbial mat | place... | reverse complement strand
TTGCCAACATCCGACTCAATTCTTCGCGCTCCATGAGGGTCAATCGTTGATATCGTGCCATGTGCAACTCCTTCGATCCTGGAATGACCAGGATACGAGTGTTGCACTAGAATCTTGAACCCACACGCTGGCTTCTCCCAGAACGTGGAGCAAGAAACACACGACAGGACACAAAAGAATAGCGCAATAGGCAACGAAGGGGAAAAATTTTGGCTGTGATGCCTTTGCTTTCCCAATGGCAATCTCTCCAGAGGTATACATCCCAGCGGCAGAGGCTGCTAGAAATGCCCGAAGACGTGGCTTTGTCAGCCTCCCCCATAAACAGGATCATGTGGTCCGTCATGGGTGAGGAAATAAATTATCTTGTTCGAGAGACGTTAGAGAGAGCGGGGAGGATGGAACGGTGACGCGAGATCGACAGGTGGAGATGCAGTGGGTCCTGTGGCACCAAGCAGAGTCGAAGGGCTGGATCCAGAAAGAACCGTGCTGTGGACGGATACAAAAATCAGATGGCAAGGACAAGCATCGTTTTCCACCGCCTCAGATCCAGCTGAATGCTGGACCTGTAAAAAACTGCTTTGTGCTGCAGGTGCCAAGGACCATTCATCGATACAATCCAGCCCGGTCAGTTGAATACTTAGCAGCATGATCAGTCCGAGCAAGAGGCGCTGTCGTATTCGTTGATGTATCACAACGATTGATCCTTTAGGACCGTCCAAAAACCAGTAAGGAGTATATCACTTCAACGCATGGAAAATACGGGCTGCATAACGAGCAAGAATCCCGACCCACAAAGAACCGTTATTGATGATTTGGAATCATACACCGTAGAGTTTAGTGCTCCACCGCTTCCAAACTTGGTGGATAGGCTCCAAGTACCCCCAGTGTTCACTTGGTGTTGAGTCGTATATCTGGGTCTCTTCAAATGTTATGTGTCCCTCTTTATCGCGACAGAACTGAGCCGAATATGTCCTCAGTTGGCCTTCTGCTGTGGCTAGTTGCACCTGCAGCGTTTCCTTGCGGTCCGACGATTCACTTGGCCTAACTCCCTTCTCAAGGTCTTCTTTCGTTCCCGTCCAAAACTCATTGATTAAAATCAATGCGACAACTCCTGTTTCCTGAACGTGGAGTGCAAGTCTGTACATAAGCGTATAAACTGCCTGTCTGTCATCGAACTTTAGTGCCATCATCTCATCGTTGCCATCAGGCATAATGAGCGTTGCCATCGAAACATGATAACCATCGGTTGCTAGGACAACCTTTGCTCGGTCAAACCATCGGCCTGCCCAATCTACGAGGCTCTCGCCTTCGCGACGATTAAGCATACCCTCTGTTGCTTTATACCGAGCTAACACCTCTTCCTTCTTGCCAGGATCGGCTTTTACGGCAATATATGCTGGTGTGATCACTTGATCTAGGCCAAGGTGGATTCGAAGTGTCCTGTTTTCTGCCGAAGCAACCATGCAAGGGAGTTGGCCTCCGAGGTGTTTGTCACTGACCATCTTTAACCGACTAGCAGTCTCCCGCACGGTCTTCATAATTAATCCACATTTCTGATGAGCGTCTTCGACCAGCGTTGATAGCATGCCATACCCGTAGGCCAACAATTCCAATAGTTCCCGATCCGCGAAATCCTGGACGACCCACAAACGTTCGATAACGAGCACACCATCTCGGCGTACCTCAGCGGGCAGCTCAAACTTCTCTGACATCTTAATCAGCTCATTAGTTGTGGTGAGCGGATTAACCACATGCGCGGCTATGATAATATGCCCGTCCCATCCTGCTAGCACGCTAGTTATTGCAAGGCTATGAGTGCTTAAATCGCCTTGCTTTTCGATCCGATTTCTTGCATCGATCAGCCATTTCATTATCGGGTCTTGCTCTAGACGTTCTCGCCATTTTTCATACCATTCTTCGAAATCAGGGATAGCTCTCTTCTCCTTCTGAAGTACAAACGTGATGCTCCTCAGTGCCTGAATCGTGGCGTTAAGATTGGTAGTGAAGCCTTCGGGGTCGAAGTACTCTGACTGGGTTTGGTGCCAAAGCCGGTGGGCTTGATGCAACCGGGAATGCGTGTCTGGAATCGGGCAGGATGTTGGGATTTTAGAGCTCATGTCCGTGAGAAGTGCGGCCTTCTTGAAGGCCCTCTAGCATTTGTTTTTGACCTGCGGAAAGGATACGCCGAACACCACGAAAGATCGAGACATGACCTTCACGTCTGCCGCAAGGTTTTTGATCCTCGATTGAGCCTTCCCGCTTCGCGCTGATTTGTCTCACTGCAGCTCTGCACTCCGCCTGCTGGTGCGCCCTCCTAGCCCCATTTCGTCTCTCTGATGGCGACGGTCCTGCCCTTGACCCACAGCCAGGTTATGAGGGCTGTGACGATGCGAATAGGATGGAGAGGGTTGGCGAACGATGTTTTCTAACCGGGTATTAGAGGTATTTTTAGTGGGTTTTGAGGGATTAAACCGGGCGGAATCCCCTAGTCGTGGAGTGGGAAATAGGAAACGTTGGCTTCAACCCGGTGAGAGGAGGTCGCAAACGGGTCCCGTTGGCTCCCCGAACCTAACGAACCTGGGCACTGGAAGTGCCTGGTGCGCATTCCATGCGCGAAAGAAACCTGCTGATTACGGACCACTATCTCGATGGCTCTGCTGTCTTTTGGCTAACGGCCCGCTTGACCGGCCCGAAACAGCGGCGCGAAGCGACGCTGTGAAGGGTCCGTGTCGAAGCGGTGGTTAGAGCCCCTCATGTCAGTGGCCATGGGAACGAAGGCTCTGTACACAGCATGATGCCGAGCGGACGCAACGTTTTGTCAAGTCGATACACTTCGCTCGCATTGGCTTTACTCGCGATGGGATCGCCGTTGTCGACAAGCCGGCGCGCCTCGGCGATTCCAAGGCCCAACTCGGCAGCAAGAACGGCAATCAATCTCCCGCGCTCAAGTGTAGGCGCCGATACGAAAACAGAGTACGCAGTCCGGTCAAATGCCGGATGATGTTGATTCGTTGTCGCGACTTCCCAACTGCACACAGTGCAATGAAGCACCAACGAGGACCCATCGACTTTCGAGACGACGGATCCTCCGCACTCGGGCCAGTTTGAAAAGGCCACCGGCGGCTCCATCGTTTGCGGCTCTAACAGGTCGTTGACAAATGCCGCACGTGTGGTTTTTGTGTCCTTCTCGCGAAGGCAGCGAATCCAGTAACTTGTTGATTCGTTTCGCGGCTGATTTTTTAGGCTCCCGCCTACGCGGGAGCGACAAGAGAATTTCAACAGCCTGCTAGCGTGCGAGCTCAACTGCCGGCCGCTTGCGGCCGGTCCGTCCTTGGAGCGAACGGTTAGGTTGCATGCTCCTCCAGCACCCACGGAAGATCTGCGCTGAATAGAAAGCATGCCGCCCCATCAGCGCGAAACTCTGGCTGAACGAGTGCGCTGGGCAAGGTGAATGTGACTTGAAATTTGGGTTCAGCTTGCAGTTCACCCGCTGCGTCCTGCTCTATGCGTCCCCAAAAGTAGTACTCGCCTCCGTAGGAGCGAACACCAGGTGACGTTTCACCGAACTCATAGACCTCGGCATCCTTGAGTGGGTCAATTCCAGCTTGAGCGAAAAATGCCAGGACTTTCGGGGGAAAGCTCTTGAGCACAACTGCACCAAAATTGCGGCAATACGTGCAGCCGCAATTCTCCCAGCCGCCTTTGGCGATAGACGCGTAGGTGGCGCGCGTACGTTCCGCGTCCACTGACACAACCCACCCCCCAATCTCTATACATTCCATGCAACCTAATGGCTTCGGAATGAACTGCCGGGCTTCAGCTTGGCGAGGCCCTCAAGGCCCGAGAGACCACGTCTCGGCTGGCCCTGGCGGCGTCCGGTCTGTTCCATTCCGGTGTTAGGCAGCTCGAATCCACCGCCGAGCGCACGGCTTGTGCACCATGTACGGCACGGCGGACGCATCTGGTCGAAGCTCCATGAAACGCCGATGGGTAGAACTGTAGAGGTAGCGATTCCCGCAGGCACAGCGCACAACGACCCCCTGCCCGCGCTTCTGGTGCTGCTGTTCCAGCTCGGACAGCTCCTTCGAGAACGCGAGCAATTCATACTCGTCCGAATGACACTTGCCGTTCTTGCAGGTTGGGTAGGTCGGTCTCCACCACTCGCCGAACCGGATCATAATCACTACTGCGGCACCGAGCAGAACCACCACCAGCAATCCGGCGACGCCCCCACCTAGGGCGCCCCCGACCGCCTCGAGGGCACCGAATTGGGCCCCCCCAACGAGTCCAGCCGCAACCCCGAGGACGACGCACACGACGATGGTGAACTCAATCAGTGTCATCGTTTCACGACAAGTCTGTTTAACGACCCAAGCTCAGCGACCCGGCCCGCGAGGGGGTGCGCTTGCCACCAAAGCGCGATGGCCGGGTTCGTTGCAGCGCATGGTTAGGCCACGTGTTCATCAGCAATAAATGGTTTGTCGGGCAGCTTCTTGCCACACCACGGACAGTATGATGCAAACGTGCGCTTGCCATCAATCATCCAACAAGGGTCCTATCCACGGAACATCTCGAATGTCACGCGATTCTTGGTCATCTCGTCGGCCTCTTCCACTGCTACGAACATGCCTGCACAGCAGTAGCGCGTAAGACTGCTCTGGCGTCGGAGAACATCAGGCGGCACGACCGAATGAATCCAAGCCCGACACTTCGGGCTTTTCCGGACGTGGTCGATGGCCTTTTGATCGGTTTGCCTGTCACCTTCGGGTACAGGTTCATCGTTCGAGAAGAACTTGAGCGCAAGCATCGCTTCCGACTTGTAGCGCGAAACCAACCACTCTCGCTGTGCCTGACAAATCGGAAGTGGCTCAGACCCGTCAGGCTCAGAAATGGGAATAGCGCGCATAGCGGCCTAACTAATAAGTCTGCTGCGGGTGGCCGTGCAGTATAGCATGGTGACCTTGGCACCCTGATGGAAGGCAAGTCTACCTGGAAGTCAAATACTTGTTCAATATTTCGTCCTGTTCCACCGACCGGGATAGACTGCGAATCCTGCAGTCTATCCGGCTATCAGCCCGCAGTATATCTGGCCAACGAGTCACAGTCAGAGACGGTCTGCGGGGCTGTTCACTCCATGTCCGCCTCGATTGTACTCATGAATGGGGGTCAGGTCTTGCAATAAACCATTTTACGGCGCGTGGCAGGGGATCTGGTTCATCTGGTTTCTTTGGTTTATTTAGTTTGTTTGGTTCGACGAACGAAATAGACAATACAGACCCCCGCACCAGATAAACTAGTCTGGAGCCGCCATCCTCTACTTCGTCATTCCGCTCCCCCCGTTCCTAGACCAGTTTCACGCGTACGAATTGACCATTCATTCTCACTGAAAGAAGCCAATTCTCAGTTTTTAATCCGCTCATCGTTCATGAGAGTTCGAGTCCTGCCCGGGGAGCCAGCATCTTTTTAAGTTGCTAAACAAAACCTCTCCTTCGCTACACCTCTGGCCAAAAACCTTCCCAAGTATTGGCGCTAAGTGGTAAGTAATACCGGCATATTCTAGGGGTCCTGAAAAGTTTCAAAAACAAATGATTGTGGACATTTCTTCAATAAAAGACCTCACGAATGGTTTATTAGTTAGAGTGGGTATTGATTCCACCGATGGGCACTGGAACGCTCCGATGCGGTTAGCATCTGGAGAATTCGCTTACGTCAGCATCACAGAGAGCAAGGTACTGCGGGACGGTTTGGAGCGATATTACAATGAATTCCTGCCAGTGATAAAACGTTTCGGTCAGGAGCTTCCTGAGCGGCTTCGAGGGCAACTGACTCATCTCGATCCGGACTTCGACTGGCTCACATATGGGGACCAGGGTCAGCGTGGGAGGCGTATTGAGAAACTCGGAGCAGGAGACCTGCTTGCCTTTTATGCCGCGTTTCAGCCAGTTGACGATTCACCACGACCTCTGGTTTATGCCCTCATCGGATTATATGTAATTGACGAAATCGTATCCGCTCTAAGCGTCCCTCAATCACGATGGGGAGAAAACGCGCATACTCGTCGGCTGCCTACCGAGAATGACATCGTTGTCCGGGCGCGTCCAGAAGTGTCAGGGCGGTTACAGCGCTGTCTCCCTATTGGCGAACTGCGAGGAGGGATGTATCGAGTTAAAAATGATCTGCTGAGTGCCTGGGGAGGATTAGACATCAAAGATGGCTACATCCAAAGAAGTGTCCGCCTGCCCGCATTCCGCGATGCCAAGAGATTTTACCGCTGGTTTCTCGAACAAGGCTCTGAATTAGTAGCAGCGAATAATCCGGGAACCTGATGTCAAACCTGTTCATCGTTTACCTTCGGAGGCCGGCTAAAGACGATCCGCGTGAAGATCCCTTCTGGGAGTTTGGCAGCTTTGGATGTACCGGCTGTCATAGGAAAAACTTACTTTCATCTAATTGCCAGATAGTTTCTGATGACCAATTAGCCTTTGTACAAGGAGGCGATCGGGGTGCCAGATTACTGCTTATCACTCCTCCCGTGACCCTCAAGAAGCACCCCAATGGGTTTATTGAGGTCACATGGAAGCCTGCAGGGCAGCAGCCGTTTTGTTATAAGGATGCGCCAGTTTTAGCATGTCCGAAAGGTGATTCTGAATTTCCCAAACTCTCAAAGGAAATCGCCAATGTTGATCGATCCACACTACCGGCAAAGTTGGCAAGCCGGTTTCGGGCTCGCGCTAGCGCCGTCCCGGAAGATTTGAGTGAGGAATTGAGGAGTGTTTATGAGGAGAAACGGCGGAATGCGCCACCAGGTGCGATCAGCCAAACCTACACGGATGCCTTACCGAGGGTTCCTGAGGCTGCGACAAACAATCGTCGAGAAGCATATCGAAAAGTTCTCCTGAATTGTGAGGTGCAGGCAAACCATGACAAGCAATTGTAGGCGGTGAGGTACAGTCAGAAAGTGTTCTTTTTGACCCCTTCGACAACTACCATCGATCCTCAACTGAATCCCTGAGATAGCGGCTAGTTTTTCACGACCTTTATGACACGCCTCCAGACAGCCAGTCCTGTCAACCAATTGTTTTGCCATTCTGTTGGTTCTAGGACTTAGGAAGGTCTGGCATATCGATATGTCGCCGTTCTGTAGATTGCAAAAGGAGGTTGTTTATCAAGTGACTGAACTGACCAGATGACTGTATCTTTCTTTCACAAGATGTATCTTTTGTTACATTCTCTCGGACTCTATCCTCTCTATTCTTATTACCTCTTATTACCGCTCCTGATAAACCATACCTTTGCAAGTTTCCGAGAAAGGCACGCATATTGCTTTTAGTTTGTATGCCTATTGACCATGGCGGATGAAGTATGTAATCCTCCGCCGCTTTGAGATCGTTTTTAGACTCCGCCGATCATTCGCAGAAGGAGGAAAAGTAGCCATGCCAAAGCTCATAGGCTCCCTGTTCATAGGTGTCCTACTACTGATTGCATGCGGTCAAGCCCTCTCGCAAAGTATTCCTCCTTCGAAGGCGAATAGTCCCGTCGTCACTCCGTATTTGCACATCATCTCATGCTACGACATGTTCACTGGAAATTTGCTTGACTGCCGAGTGTTTGATGAGTTGGTTGGCATTGTCCCACCTCCTAATCTCACCAACAGTGGCTTTCACCAGCAGCATGTAGGTTCTCATCCTTTGGTTGACTTGAGCACCGGAGCAAGTGGTTTTGTCTGCTTGTTATGCACTGATCTTAATCCAAATAATCCCTTGATCATCGAGACCAATACAGACAGTGCAACGGCTGTAATACGACACTCAGTTCCGCAGTTTGCAGGACGTCTCCAGGTGAAACTCTTTATTACCCCACCTCCTGGGTGGTCCTGCCTCACGGATTGTATCTTTGATTTCGTAGAAGAAGTCGGGGTGGATGGGCTGTCAGAACTACCATTTCCAGGCCCGAACCTTAGCTACGACAATAGTCGCGCGCCTGATACACGTCATCCAATAGGATCCTCGGGCACGAGCGATACTCTCATCGGCACTGCTGCTATTGCTCAAGGCTATCTGTCCAAAAAGGGAGCAGGGTTGAAAATCAATGATTTGAGCTTGCCGCGCGGTGGCAAATTTGATTTAGGAGGTGCGTATGGGGAGAACGACAAACATGCTTCGCACCGCACAGGAAAAGATGTAGACATTGGCAAAGTCAACCTCGCAGGAACATCAATCGACTGTTTTAAAAGCAAGGATCTGCAACAGCTTTTGACCGCGAATGGTGTCGGACGAGTCAGGCTGTGCGAAGCGCCGCCGGGGGCATACCATATTCGATTTGACTAGCGTGAAAGCCCGATCGATTGGAGGTAGACACATGCAATCATGGCCTATCAGATTTCTTTTCATGCTCCTGTGTCTATTGCCTGCGGCTCTGGGGCAGGCAGATGTTGGACAACTGCCGACCCCTACGCTCCAAGGCGTACAAACGGGAGCCCTTGTCACCTATGATCCCACGAGCCAGGTCTACAGCTACACCTACACGGTGATCAATCCGAGCTCCAATACCGGTCAGATCTGGCTGATCACCGTGGATGTCACGACTAAATTCCCCAAGTCATTTACGCCGCCGTTTGATTCGACGGACTTCACCATTCCCTATGGCGCGAGCACCCTCACTTTCGACGATATGGTGAGTTTAATGAGTCCACTGCAGCTTCCTCCATCGAGCGGATTCCTGGTGGCGTTCGGTCAACAAGTGCCGACCGGCTGGGCTGGGGGACTCAGTAAATCCGGGTTTGCTCACTTCTCGTCATTAGATGAATCGCCGAATGTCGTACCGGGCGGAAGCATCACAGGGCTGGTCCTCCAGAGCCGGGGGCTCCCCACCATCAGACCAACGCAAGCCGTGCCATTCTGGGACCTTGTGCTGAATTCAGAGGCCGAACTCACTCCGGCAATTGAAGATACAGCAACCCAGATCCGTGAGTCCATTGTCTTTCAATCGGTCACCTTGGCTCCATCCGGCGTGAGTGCGGGAAGTTATGGACATTGGGATCAATTGCGAGACGATCTCAACCAAGCCGTTCAGTTGGGATGGATCGCCGACTCGCTATTGGCGAATGCCTTGGTCACTCAACTGGCGTCTGCACGACAGGCGCTCGATGCTCAAGACGGGACCCTCGCCAAGACACGGCTGGATGCGTTGATTCAAACTATCTCAGCCTCGACCGTCGCCCAGCGACGGGCCGAGGTGGCCGCGCTGGTTCTGTTCAATGCGCAGGCTCTGCGCGACAATACCAACGACACCCCGATCCCGCTTGAACCGCGTATGACATTGACACCATCTACGATCCAGCTCCCGATTGGGTCAATGCACACGGTCACCGCAACGGTTCTCAATTTTGGAGTCTCATCCCATCCGCCAGTGCCCAATTTTAGCGTAACTTTTTCGATTAGAGACGGACCGAATTCGGGGTTTGACCAGACGATTGACACTGACGCGACAGGACAGGCGTTGTTGACGTTTACAAGCCCCATTCTTGGAACAGACCGGGTCCTTGCTGGGCTCGGGGGCGAAGTGTTTGAAGAGCAAGCCGTGGCGACTGTGACGTGGACGGGCGGTCCCGACTTAGTTGTTCCGCTGTTTGTCCCACCTGTCTTGCAATCCCAAGGTGGGAATCCAGTCAAAATAACCGAATGGACACAAAACATCGGCTCCGTGGCAGCACCACCTTCTATTACACGCTATTATCTGTCCACAACAAACGTTGTTGATCCCCTGACGGCTCTGGTGTTGGGACAGCGATCGGTACCAGCCTTGGCTCCCGGTGCGCAGAGTAATGGGGTGCCCACCACACTGACATTGCCGTCCAGTTTACCAGCGGGAACCTATCAGCTGGCAGCGTGCGCAGATGCTCCAGAACAGGTGGTTGAACTCCAAGAGGAGAACAATTGTTCGTTCAATATACTCAACACCTCACAATCCGTTGTCGTGCCGCAATCATTCTTTGGAACGCCTAATGACCCACCGGTCTGCACGACTGCGGTTCCGAGCACACCAACGCTATGGCCACCCAATCATAAACTTGCTACGGTGTCAGTCCAGGGAGTGACCGATCCCAACGGTGATCCTGTGACGATAACAATTAATGCCATCACACAGGATGAACCGGTCAATGGGTTGGGCGACGGCGATACGGCTCCCGATGGATTCGGAGTGGGGACAGCTCAAGCCCAGTTACGAAAAGAGCGGTCTGGAACTGGTAATGGGCGTGTGTATGCGCTCGGGTTCCAGGCGGATGACGGGAACGGGGGCACCTGTAGCGGGACCGTCCGTGTGGGAGTTCCGCATGATCAAGGCCCAGGAGGCGCGCCGATCGATGACGGCCAGAATTATGATTCGACCCATGCGCCATGAACGTGTGTTGTTGGGTCCGCTTGTATATATGATAAGGCAGATCTGAGTCACCCTTATCGGGAAAAGGGTTTTGAGTAGAGCAGCCCGGGCGATACCGGGCTGCTCAGGCGTGAGCATTCCGTTACAATCTTTCCCTTCTTGCCTCTCACCACCCGACGTGAGGTCTACGGTAAAAGTCCAGCCAGCCGAGTGCAGGCTCAATCCCTCACAGAGCTTAGACTCTCGAATCGTTCAATAGCCTTTGCGCAAAAAGCATGGCGTGGTACGCTTTCAGATAAGGGAGGAGAGCATGCGTACATACATCTCCACGTTGTACGAGAACTTATCGTGCTGGCTGACCATACAGCCAGCACAGGGCCCATATATTGTTGTGGCCTTTTTGATATGTTTCTTTGCTGCTGGTGCACAGGGGAATGCCCTTGAATTTAAGGACCAGGATATGCTGCCTCAACCTGAAAATATCGTGTTCGCGAAGCAGCACGTGGGGATCATCTCAAAGGACGATCGCTACTTTGTACTCGAACGCAAAACCGATCGGTTCCTGCAGGTCGACGCAGAGACCTTCGCTCGACAATTTCCCAGCCCGTGGCCTCCCAAGCCGTATGAATTGCTTCAGACGAAAGAAGTCCTCCGCAGCTCATCTGGTCAGGAGTTTGAACAACATCCAGCCTATTGTGATGAAGGCGTGCATGAAACGCATGAACTTCGCTACAGCCAGCGCCCATTTCCTGATGTCCTGAAGCCGTGCATGAGCGTGGCTGCACTGGAAGTCATTGGCAACCATGTCTGGTTTGGAACCATCCGGCCAGGGGAAAGTGGTCCAGGGCCTGGTGAAGGGATTGTGGTGCAGTTGCTTGACAAAAAACAGAAGGTCAGGACCATTACGGTTAAATCAGGGTTGACCGGCGGTCAGATTCGGATGCTTCGTGATGATCCATTCACCAAAACTGTTTGGGTCGCGACGGAATGGGGGCTGAATCAGATCGACCGTCACTTCAAGGTCATCTGGGGACGATACTGGTATGAGGACTTTGGGGCCTCCTCACAAAGAAGTCAGACCTTCCTGAGTGTCAGCCGGAAAGCCAGTAACCCATTTGCGGTCTTTGGCCGAGAGTTGGGGGTCCAGGACTGGTCTGTATTCTCTCAAGCTATCAAAAGGATATCTCCTGCCGAAAAAAACAAAATCAGGCTATATGATTTTCATACGTCCGGGTTCCGTCCTCGGTCTCTCTCATCGGGATTCACTGAACTCGTGCCCTTCTTCATCGAAGCAGCACAGTCCGAAACCCCCATGATTCACACTTTTGGCCTCAGCAACCTCTGTAAGTTCGACGATCCGAGAGTGCGGACGTTCATGACCACCCTGGCATCTAAGACCATCGCCCAGTCAGCAGATGAGATGTGGATACAAGAGTGCCTCAAGGCATGGTCTACTCAGGCGCCATAGCGGAGCAAACCGAGAAGGAGAAGTGGCAGGAGTCTGTTAGATTAGGTGTGCGGTCGTAAAACGGTCGTATAGTAGGGCTGCTTTCCGCTCATTCTGTCTCACTCAGTGTCACTCCATTTCAAGCCGCAAGCCTTGGATTTCCAGGCCAAATTCCGTGAAACCCTCGGCAACATTGAAGATGCTGAATTAGCCCCAAATCAAATCCCGCCTTCGGCACCATAGAGGCAAAGGCCTCCATAGCGGGGGGAGGTCAGATTGGCTCCTATCTCTTCATCAGACAGGAGAACCCAATAGTTCGCATGGGTATAATTCGGGGACCCAGGACTCGAACCGGAACGCGAGCCCCCGGTCTTTCTACTAAGAAACCCTGATCCAGATTTTACTCCTGTTCCACTCCCGGTTTTGATCCCGATTCAGAATCTACCTCAATCGCAGTAGACAGGGCTCCTCCCTCGTCTGAAAAGGATGTGACCAGTTTTGTGACCAGACGAGGCTGGAATGGAAAGGAAGGAACGGGAATGTATGGACTGAATGGAACGCTGCAGGACCTCGGTATTGCTAACTAAATTGGGGAAACCGTTGCAATAGCGAGCTTTGTGAGAAATGGCCATTTGTCACTCTTAATCAGCGGGCCGTAGGTTCGACCTCAATACGGCCCACTTGGCAAAGGCGTGGTGCCATCCTGGTGCCATACGTACCCCGCCCATCACAACTCACACCCATATTGAGTCATACTTAATTTTCATTGTTTGATGGGGATAGATCGTCCTGGGTGCTTTGAGTGAAGCCTTCAGCAGGACTCTGAATCGGGTTAAAGAACCTCGTTTACTCAGTGATCATGGATAAACGATCAAGTTGCTTTTTCAGGATGCCGGGTTGCCAATACGCTTGGGGGTCAACTCGCTCACGGCCAGCCAGTGAGGCGACGGTCTCCTCGTATTGAGACACTCTCTCTAACGACTGCAGGATCATCTCAGCGCTTCCGTTTCCCCTGTATTGCTTGGCGAGTACTTCAACCGCGTCAGCCTGTGAGAATCCTTCTTGCCTGACCAAGACACTGACCATCTTGAAGTGAAAGTAATCGCGATTGGTGGGCTGCGACACCGATCGCGGGAGTCGTTGATGTGACACCCAGTCTGGCACTTTGTGCTTCTCAATGTTCTTTACCCGCTCCCCGCTGAGTTGAGCGTGTGGAAGATCGCGTTGCCGTGCAACCCAACGGCACCTTCGCCACACTTCTTCAGGTCGAACACGGCCAAACCAGGTCTGGACCAACCGAGTCAAGTCCCGCATTGGTCCTTGGGTCGTCTGCATCGGTGTCTCTTTCAGAAGCTCGCAGCTGGCCGCAAGAGAATTTACGATGTCCTGCTCTCCCAGGCCGTTCATGCCTCCAGTCATCAGCGCATCGACCGCATGTGAATAGGCCTGCTCAAGCGTGTCATAGAGTTGTTCTCCTCGATCTGACCAGTCAGTCCATTGGGCTCGCCTCTTTACCCATTCTTGGTGTAGTGCCTTGCGGATGGCCTCCTCGGTCAGCCCGTTCTGCATGCTGCGCAGATAGCAGGTGGCACCGGCACACAATACTTTCTGTATCTCCCGTCGCTCCTCCTCTTGGTGCCTGTTCTGAATGGCCTGCCGTGTGCTCACCGTGTGATGTCCCAACAGCTCCAGAATCGCAGTCGGCCTGAGACCAAAATCTCTGAGGAGTTGAATGAGGTGATACAGCCGAAAATGCTGTGCTGACTTGAATGGGCGTCCATTTGGTCTCCCTGCTCGGTTCCACATGGCAGGGAGCCAGGCTAAGGCCTTGGGTAGGTGTTGAAACGACAAGGGCCGTGCAGCCTCCTCCCCTCGTATCGCTCGAAACTCCGCTTTCACCGTGGCCAGCAGCATTGGCTGTTGCCGCATGGCTCGTCGGATCCGGTCGCTTATCCACTCCCACACCTGGTCATCAAGACAGACATACAGCGCACCACAGCGTGGGCAGGAGCGGTCAGCCTCTCGCCTGTCATCGCGGATTTGGCGAGAACTGCACCGTGGACACCACACCGCGAGCGCCGGAAGGTTCCGTTCAGTCAACAGACGAAGGAGCTCAGCTCCGGAAAGGACAGCGAGATCGTTGGGTGGCTGGAACCGTTGCAAATTCAAGCACCTCGCTCAGGGGGTTTTCTCAATATGCCATTCTGCAAGCCGTTTTCGCTTCGCACTATAGTGCGCACGATGCCAAGACGCAAGATCGTCGCGCTGCAACGAATGTGGAGTCCAAAACCTCCTGGAGGGCTTGTGGTCCAGGGATGATCGTGTGGGTGAACCTCCCCGCCATGACAGCGCGCCACCGGGAGGATGCGTGAACGCGAGGGAGAGAAATCGAAGGATAGGAAGAGACCTCTATGCCGTGGGTGTCGATTCGCGAGGCCAGTGAGATGCTGCAGGTGAGTCTGCGGACCGTGCAACGTATGGCGACAACACACACGTTGTCTAGCCGCATGGAACAGGGTCGGCGCTTGGTCTTGGTCGGGGCAGACGAGGACCGTGTCCGGGGGAACGCAGCTCCGGCCCTCACCCCGGCGTTACTGCCCCACCTGTTCGACTTGCTGGAGGGGTTCACAAGGCTCCGATTGATGGCCCGTCGCGCGGTGCAGCACGCGCACGCCGCTGAGCCATTCCGGGCCCTCCCCTGCATGTGGGACGCACCGAGCATGGCGGACTGGGAGAAACTCTCCGACCGGATCGTCACGTGTCACAAGCTGGTGCGGGGGCTAGTGTCTGAACTCCAGCTGGATCAGCCGGTGGTGCATCAGGTGTACCGGGCGCTGATCCTGATTCAGCTCC
>Ga0247727_10012359_pt1 | contig 14681 bp, 10 predicted proteins | sample WisWelCaveWW1625_FD_202498 | JGI IMG/M metagenome (GOLD analysis project Ga0247727, IMG submission 202498) | Biofilm microbial communities from Wishing Well Cave, Virginia, United States - WW16-25 | ecosystem: Environmental > Aquatic > Deep subsurface > Groundwater > Cave microbial mat | place... | reverse complement strand
TAATCCAACTCGCTTTTTTCAACGACGGCCAAAACTTTTCCCGTAAATTCTTTCAGTTCTTCGCCGGCGCCGACCGGAATGATGCGAAATTCGACCAGCATGTGCGTCCTTCCTCTCTAAATTCGATTATCACAAAAATTGGATTCTTCGCAACCGCCGGCAAAAGTGTTTTTCGCGCGGAGAAATTTTGCCGATGGGGTGACAGATTTAATTTATGAAATTCTATCACTTTGTCAAGCCTAAATCCGATGCTTTGACGATTTGAAATTTCTCTTGCGTTTTTCAGATTTCGGTGACAAATTGATATGGAAGTGGAAATGAAAACAGATTGACGCCATTAATATCTTAAGACGCGAGGCAGAGAAGATGCTGACTTATGTAACCATCAGCCTGTTTGATTCTCCGGCTCAGACGCTGGTGAATACAGTGAATATCAAAGGTGTGATGGGCAAAGGCATTGCCGCAGCCTTTAAAAAACTTTATCCGGAGATGTTTCAGCAGTATCGTCGTCTGTGCAATGAAAAGAAACTGGACATCGGGATATTGCACATCTATCGGACACTCAATAAGATCGTTGTCAATTTTCCCACCAAAAAACATTGGCGTAATCCCTCGCATGTGGAATATATCGAGGCGGGATTGGAAAAGTTCGTTCAACACTATACGGATTATGGCATCTCAAGCGTTTCGTTTCCCCAGCTTGGCTGTGGCAACGGTGAGCTTGACTGGGAGACCCAGGTCCAGCCAGTGATGGAACGTTATTTGCAGACTCTATCCATTCCAGTCTATATCCATATCTATCGCAAATCGCCCAATTTTGTTCCTGAGCGGCTGGATAAAGGCTATGTTGAGCAATTACAAGCGGAACGCCAACGCATTTCTGCTCACAAGTTTTGGCAGGATTTGCAAAGGCTCATTTCACAACAGTCCGATCAGGCATATCAATTAACCCTATTTGGGCCGGCAGTTGAGATAGATGAAGAGCGTATTTTATTCAAGCCTTTTCCAGGCAATCTCATGGTCATTGGCAGGGAAGAGATGGAAGACTTGTGGAACAGCCTTCGGCTACGCGGCACTGTGGAAGAATCCGATCTGCCTCAAGCGCTGCGAGAAAATGGTGCCATCCCCTGGTTGTTCGATCTGCTGCAGCAACTAGATTATATCGAACCCATCGTGTTGCGTAAGCAAAGCTGGGATGAATCTCTGCAAGGCTTACGATATGCTCCTCGGTCTGAAACCACACCGTATCCTGAAGTAGAACTTGTTTTATGAAGCTTTGGGTCACCGACATTAAACGGCATATCGCGATGTGGTCAACACGACTGGGGCATCTCAATTGGTGGCCACAGCATGTTTATCATTTCACAGATATTCATAACGCCATCGCCATCCTGGAACGCGGGTGTCTTTACAGTCGGGCTGAAGTAAAGCGGCTCGGATTGATGAAAGTGGACAACGCCGGCTCTGAGATCATTCAACGCACGAGGCCGGAACATCTTGCTTACGTTCGTCTCTATTTTCGCCCACGAACACCTACCCAGTATCGCAATGAAGGAATTCGCCCAATAAATCAGCGGGAGCTTGGCGGCGCGCATTGCCCAATCCCAATCTATTTCTGTTTTGATGCTCTAACCGTATTGGCCCGAGATGATGCGGAGTTCTCCAATGGCAATATGGGCAGCACATCAGCTTTTCATAGTCGTGAACGTGATTTCTTTCTCAGTATTCCGTTTGACTTGGTTTTCCATAATGGTGCATTTCCGCGTGAGCAGCGTGATAAAATCATTTTTCACCGGAATGCGGAGGTTCTGATTCCATCCAGTCTTCCTATCGAGTCCACTCTCAAGTTCATTGCCTGTCGTTCAACTGCCGAGTGGCAAACCCTGCTTCATTTGCTGCCTGCTGATCTGCGTAATAAATGGTCGTCATACATCCGACTTGGAGAAAAAGGGCTTTTCGAGCGTCAATGGACTTATGTCGAAGAAGTTGCCATTGTAGATGACAAAGTGAAATTTCGTTTCAATCCTAGCACTTTGACACCTGGCCCTTTTCAAGTTTCATTTTCATATCGTGAGGGTGGTGAAGGTACCGAACGCACTTGGAAGGGCGAACAACCGGCCTTAAACAATCTTCTGTCGATCCGAATTAATGACGCGATTGGAGGAGTCTGTACCTTACATTTGGACGACGCTTTAGCATTTGCCGCTCCAGTAACTTTCCAAGAAATTTTGTTCTAAGACATCTCGAATGTCCAGCAAAGCGATTCTTTTTATTTGTAATGTGCTGCTTAACTCCGCGCCGTTTTGATTTGCCCAGGAAAAAAGCGTCTTGCGCGTGGCGAACTGAGGCGACGCCGAGGAATCCCGCTCGAAGATGAAATCGCCGCCGAATTTATGCGGTGCCACCCCGGCCTCGAAGTTCAGATCGAATCGTTTCCCGCCAATTACAAAGAAAAAATTCTCACCTACATTGCCTCCGGCGAGCCGCCGGATTTTTTTTGCTGGACAGTGTGATCATTCCGGCCCTGTTGAACAAAGGCATTCTGCTCGATCTCAAATCGTATCGTGATTCACTCCACGTCAATCTCGACGTCTATTTTCCGTGGGTGTGGAAAAATAATTTTGCCCTTGCTTATGCCGACGACTTTTTCTATCTTGGTGACATCGTTGATTGGCTCGTTTCAGGTTTTTACTTTATCTATATCATGACCGCAGGCGGACCGCTGCACAGCCCAGACGTGGTCGTTTATCACATTTATAAAAATGCCGGGGAATATTTGAAAATGGGATATGCGTCGGCAATGTCGTGGGTGTTGTTTCTCTGCGTTATGGACGCGACGTGGTTGCAGTTCAAATTAATTGGAACGCGAGTTGACTATTGAATTTCAGGAAGGAGGAGTTTTCGGATGATCCTACAAGGCAAGCTCTTCGCGGAGTCGCCGATTTACCGCGGCAACGCGCGCAAGACTTTATTCACCCGCGACGGCGACGGCACGCAACGTCTGATTTCTCTGCCGGGAGAAATTGCCGGCACCGCGCAGTCGTTGATGGACGCCTTCATCGGCCAATCGCGCAGCGGCGGCAACATCGGGTTGCTCAATCATTTGTGGCTGCGGTTGTACAAGTCCCAGATGCCGGGCAATTTGATCGCGCGCGTGCAGTGCAATTTGCAGGATGAATGTTATCCGCGCGACCGCCTGTTTGATTTGCGCATGGGCATTCGGCTCGATGAAGATCGCTGGGCCGCGGAATCCAATGCCAACTACAAATATGAAACCCTGTTTCGCAACGCGGTGTTCAATCTCAAAATCGACGTGAACGACGCGGCTCTGCAGCAGGGTGACAATGCGGCGAGATTGTATTACGCGCTGCAGGAATTGCAGGCCGGCCGCTTCTGGTTTGGCGCCGGCAAGAGCAAGGGCCTGGGGCGCTGCCGGATCGAAATGAACATTCCTTTCGCAACTCCGACAACCATTCCGCCGGCCAATGATCGCGCCAATCATCTCACCATCAATTTGCGTTTTAATGCGAGCAATCCGGTGCTGGTCGGCTGGAATTGGGGAAAGCTTGATCCGGCGGTTCCGGCTTTTGCGGCGATTGAAGGCCGTTTGCTCGTCGAAGCGATGCGCACGTTGCCGGAGCCGATTCGCCAGCGTTTGGAAATGGGCATCGGCGGCCCGATTCTCAGCCCCGAAGCCTGGAAAAAGAAACTGGCGGAATATCTGCCGAAAGTTCTCGCCATCTGGCTGCGCGAGCGAGCGACGCGCGAAGTTGTCGGCTGGGCCTTTCCCAAAGCCGCAGTTGCCAAACTCGGCAAAGGCAAACATCCGCTTTCGCAAAAAATCCTTGATGATTTGCAGCCGCTCGTCGACAAACCGTTCGCGAGCCAGGAGGCCGCGAAAACCGTGCTCGATGACGCGCTCGGCAAAAAATCCAACATGGCGAATCGCGTGCTCGAGGTGTTGGCGCAAGTTCGCAAAACCACGCAGCAATTCGACCACGAAGCGTGGCGCGAAGCGGCAGACAATTTCGGTTTCGATATTCAGCTTGCCGAACGGCTCGAAGCGCAAATTCAAAACGAAGCAGCGCTCGTGCAGATTTTGACGCCGGCGTGCGTAAAAATATTTCCGGCGCTTTATCAGCAAGTCGACCGCCAGATCAAGCTTTTGCGGAGCGATCCGTGGATCGACGCGGAAATCACCAGCCGCGAAGATCATCTGCGCATCAAGACCATGCTGCTCAATGGCGAAATCAAAGAAGCGCAGTGGCGAAATTCTTCTTCACCGCCGGAGGGCGTCCGCGCCGCGGCGTGGAAAGAATTTCTCGACGCGCATAACCGCGTCGATTTCCATCATATGCTGAATCCGCGGAATTTGCAAAAGAGCATCAGCAACGACCGCAACCAAATCGCGCTGCTGCAAACGTATCGGCAGCGCGTGCGCCAGGAATTGACGCAGCCGGGCAATACGGATTTTCGCGCCGGCGGCACGGCCAATCGTGAAGTGGCGCGCCAGTACGGCAAGCCGTATGATAAAATGTTTATGCGCATGCTGGTGTGGTCGCCGTCAGCCAAAGAATCCGGCCGCTGGGAAATTTTTATTCCGGGCAGCACGATCAAAGGAGCTTTTCGCAAACGCGCCTCGCAGGTTTTGAAAACGCTGTGGGGCGAATCGCCGCAGACGAATGCGAGGCTGGATCGTCTCTTCGGCAAGCAGGGCGAGCGCGGGCTGGTTTTCTTCGCCGACGCTTATCTCGCCGATCCGAAAATTCCGCAGCACGTTTGGTGTTCGATGGACGGCGTGCGGATGGATCCCAAAACCGCGCAGCCCGTTGAAGAGGCGAAAGCGGATTTTCTTTATGCCTACGGCGACAAACTCAATTTTCAATTGCGTCTCGACGTGCAGGATCTGCAGGAAAAGGATTTGGAAACTTTTGGGCTGCTGGCGCATTTACTGCAGGATTTTCAGCGCGGCGAGATTCCGCTCGGCGGCGAGAAAACCTGCGGCTTCGGCTGGGTGAAAGCCGCGGTGACGGGAATCAACTGGATGACAGCCGCTCCCAACGGCGTCGGCAAAAAATTATTCGGCGAGCAGAATCTGACGCAAGCCGGCATCTGGCACACGCTGAATCTTGACGGCGAAGCCGCCACGCGCGTGTTGCAGCCCGCCAATGCGCTCACGATGGGCGAGAAACAAACCGCGGCCGCGCCGCTCAAAACGAATCAGGGTTTTATTTCGCATCGCGCCTTCGGCGGCTATTGCGGCGAATTGGCGGTGGCCGCGGAAATTCTCACGCCGACTTGCGTGCAAGAAAGCGGCGAGCCCTCGTTCAAAGCGATGCTGGCGGACGGCCCGATTTACGGCCATGATTTTTTTGCGATGGCGCCGCCGGAAGCGGATAAGCGTGGCGCGCAGAAAATTTATGCGCTGCCGGCCAAGAGCATCAAAGGCATGATTCGCCACCTTTACACGATCGCGAGTGATTCCATCAAACCGAGCGCGGATCTCAGCCAGCTCAATCCCGTCGACAGTTTATTTGGTTTTGTGGGCACCGGCCCGAACCAAGCACTGATGGGCCGCGTTGCGTTCAATTTTGGCATCTTCGAATCGCCGCAGCTCGCGTGGTTCAAAGCGCCTTATCCGTATGGCGCGTGGCATTTCATCAACGGCGCGTGGAAAAATCTCACGAAAGCCCGTGTGCCGATTTCTCGCATCAGCGACGAATGGCGGCTCTTTGCGCATGCGCCGCTGGCGCCGATTGTCACGAAGCTGGATGACTTCAAACCGGACACTTCGCAGGCCACTTACATGCGCGCCATTTTGCCGGGCGCCAAGTGCCGCTTCACGATTCGTTTCTGGAATCTCGAACAACAAGAACTGCAACGACTGATCTGGTGTTTGGGATTGGAACCGGGACTGGCGCATAAAATGGGCGCCGGCCGTTATCTCGGCTTTGGCAGCTTGCGTTTGCAAATTCAACCGGAAAGTTATTTGACGGACTGGGCGAATCGCTACGCGAATCAAAATTGGCATCTGCCCGTGAAAGTCAACGACTGGATCAATCCGAGCGCCATCGCGCATTACGATGAACTCAAAAATGCGTTAAATGCTCAATATCTTTGATTGGCTGCGACGCTGCGAAAGCGGCGCGGAGCTATTAGCGACGTTGCGGTATTTCGCCAAGCCGCCGAAATCTGCGGCGGCAGAGCTCGCCATGGGCGCGCCTCTTTCCGCGCTGGCGGGCCCTTGCCGGCGTTGTCTTCTTTATGAGCGCAACGGGCAAGAGGAGTATTGCCGGTTTTGCGCGGCAATTTTAGATCGCGCCAGACGATTGACGCGCACGTCGCGAATATCCGTCGTCGTTTGGGGCCTGGTCAATCAGATTCCGCAGCAAGTACGCGGGATGGACGGTTCGAGCTCGCCGCTGCTGATGGGAAGTCATGTTCATGAGGGAAATCAATTTCTCACGATGATGTACCGGCGCAAATTAAAAACCTGGCTGCAGGACGTGCTGCTCTATCACGGCGCGGAAATCAGAGGCCTCCTGCAAATCTTTCCGACGGTGGGTTTGCGAGGGCGATTGAGCATGGGCGAAGTGCTTTGCTACGCCTCGCATTACGCGCCGCGCCAGCCGGCAGATCGTTTCACCGCGCAGTTTTATTCTTCTTCTTTTCAGCTCTTGAAGCCGCGCATGCGCGATCGGCATGGCTTGTTAACTTTTGAGGTGGCCGAATTTTTGAGCCTGCTCGAAATGGCCGAAGTTTTTCGCGCGCGGCTCTATCCGGCGGAACAACGGCAGCTTCACGAATTGCTGGAATTGGATGACGCGAAAGAAGAACAATTTTACTGGGGCCGTTTTCTCGGCCAGCTCAATCAGGAAGCCAAAGACATGCTCGTGGCCTGGCGCATTCGGCAGTGGCCCAAGCCGCGCATCAAATTGTTATATGAATTGATCGAATATGCAGCCCTCCCCAATACCGATTAGTTTGCTCCGCTATTTGATCGCGTGGAAAGTGAATAGCTCGCTGGTCACGCTGCCGGAATATTTGCCGGTCGAGCTTTCGCTCGTACTCGGGACGATTATCTCCAACCGCCTCGCCACGCAGGAAGCCGGCCCGTGGAAAAAGGCCGTCGCGCCGCTGGCGGAATATCACGCGCAGGTTGCCGACCGAAATCAAAAAGTCACAACGCCGTTTCCGGCCACGACCTGGCCATTGGAAGCGGTGTTATTCGCTTATCCCGCGAAGCGGGCGTTTGGATTCGGCGAGTTGATTTTCTGGGAACTCAAATTGCTCGGCGAGAGCGCGGATCACGGCCTGTTTCTTGAATTGATTTTGCCGGCGATGGAAGAAGCCGGTTATACCGCGGCGACCCCGTGGAATCGTCCCAATCGGCTGTGGGGTCACTTTGAAGTGAGTGCGATTTACGTGGCACACGGCAAAACGTGGAAGCCTTTGGTCAAAGAGGGCCGATTGGATTTGCGCTATCGCCCCACGCCGGTGCAATGGGCCGACGGCCTGACGTTCAAGCCGGATTCGCCGTGCGCCTTCCGGAATTTGCATTGGTTGACGCCGTTTGATCTCATGGGCGCAGCGCCGTCAAAGGAAACATCCCGCGACAATGCGCGGATTATTCTCGAAGCGCTCATGACGCGAGTGAATCATTTGATCGCCGCCCGCCACAAATCTCACGAAGGCGTCGCGGCGATTTTGAATGCCGAAGGGCAGGCCGCTTTGCAAAACGCCCTGACGCAGGCGAGGCCATGCGAGTTGGTGTCTAAAAACCTCGAGCGCGCGCCCGTACATTGGCCCGGCGCCTGGATGGGCACGCAAACCTACGCGCCGATTCCGCCGGCGCTCATTCCTTATCTCGAATTGGCCTCCATTCTTCATATCGGCAAACACACGCATTTCGGCTGCGGGACGTTTCGGCTGAGTTAAGCCAATGCTTGATTTTTTGGAAAGGTTGTGTAGTTTAATGTAGAAATAAGAATTTTTTAAAACGTTGCAAAAAACCTTGTTCAGCAAATCTATGACGAGCCAACCTCCTCCTTTACATACTAAAATGCCCGCTACAGTTGTCGAAGACCTCGAGCGTCTGAATCCTTGGTGGCGAGGCAATCCCGCGCCTTCGACGCCATCGTTTCGCCGCTGGATTTTCGATAGATTGCAGCGCCAATTGTTGTCGGGTCCAACCCCGGCAGTGGCGTTGCGAGGGCCGCGTCGTGTTGGCAAGACGATTTTGGTGCAACAGATCATCGCTCAACTTCTCAATAACCGCGTTGCGGGTAATCATATTTTCTATGCCCCGTTTGACGAAATCCACGATTTAGGCAAACTGACCGATCCAATCTTAAGAATTGCTTATTGGTTTGAAACCATCGTTTTAAAAGAGACTTTTAACGCGAGCGCCATTGACGGGCGTCCGGTTTATATTTTGATGGATGAAGTGCAAAAGCTTTATAACTGGGCGCCGCAATTGAAACATCTCGTTGACAATCAGATGGTGCGCGTGCTGATTACCGGCAGTTCTTCGCTGCGCATCGCCGCGGGACGGGATAGCCTGGCGGGCCGAATTACAACCTTGACGCTGGGGACGCTGTCGCTCCGAGAAATTGCCGAATTTCGCTTCAATCAGCACTACGAGCCACACGTGCCGCCGAACGGTATCGACATTCTTTTGCAACGTTCCTTTTGGGAAGAAGCGCACGCCAAAGGCAAACGCGAGCGCGAGGGCCGCGATCAGGCGTTTCGCGCTTTTTCAGAATACGGCGGCTATCCGGTGGCGCATCAGCAGCCGGTTCTGCCCTGGCACGAAGTCGCGGACCAGCTTAACGAGGGGATTATCAAACGCGCGATTCATCATGATTTGCGGCAAGCGCCGCGCGGCCGCAAGCGCGACCAAAAGATCCTCGAGGAAGCTTTTCTCCTTTGCTGTCGCTATGCCGGACAAACGCCCGGGCCCAACATCTTCGTGCCGGAAATTCGCCGCGCGATTGCCCAGGACGTCACGTGGAATCGCGTGCTGAACTATCTCGACTTTTTCGAAGACGCGCTGATGCTCCGCCTCATTCAACCGATTGAGATGCGAATTAAAAAAACCGCCGCGTCGCCGGCAAAAGTTTGCCTCTGCGATCACGCGCTGCGGGCGAGCTGGCTCGGCGAAGTGATCCCGCTTGATTCCGAGGGTCTGGTCGCGAATCCGCATTTAACCGACCTGGCCGGACGCATGGCCGAAAGCGTGCTGGGTTACTTTCTCGCCTCCTTTCCCTTTCTCACGGTCAACTACTATCCGGCCCGCGACCTGAGTGAGTCCGAGGTGGATTTCGTCGTCACCATCGGCACGCGCCGCATTCCCATCGAAGTCAAATACCGGAAACACATCGATTACCACGAAGACACCCGCGGCCTGCGCGCTTTTTTGGAGAAGACGGTCTACAACGCGCCCTTCGGCATTATCGTGACGCTCGATGATGACGTCACGATTTACGATCCGCGCATCATCCAAATCTCGCTTGCGTCGCTGCTGTGGATGCAATAAATTTTTATCACAGGACACGTGGTATGAATCAATCTAAACGTTCTCGTCACTCCCTCCCCCAGGGTTTGATGGCTGAATTGGAAGATCTCAACCCCTGGGGGGCGGGGAAACGCGCGCCGGAAACACCGGCATTCCGGCGATGGATATTTGAAAAATTGCATCAACTATTAATTTCCGGCAAGACTCCCGCTGTCGTCCTGCGTGGTCCAAGACAGGTGGGCAAAACCATACTGCTTTGTCAACTCATCACCAGGCTGCTTGGCGATGGGCTTGCCGGCCAACGGATTTTCTATGTGCCTTTTGATCAGATCGAAAATTTGGGCAAGATCAAAGATCCAATTTTGAAAATCGCACATTGGTTTGAATCAAATGTGCTGGGGGATACCTTTAATGAAAGCGCTCATGCAGGACGGATTGCCTATATTTTTCTTGACGAAGTGCAAAATCTCAATGCCTGGGCGCCGCAGATCAAGTTTCTGGTAGACAACTACGATGTTCGCGTGATTCTCACCGGCAGCTCATCGCTTCGCATCGCGGCGGGTCAAGACAGCCTGGCAGGTCGTATTACAACCTTGACGGTAGGAACACTGCTTCTCCGTGAAATTGCTCAATTTCGTTTCAACCAATCGTATCAACCGCTCATGCCGCCGAACGGCATCGACATGCTTTTGCAGCGCTCTTTTTGGGAAGAAGGGCAGGCCAAAGGCAAACGCGAGCGCGAGGCACGCGACCAGGCTTTCCGCGCTTTTTCAGAGTGTGGCGGCTATCCGATGGTGCATCAGCCGCCGATCCTGCCCCGGCATGAGATGGCGGATCAACTCAATGAGGGGATCATCAAGCGCGCCATTCATCATGATCTGCGCCAGGGACCGCGCGGCCGCCGGCGCGATGAAAAAATGTTGGAAGAAGTTTTTCTCCTGTGCTGCCGCTATGCCGGACAAACGCCCGGGCCAAACATCTTCGTTCCGGAACTTCACCAGGCGGTTTCACCGGACATCAATTGGAATCGGGTGCTGACTTATTTGGATTATCTCGATGACGCGCTGCTGCTCCGGCTGATTCAGCCGCTGGAAATCCGGCAGAAAAAGATGAGCGCTTCGCCGGCGAAAGTTTGCCTCTGCGATCATGCGCTGCGGGCGAGCTGGTTGGGAGAAGTGATTCCGCTGGACTCGGAGGGTTTGGTGGCGAATCCGCATCTCACCGACCTGGCGGGACACATGGCCGAAAGCGCGCTCGGTTATTTTCTCGCTTCGTTCCCCTTTCTCAATATCAATTATTATCCGACGCGCGGCATCGAGCGGGAGGTGGATTTCGTGATCACGATCGGCGCGCGGCGCATTCCTGTCGAGGTGAAGCATCGCAGGAAAGTCGACTATCACGAGGACACTTATGCGTTGCGCGCGTTTTTAGAGAAAACGGTTTACAACGCGCCCTTCGGAATTTTGGTGACGCTCGACGACGACGTGACCATTTATGATCCGCGCCTCGTGCAAATCTCGCTCGCGTCGTTGTTGTGGATGCGGTGAAAATGCAGTGGTTGAGTAGAATGAAATTTTTTAAATATAATAATTGAACAGAAACTCATTTTTCTGCCGCTTTATCATGCCTTTCACCTCGGTCGTTTGGATTAGTCGTGTATCGCTTATAGTCTTCAAGACATTTCCAAAAACAAAAGCCGGTGACTATCCTCTCTCGGTCAACATCTGATCCAACCAAGAGCCGATAGCCACCGGCTATATCTTTTTAAAAGCGCCTCACGAGGGGGGCGGGGCTACAACTTATTCAGCAAAGTAATTCTCTTCCCACTTTTCGCCGCCGACGCCGACGCCGACGGATTCGCTGGCGCCCAGTTGCGCTTCGTGGCGGGTCTGGCATTTCAGGCAAAACGCGGCGGTCGGCACGGCTTCGAGGCGGGCCTCGTTGATCGGCTCGCCGCAGACGTCGCACAGACCGTATTCGCCGGAATCGATTTTCGCCAACGCCGTGTTGATTGCCAGCCAGTGCTGGCTGTCTTCGTGTTGCAGCATCGCGGCTATTTCTTTGGAGCCGTCAATCGTGGCGCGGTCATACACATCCGAAGGCACCTCAGCAATCTCGCGATAATCGCGGTGCTCATGCGCCAGTGCGCGCAAAATGGCGGCGCGCTCTTTTTCCAACAACTTTTTATAAGAATTCAATTGTCTGCGGGTCATCTTGCATCACCTCGTCGAAGTTCGCACATCCTGTTATTTAGCCATAGTTAAACGCCGGGTTCAAAAAAACATTTGGGGTATTCGGATTTTCCGAATCGTCCGGATTGGGGCTTTTCTGCCCCAGTTCAATTTTAAGAAAACCAATATACCAAAATTTTACGAAATATACAACAAAAATTTTAGTGAACTCAGCGACACCGCGACTAAATTGTTACAGATTTAACAATCTACCAACAGTTGATTATGCCCCCGACACAGCCTGTTCGTGCATTTAAACGTAACTTTCTCAATTTGGTTCCGCGTTTTTTGGCGCAATTGGGGCGGAGGCCGCCGTTGTTGCAGTTTCTTCTTTTTCCAGATACTGCCCGACAATCACCTTGCTCGGACGCAGGACTTTGCCTTTGAAGCGATAACCTTCCTGCATCACCGAGAGCACGACGTGATCCAGCGCCTGATCTTTTACCGGCTGGCTGAGAACGGCTTCGTGGGCAGCGTAATCATACGGCTGGTTCAACGCTTCGATTTTTTCCAGACCGTGCCGGATCAGCAGATCCAGCGTTTTTTGCCGAATCAGCTTCGCGCCTTCCGCGAGACGCTCGGGATGGGTGGCTTCGTATTCCATCATCAGGCCGAAATCATCAAGAATCGGCAGCAGCGCCTGTGCGAAATCACGGCGGGCCCAGTCGGCGATCTCGGCGCGCTCGTTTTCGCTGCGGCGTTTGTAATTGGCAAAATCCGCGGCGAGGCGCAGAAAACGTTCCTGCAGCTCAGCCGGGGATGGTCCGGCTTCAACGGGCGGCGGCTCCGAAGCAGCACTCCCATTTTCCGGTTTTTGGCCTTCACTTATTTCCGGCGTCGCTGTTTCTACCGGCGTAGCTTGTCCATTCGTTGAATCGGAATTTTCCTGTTGCTGTAAAACCTGCTCTTTTTCCATATATTTACCTCACCACTGAAGTATCGAGAGTCAACTTCGTATCCGAAGCATCAATGTAAATAAAATCGCCTTTTTGCAATTTGCCTTCGAGAATGCGCGTGGCAATCTCGTTGACCAATTCTTTTTGGATGACGCGCTTGAGCGGCCGCGCGCCGAACACCGGATCGTAGCCTTTGTTCGCAAGATAATCGACAGCGCGAGCCGTCAGTTCGCCGTCCAGCCCCTGTCGTTGCAGGGTTTTGCGCACCGTGCGCTCGAATTGAATCGAGACGATCTGATGAATTTGTTCTTTGGTCAGCGGCCGGAACATGATCACTTCATCGACGCGGTTCAAAAATTCCGGACGCAATTTTTGTTTCAAAATTTGCAGCACTTCATGACGTCCGGCTTCGTAAATCTTCTCGCGATTGGCGTCGGTGATATTTTGAAACCGCTGCATGATGTAGTCCGCGGCGATGTTTGAAGTCATGATGATCATCGTGTTTTTAAAATTGACCACGTGGCCTTTGCTGTCCGTCAAACGCCCGTCTTCCAAAATCTGTAGAAGGATATTGAAAACTTCCGGATGCGCTTTTTCGATTTCATCCAACAGTACGACGGAATATGGGCGACGCCGCACGGCCTCGGTGAGTTGGCCGCCTTCTTCGTACCCGACATATCCCGGCGGCGCGCCGATAAGACGCGAGACGTTGAATGGCTCCATGTATTCGGACATGTCGAGGCGCACCATCGCGTTTTCGTCGTCAAACAGAACTTCGGCCAACGCCCTGGCCAGCTCGGTTTTGCCAACGCCGGTCGGGCCGAGAAAGATGAATGAGCCAATCGGGCGATTCTCTTCGCTCAAACCCGCGCGCGAACGGCGCACGGCGAGCGAGATCGCTTCGACGGCCTCCTCCTGCCCGACGACGCGCGCGCGCAAACGATCGGCAATGTGCAAAATTTTCTGCTTCTCGCTTTCGAGCATGCGCGTCACCGGAATGCCCGTCCAGCGTGCGACGACGTCGGCGATGTCTTCTTCCGTGACTTCCTGTTTCAACAACGCGCCGTCTTTGTGCAGCGCGGCCAATTTGCTATTTAATGACTCAAGCTGTTTGTTCAGCTCGATGAGCCGGCCATATTTTAACTCCGCGGCTTTGTTCAAATCGCCGACGCGTTCGGCCTTTTCCGCTTCCATCTTCGCGGCTTCGACCTGTTCTTTGACCGTGTTGATTTGTTTGATCGTGTCTTTTTCAACCTGCCAGCGGCCTTTGAGCTGCGAGGATTGTTCTTTGAGATTGGCCAGCTCGCTTTTCAATTTTTCCGCGCGCTCTTTCGAGGCCGGGTCTTTTTCTTTTTTGAGCGCAACCAATTCGATTTCAAACTGTTTGCTGCGGCGCTCCAACTCGTCAATTTCTTCCGGCATCGAATCGATTTCCGTGCGCAATTTCGCCGCGGACTCGTCGATCAAATCAATCGCTTTGTCCGGCAGAAAACGGTCGCTGATGTAACGATGCGACAGCGTCGCCGCCGCCACGATCGCCGAGTCGGTGATGCGCACGCCGTGATGCACTTCGTAGCGCTCTTTCAGGCCACGCAAAATCGAGATCGTTTCATCGACGGAAGGTTGATCCACCAGCACCGGCTGAAAACGGCGCTCCAGCGCTTTGTCTTTCTCAATGTATTTGCGATATTCATCCAGCGTGGTGGCGCCGATCATGCGCAGCTCGCCGCGCGCCAACATCGGCTTCAGCATATTCGCCGCATCCACCGCACCCTCCGCCGCGCCGGCGCCGACCACCGTGTGCAATTCATCTATAAAAAGGATGACGTTTCCTTCGGCTTCCTGAATTTCTTTGAGCACCGCTTTCAAGCGCTCTTCAAACTCGCCGCGATATTTCGCGCCGGCGACGAGCGCGCCGATGTCGAGCTGCGTCACGCGCTTGTTCTTCAGCGATTCCGGCACGTCGCCGTTCGCCACGCGCTGCGCAATGCCTTCGACAACCGCGGTTTTGCCGACGCCGGGATCACCGACGAGCAC